>Ga0307942_1003960_pt1:0-10000 | contig 11920 bp, 15 predicted proteins | sample OrgLakmetagen175_FD_201846 | JGI IMG/M metagenome (GOLD analysis project Ga0307942, IMG submission 201846) | Saline water microbial communities from Organic Lake, Antarctica - #175 | ecosystem: Environmental > Aquatic > Non-marine Saline and Alkaline > Saline | place: Antarctica: Organic...
GAGGGATTAGGAGAGGTGGAGGGTAGGGGCCAGGAGGTGCTTTTCAGAAGCCACTTGGTGGCTTGGGTGGCTGCAGCTGCGGCGGCTGCTGCGGCTGCTGCGTGTGAGGTGGCTAGGCTGGGCTGCTTGTCAAGGAGCTGCTCTGCCTGCAACGTCCTTGTACAGACCCATGCCGCAATGAGAAATGATGAGTGTGAGGTGGCTAGGCTGGGCTACTCGTCAAGGAGCTGCTCTGCCTGCAATGTCCTTGTACAGACCCATGCCGCAATGAGAAATGATGAAAGTAGGCATGCCTATGGTTGATGGGCGGCCCGTATTTTGAGCAGCAAGAACTTGGCAGCCATAACTGCCAGGTCCACGCCATCAACAACATCTGCGGTGAATGTCTACTAACCACTAGAATGCTGCATGGTTTTATCAGAAATGAGGCATTATTGGAAGACTCAGAGCGTGCCACTGGTTGGAAAGCCACTTACAACGAAAACCAAGGATATAGTGATGATGCTATTGATGCCTGGCTTAGTACTCAAAAGAACCTGAGCCTCCAATACAAAGTACCAAATTAATGCCCAAACCTTGATAAAAACCTCAATAACCTGACAGCTACCCACAGCTGCAACTCCTTCCTTTGCCGAGGGCAAAACCACAGCTTTGCCATCATAAAACACGAAAACACCTAGAAACTCTTAATTTCCCTTCAAAATTAGCCTCAAGACATAACTCTAAAGGCAAACCAAGATCATACTAGCTGCCTAACACAAAGATCAAACATCCACGTAATTGTACCTGCCACCGAAGAAGGAATATTAACAGCGTTGAACAGCAACAACCTCCCCTTAACCCCCGGCCTTTACACATGGAGAAATAAGAGAACGTTTTTTGTCTAGTCCACTCTTTCAATATGGCCATAGGGGCACATTTTCTCCGGCAAACAAGTTCTTGCACACATTCAAAAAATGGAAGACACCCTTGAACAACGCAACGTTTACAACCAATCCCTAAACCACTTTTACACCTAAAACATGGGTAACTATGAAATAACTAAGACACCCTTCTACTTATATATATATATCTTATTTCAGAGTAAGACACCCTTCTACAACTAAAACATGGGTAACTTCATATTAGAAAATCTTAACCCTCAATGTCAGAGGCATCGTTACTAGCCAGCATGACCTAAATCACATGATAGCCACCAACACCCCCGATGTTATGGTCCTTACAGAAACTAAATTACAAAAAGGAAACAAACCCCAGCCTTGGCTACATCAATTACTCACAAACTACAAATGGTGGACTTCCACAAACAAAAACGGTGGTACAATTGTCTGTATACGCAAGTGCATTGCCCTGGCAACGAGCTGCTCACCCGTACACTCGGACCCGGAGGGTAGACACACCTCTATCATCCTGAACACTGCCGACACAAACCTCCTAATCATTGGCACCTATTGGCCTTCCGGTAGCACCAGAAGCACAAGCCTCCCGCTTTGAGATGCAGCATTATAAATGAAAACAAGAACTGCACTCCTCTCATCATTGAAGACATGAATACCACAACCTCCGTCCACGACCAAACAAGCACAAACAATATATTGCAGACAAAACATACCAAGACTTCATTAAGGACCACAACCTATCCCCACTGCCCCACCACTCGCCTATTGACACCAACCTACCTGAACCAAGACCCTGGACCTTCTCACGGCCCACGGGAAAGGACAGTGTAGGAAACACTACTTACTCATTTAGCCGTATTGATGATATCCTCTTGCCGACAGCCCTCGCAAACACGTGCAAACCAAGTTACACTTGTGATCTAGGCTACCTGAGCGACCACGTGCCACTCCTGGCCATAGTACCCACCTGCACTCTAAACCTGCAGATCCCTCACATTGTAAAAGCCCAAGCGAGAAAAGCTGACAAACAAGCCACCCTTGCTTGCCCTGTCAGCGCTCCAGACCAATTAAAATTTACACATGCCCTTTCTGACCCCTCCCACGGCATTATACAAGAACTTGAGGAAACCCTGCTTGTACTCACTCCCGCTCACACGCAAGCCCCTGCGTCTCTTACTGAACTGCAGAACAAAAGTGCCAGAAACACTGCTAGGCTGCAACACCTGAGTGAAAAGCCTGCAGAAGAGCAAGTTGAAATTTCAGCTATACTAGTGACAGATCTAATTGAGTCGGCACACAAGGTAGCACTCAAAACCTGCTCCAGCACATCCAAACATACCCCTGATGACCAACAACAAGAAGAAGACTCACTCAAACTGTTAGGTCACTCCCCCCAAATCACCACTATAGCCCACGACCAGAAAAGAACAAAAGAAATATGCGAAGCAAAAAACTTCACCGGATCAAGCAAATTCAAAACCTCCTGTCCTCCCCCCCTTCATAAATGCCCAGGGCACCACCGAAGAAATCTTACAGCAAAATAGTGCCAACCCAGCGCTCCTGAAGGCAATTCAAGGTATAAAGCACATCGTGCCTGATCAGCCCTTTAAAAAACAACTAGATGACATTTACACGAAAACCAGGCAAGCTATCACCAATACAGATGCCCTACACAACAAACAAGGCAACAATATTGCTCGTAAAAAGCAGCAGCAGCTGGTAAAAAAAGCACCAAAGAAATCTCACAAAGAAATTTTTAAAGATAAAATCAAAAAGCAGCTCTCACACCCGAATCTCCATCGCCACCACATCCAAGGAGATGTCCTTCAATCCATTGCTAAAGCAATCCGCCAATCACATCGCCCATCCACTTTTTCAAAGTAAAGTCCCATGCCGGTATTATCGGTAATGAACATGCCGACGCCCTTGCTAATAAGTCAGCCACCACCTACGCCGACATTGCTGACACCTCCATCAAAACAGCAGGCCCTGAGGGAAATCCCTTCTACAACATCCACTGGCTTGCAAAAGAAGACATAGAGAACCAAACACAAATACAAACCCATAATCATACCCATACAATAAACATGGCCCATTCTCCTCCCCCAAAGCTCTGGTACCTACCAAACCACCGTGACGCCCTTCAAGCACATATGCATCTTCTCCATAAACTGGGAAATGCCAAAACTGAAGCAAACTACCATGCGTATTATCAGACCCTCATAAAGGACGGCACTGCCAATGGAGCCACTAGCAATGCTTTCCTAACATCATCCGATGTCCCCTTAAGACCAAATGTGTCATTATGAAATACAGAACAGGCACCCTATATAATCAAAAACATGCGGTATTGTTCAAACTCTCAACAAGTCAAACTTGCCCCCTCTGCCCACAATTAGACAGTGCCCTGCACATCCTTTCTGGGTGCCAACACGCAAATAAGGAACATGATCACCGAAAGACACAACTTAGCATGCCGCATGATCTTGAAGGCTGTCAGCAAAACAGGCTCCTTAGGGTCATGCAGTGTCTCCAAAGATATAGGCAGCAACGAACGGATGACCATGCAAAATCTTCAATATCCTGAAACAGCCGAAAGTAGAATTGTTCCCAAATGGCTCTTCCCACCCTGCTTCTCAGATAAAGACAGATCTGCCTCCAGCCGCCCAGATGTTGTGCTGGTTACTCCCATCGCTGCAAAAACACAAAAACAACAAACTAATGTAGGGGGGTGGGTTCTTCGGAGTGGCAGGGGGCAATTGAGGGAGACTGGGAGCACCTCAGCAGCACCGCCAGCCACCATTAGAGCCACCAACCCCAGACAGCACCGACCTAAAGACCTCAGCAAAACTCGGCGTGACATCCACCTCGTCAAGATCAAGTATTGTGAGGACACCAGACCTCAGAACCAGCTAAACGTTGCAAAGGAACAGCACAAACACCTCTGCAACATTCTCCAAGGAGCCTCCGTTACTCTCCACATCATCCTTTCGGGTGTGGGCGGCACCATCTACAACACCCACACTCTGAAGCCTTTCAAGGAACTGGGTCTCGATTCTCAAAGAGTTAAGAAGCCTGCCTCCAAGCTCCATGTGCACTTTGTGAACTTTGCTGCTTAACTTGTCCATACCAGACGTGCCCTTTCAAGTACTGTTATCAACTCTCATCAGGAGCCGGTTTCAGGCCAAGCCTGCAACCCTCCTGATCCCCATTGATTTTTCCTTTCCTTTTCGCGGTGGAGGAGCTTTACGGTACTCGGTACCAAAGTGGCTCCTTTTCCATAATTAATGTGGGGAGCGTTTTTCACTGGTGCCTGTGCGCGTAGTTTTTTTTCTTTTTCACAAACTGACATGCATCTGCACTCATAAAAACAAGGTATGCACTGCAATATGACAAGCAACAACAGTCAAGGTTTAAGTCTGGGTGCTACGGCACACAATCCCCCTGACCTACATTAATTTCTTTTTATTAATTGTTTGCGCGTTTGCGCGGTGGGGGGTTGCCTGGCGCGGGCACCTACGTGACCCCCTCCCTTATTCATGCTGGCTGTGTCATCACTATCAGTGAAGTCTTTTTTTTTTATTTTTCTTTCTCTTTACAGTGACGGTGATTTTGATCTGACTTTTCTTTCAAGGAAGCATAAAAAGGGCTCAAGATTTAGACTGGAACTTGTTGACATGCTGTGAGCATTTTACACAACATCTGGTACTGAAAGGGACAGGTCAACCGACTGACCTGCAGTCTGCCATTATTGTGTGCCACCAGCACCAGCAAAAAATTCCAGCAGCCTAACATTTACGGCTGCCGTCACCCCCCTTTTGTAAATCATTCTGTAAACCTCCTTGTTGTGTGCCATCAACACGGATTCATACAGCACCATGCGTTTTAAAAATGCTAAGAATGAAATTGTCAACGCCGGACACAAAATGTGGCTCATACTGCTGTCTTTTTTCCAGTCAACGCGCGCTGACATGTCTGATCGTGGCAACTGTGGCAATCATCACATGCTGGTCCGAGTGCGCTTCCTAGATTCAGTCCTAGCAACAATCTACATCCATGGCAAGGTGCTGCTACCTTCCCCAGAGGTGATTCCCCCAATGCTGATGCGCCAGAGGTCAAGTAAAATCGTGACAAGCATGCCCGCGGCGAGACTGCGCGCACAATCAGAGAGCAGGCCAAAGCCATTGAACTATTACTCCCGGCTTCAACCTGTGTGGTTTCTGAAGATTGATAGACACAGCCTGAAAGGTGTATGCATTGATGAAGTGATTACGCAGCTTTAAAAGCTCTTGTTAAGGAAAGAGTCACATAGGACCTTTAATTTGTTGACAGCCAGTCACACTGTGACAGCACTAATATTTTATAAATACATATCCTGAATAAACTAGGTGCATGTGGTTATTGCACCAATTGGGCAAACAGGTGAGCATAGTAGCTTCCAGAATGCCTACTGGATGGAAAAGAGAGTGACTGGTAAGCACTTAATAGAAAGAAGGGGACAAAGTTGCAAGAGGAAAATGCCGTGATCGACAAGCTCCATAACATCAAGGAGATAAAGCCATCTTGGTACCGTGAAACTTCTCTACCAGAGCAGGCAAAAAAAGCCCGAGCAAAGACTACAAGGTCCTACATATTAGTGAGGGATGAAATGAAATCAGATAAGACTCTACTTAACGAGTCACAAATAAGCATGACAGGGGGTCAAGCAAAGAATGCAAAGGGTCAAACAGACCACCAGCCCAGAACAATTTAAAACACGAGGTGGAATTTACTTGTTGCCAAAGCACTACCCACCTGTCCAACGCTACTCGTGGTAGGGTCCATTTGTGACCGTTGCGCATGTCTTCGTCGATCCGGAAGAACATGGGGAAGGACACGAAGAAGTAGATGGCGTAGAACAGGGAACCCACGCTGTACATGCGGCTCTTGTCCACAAACGTGTAGTAGGGGAACTGTGCAGCATGCGGTGGAGGGGTGGGTGTGACACATCCTTATTGCAGCCAGAAGTAAGCAAATGAGTAGGGTTGGCCAGAACCATATACATTTATACGGTGTATGTAGGGTATTCTCGGCAGGGAAATCACCAAATATACGGTCATATATGGTGTATACATACGATCCTGACCAACCCTACAAATGAGGTGCAGTGAAGCACAATGACTGTGCAGCATAAGGTAGAAGTATGTGAAGTATCCTTCATAAGAGCCAGTGGGAGGGTATTCGAAAGCAAACAAGGAGAATGTTAGCTAGCAACACAAAGCTACAGTGTTTAGGTGTGGCATGCGGTGGAGGGGTGGGTGTGACACATCCTCACTGCTGCCAGTGTCAAGCAAGGAAGCGCATGTTGAGCTAGGGGAGCTGAGCGGCATGCGGTGGATTAATTTAAAGCATTTTCGCTGCAGGCAGCACTGAGGGAGTCACAGTGAAGCGTGTGGGAATTGCAACTCATAAGAAACATGAGAGTGTAATATGGGATACTCGATGCACAGTGGCTGGCCGGACACAAAATGATATCAACTGTAATTGTTTCTAGGGATCTCTACACATTGATGCACAACATATTTAAGCTCCAGAAGATCCAGGATGTGTCACACAAAAGGTAGCTGCTTTAGCAGCTTCCTATGATCCGCACAACACAAAACACTCACATGAGCAATTGTAAGGGTCTCAGCGTACGCAGTAGAGTACGCCAGTAAGAAGACCACCAGCCCCATGGCACATTGTCGTATAAGGGCGGATCTATGAAGCAGTGCAGTGCGCACCTGCGCACGAGCGTATTTAAGTGTGTGTGTGTTTGTGTGTTACCTGTGCACGGGCGTATATGTGTTTAAGGTGTGCCTGTGTGTGTATGTATGTGTGCTTGTGTCACACAAGCAAGCTCTCCTAGTTGCTGCACTCCCATTGCCGCAAAAGCGGCTACAAACCCATCCCGTTTTATGCATGCACCTAGAGAGCTATGAAAAGTGCTTTAACCATGTATTAAGACAAGCATTTTCCCATCACAAACACCGAATAGCATAACACTCAAGGCAGCATGCAGAGGTGCTTCCAAAGCAGTGGCACTTTGATCCGGTGTCACACACAAATGCACATGCATACACACACATACATGCACACAAAGTCAGACACACGCGCACACACACACATGTGCACACACACGATCTCTCTCACCCGTCGCAGCAGTACGTTTGAGATAGCGTGGTAGAAGCAGAAGTAAGCCTGAGTCATCAGGTACAGGCAAACTGGTACCTGCAACCACACGAGGCACGCGCAGCAAATAATTGACGAGTTGGCCAAAAAAACATATTATAATAAATATTAAATCTAAATATAATGTTTTGCTCTTAAACGTATGCCCAATTATATGCGACGGACCATGCCTCCGTATTTGAAGCCGAGACTCTCCAATTTTCCCATCCATGTGTAGTGTGCAGATCCAGCCCTGACCACATGAGCATACAATTATGTTTTTGTGTTTCATATTAAACTTAATCGCCCTGAACATTTGCAGTTAATGGGCAATACCCCCAGTTTTGCAGTCACATGCAAATATTGTAGCAAAAATGAGACCCGACAAGCAAAAAGATCAAAGCGACGCTTAATTCCGGTTTCAAGTCTAGCACGCAACCCTCGAGATTCCCATTGATCTTTTTACTTGTTCTTTGGTCGAGGTGCTTTACGGTACCCAACACCAAAGTGGCCCCTTTTCCTTTAATATTGCGGGGAGTATTTTTCACTGCCTGCGTGGTTTTCTCTTTTTCCTGGAGATTACATGGGTTTGGCTCTGCTGCCTGTGCATGCCAATGTATCCTTCTCATTCCGGTAGGGGCAGTAATCCAAGTGCTGCCTTTCCCCCACACCCCTGTACAAGCTCTACTGAAGCACTGTGCTACAACCTTAAAAGGCGCATAACCACTGTTTGTATACAATCAGATCAAAAGTCTTACCCAGCACAAGTCACCACTGCTTTGATAAGATCGTTTAATTGAAGCAAGAGGCTGACCCAGCACACGCAACCACTGTTCTAATAATATTACATGGTCAGAGCAACTCACCCCGTTCAGCCTGAAGGACTCAAAGGTGTACGACGCCCCCAGTAGCTTGAAGAAGTAGTGTGTCCAAAAGTAATTTCCGATAAAGCTAAAGATGGCAATCCACACGTTTGCCTGCACACAGGGTCAAGGTTTGTAGGAGAATTTAGTGGAGACACACTTATCTGCTAGGGTGGGCCATCAGGCTCGTGTATCACTTATCCAAATACCGTATGTACATGAGTATGTAGGTATATATGTGTCGGAACCGTGTTCTGTATGTACAGAGAGTCGGCATCCTGTATAATCTCATTGTGCTCTGCAGTTGATCTGTTTGCTGCTGGGTAGAGCAGATGCATTCTTGTGGTGTTGGTAGTGCCTCAAGACCAAAATATGGTTGATTCAGCCCTAGAAGAACTATAAATGATGACGTGTCATGAGCTGTCACTTTTCAACCTCAAACAAGGTTTTGTTTGAGCCCACTCAGAGAGTGTATAGGAGTAGGACATGCTTCCTTAAAAATGACTATGCCACCAGGAGGCGTCAAGCATCATAAAATATTGACGTCACGTGTCAATTGAAATATATATTACATATTCGGAACCCTGACGTTGAGAGCTATCAATTGGTATGTATAAATGAGTCAGTTCTGAGGGGTCGGTTGGTGGGTGGTCATTTGGGGGTACTCAGACAATTTGGGGGGGATCTCCAGAAATTTCCTGGCCACTTCCAGCAAATAACTTAATAGTTTTGAAATCCTTAGCTCAAGCCCAGTAGATTGGCACCCTTGTTGAGTGATTTGATTTAGGGGGGTGTCTGGGTGCCTGGTCACAGGGATGCATGGAATGCCCCCAAGTAGGCCGCAGGGATGAGTTCAGGCAAATTACCAGCAATTGGTTCCAAGTTTGCAGTTCATGTATTACATTATGCATGAATGAAGTAAGAAAGTGCTTTGGCAAAGTGATTTGTGCTCTGAACAAGTAATCAGAGCGCACATCAGTTTTTGCCCTGTACTCTTCAGGTACTGTTAAAATATATTACCGCCCCTAATGGATGTTTTCTGGAGGTGGCGGTGAGGTGTTACTGTGAACGCGGTGGTTATTATGTATTCAATTTTTGGAATGGCGGTTCAGGAACAGGAGTGTAAAATATTTATTTTAGAGCAGCGATGAGCGGTCAGGGAGGCCCCCCCACGCATCCTGCTCCTGCGAGGTCGGCTTGCCTGCAAAGGAGCAGCAGCAGGCAGCCGACCTCGTCTGCCTGCAGCAGGCAAGAGCGGTCCAAGCCGAGCAAGAGGCAAAAGAGTGAAGAGCAAGAAGCAGCCAGGCCTTGGTTGCAGGATTGTGTAGTTGGCATTGCATTCTGTGGTTGCAACAAATGAAGTTGAGACAGGGATGCAAGCATGCTCTCATGCAGCATCAATGCAGCAGCAGAAACGGCATGCACACACGCGCGCACACATACACACACTGAAACACACACACACACACTCTAGCTATAGTACCCAAGCAGCACGCAAAGCTAGCACACGCATGCAGCATCAGTAGCAGCAGCAGCAGTGAGAGCAACAACAGCAAGAGTGCCTGTGGCAGTAGCTTCCATTTCCTTGCGTTTGTGGGAGGTGAAGGTGGCCACACGTAAGCCCAGGGCTGCAAAGCCCCTTTAGAGGGGGTGGGTGGTTGCTGATAATACCTAAATAAATATTTGTAGGGGTGGTGGTAGCTATTGTTTTGGTACAATATTTATTTTGGAGGGGGTGGCACATGTACGTACGGTATTAAATTATTTGGCATGAGAACGGTGTAGGCAGATAGCTGCTTCTGCATTTTGAGCAGATTGACACCCTTTCTATAAGTGCGGGGGGTCAGGAAGGGGGGTCTAAGGGGTGGGTGGTCATTTTGGGCCGGAGGCCCAAAATTTACACGTGACTGTCAGGAAAAAGGGGTTGCCCCCTCTTGATGCCACACACAAAAAACCGCGCTATTCGTTTACACGTTCCCTTCAAACTGCAGTGTCCACCTGTCAATGTTTTACACACACATACACAAAAGCATGCACACACACAGACAC
>Ga0307942_1003961_pt1 | contig 11919 bp, 13 predicted proteins | sample OrgLakmetagen175_FD_201846 | JGI IMG/M metagenome (GOLD analysis project Ga0307942, IMG submission 201846) | Saline water microbial communities from Organic Lake, Antarctica - #175 | ecosystem: Environmental > Aquatic > Non-marine Saline and Alkaline > Saline | place: Antarctica: Organic Lake...
AACACGATGCCACTCAGGGCCTTTACCAGGAGGCATTATAATGTTCTGGAGGCTGGGGGGACAATTCGTGGTGGTTGGAGGGTGGTTGGTGCAAGCCCAGGGTACCCCCCAAAATAGCATAAATACGTTTGCGTATTATACGCGTATGTCGTATTAATAGCGTATTAATCCGTATGGGACGTCTCAAAAGTCCGTATGACCCATCCCTGATATATATATGGTTATGGCCAACCATGAAATAAGCAACTTAGCACGCCCCTCTCCAGCCGCCCAACACTAAATCTCTCCAGCAGCCTTACGCTAAACCCTGGGACCCTGCTTTGTCTGCATGGCTATAGATTAAGTTTTGTGAGGACACCTACCCACCTCCAGTAGCATGCATGCCAGCTCTTGTAGGGCCACAGGGGCCACTGGTGCAATACTAGCACACACACACACACACAGGACACCTACCCACCTCCAGTAGCATGCGTGCCAGCTCTTGTAGGGCCACAGGGGCCACTGGCGCAATACTAGGCCCCACAAACCTGGTGCAGGGGACGGTGCATAAGTTTGTATGTGCGTGCATGTGTGTGTGTATATGTGTGTGTATGTGTGTGTGTGTGCGTGTGTGTGTGTGTGTGTGTGTGTGTGTGTGTGAGCAGGCGCGCACGTGCATGTGCGTGTGTGTTTGCTTGTGTGCAAGCGCTCTGCTTGCTGAGCATCTGGCAAACGCACAAACAGATACAAAACACCAGACCTGGTACTATGTCTGAGCACCATGGCACGTTGTACGAAAGAAAGTGGGGCTGTGTAGGGCTGTGTAAGGCACGTTGTAAGAAAGAATGTAGGGCTGTGTAAGCCCTGACCCAATGATGCGTGCTCCTCAGCTTGCGCACGCTGATGTGCCTTCCTTTTTCATCTTCCTCGGCTATCATACATAGCAGACTAAATATGTAAACGCCTCCTCACAGATGCCCCGTGCTAAAGGTTGCATGAGGCTCGCTTATCAAAGCTTTTACACATTGTTTTATTCCACGTGTATCCACTTCTTTAACTTCATTCAATCAATCGTATTTTGATTAAATGCAATGTTCTTTCATTCAAGGGCACGCATCAAAGCTGCACAGGATGCTTTGATTCAAGCTCTTTTCAAGTAAGCCTCATCGACCAAACGCATAAAGAAGCTTCTCACCCAATGGCACACGTCACAGCACTTACAAGTTGCTTTAACTGAAGTTCTTTTCAGTAAGCCTCACCCACCAAATGCATAAAGAACCTTCTCACCCGATGGCAAGCGTCACAGCACTCACAAGATGCTTTGATTGAAGCTCTTTTTCAGTAAGCCTCATTGATCAAACGCATAAAGAACCTTCTCACCCGATGGCAAGCGTCACAGCCGCACAAGTTACTATGTATATAAAGCTATTTTGCACCAGCTTATACAGCTATTTTGCTCTAGCTTGTTTTGAACTTTGCATACATTTCTCTTACCTGATAGCGCACACACAGCACGCATGGAAATTTTTAAATGCCCGTTTTCTATAAATTCTACGTTTGAATGCAAAAACAATCTTCTCACCCAATAACGTGCGTCACAGCGCGCATGACATCAATTACATGATGCCCTTTTTCTTACGTTCAAATGCAAAAAAAATCTCCTCACCCACTAACGCGCGTCGAAGGGCGCATAGCATCATTTACATGATGCCCTTTTTTCTTACGTTCAAATGCAAACACAATCTCTCTCACCCACTAACGCGCGTCGAAGCGCGCATAGCATCATTTACATGATGCCCTTTTTTCTTACGTTCAAATGCAAACAAAATCTTCTCAACCATTATCGCGCGAAGCATAATATCATTTACATGATGCCCTTTTTTTACGTTAAAATGCAAACACAATCTCTCTCACCTGGTGACGCGTCCCAGCGCGCACGGAAATTTGAATTTATGAATGCCCGTTTTCTCTGGATTCTATCAAAGAGTCTATGTCTAAATAGATCTTTCTCACCTGATGACGCGCAATTCAGAGCGTTTGAGGTTCTTTAATGATGCCCATTTTCTCTAGACTCTACCAGAGACTCTACGTCTAAACATCAATCCTCTCACCCGATGACGCGCGTCACAGCGCGCATGAGGTACTCGTTTTCCGAGCTCTCTGGCAACTTGAACCCCGCAAACAAGCGCTCGAACAGCATTGCCAGGTGGGACTGCAGGTCTGCAGGGGAGAGGCGTGTCGTGCCCAGATCCTACAGTATGCGTGTGTTGTGTTTGTATGTGTGTATGTGTGTGTGCATGTGTGTGCGTGTGTGTGTGTGTGTGTGTGCGTGTGTGTGTGATTGTGTGCGTGCGTTTGTGTGCGTGCGTTTGTGTGCATGTGTGTGCGTGTGTGTATGTGTGTGTGTGTGTGTGTGTGAGGTCTGAGCCCTTGCAATATACCGTACGGAAAGTATACCACTGCCCCCTAATTATTGTTTTCTGGTGGGGGCGGTGACAGGGCGGTGGTTTAATATAAGTTTATTTCTAAAGGGGGGCGGTTATGGGGCGGTGATGGAAATTAAGGTTTTTGAGCGAGGCGATGAGTGGTCAGGAAGCCTGCTAATGAGTGGAACACCTGGACTCACCTTCCCCCCAGCCCCTGCCCCTGCACCCCCGGTCTCGTCTGCACCCGTCGGTAAGTTCCAGCGAGGGGGCGATAGCAGTGCAAAACTGTAAACTATTTGACCACAATTTGACCATAAAATACTTATTCCTTAAAGGGGGGCGGTGGACGTACGGTACTCAGAACAAGACTTCAGAACATCCTTATTGACACCAGCCAGGGGGCAGGAGGCTCTGATGAGGAGCAGCTTATCGATGGATCCCTGTCTTGGTCTGAACAATACCGGGTTGACCAAGAACGTTGTTCTGGAAGGGACACCGAAACGTGGGTCACTTATAATAATAAATTGTAATTATAATACGTATTTATCCAAAGCAGTTTACTTCTGCAACCAGATGTTCTGGCAGGGAGGTCTCAACATGTGGGGTCATGTATACACGCACACACAAGCACACACAGGTGGAAAAATAACCCACCGCATTATTTATATGACAAAATTGACTTTTTGTGTTATGTACACGCAGAAATGGCACATCACGATGTCACAGTCTTGTCCAGGGAAGCATCAGACTTTCATATCTCGGCGCACCAAAATGGCATTAATTTTGTAAAATGATTTTTATTATTATTGAGAACAATTCCGGCCAATCTGCTGTGCGTATGCCTGTCCAGGCAACGCACCATGAGATATTCTCCAAACACCTACATATATTTTCAGTCTGGTCTCTTCACGATTATGATTTATTAATTATTGAAAGACCAGAAAAATTTTGGCTCAATCCGCGCAAGTTTCAGAAAGTGATTTTCTAACCGTAATGCACCAACTAGGGTCTATATTGACGAGCCTCGCTGGCAAAATCATGCTTACCCCTAGTTACCTAGTTACCCACGCTTAAAAATAAGGCTTGACATTCATTGTAACACACTCTGAAACGTCCAGGTGACGCATTCATGACACACTGCAAAACGTTCAGGTGGCACATTCATGACGCACTGACAAACCTTCAGGCGGCGCATCTATAAGGAAACAATCAGGTGGCGCATTCATGACACACTGCAAAACGTTCAGGTGGCACATTCATGACGCACTGTGAAACCTTCAGGCGGCGCATCTATAAAGAAACAATCAGGTAGCGCATTCATGACACACTGCAAAACGTTCAGGTGGCACATTCATGACGCACTGTGAAACCTTCAGGCGGCGCATCTTTAAAGAAACAACCAGGTGGCGCATTCATGACACACTGCAAAACGTTCAGGTGGCACATTCATGACGCACTGTGAAACCTTCAGGCGGCGCATCTATAAAGAAACAATCAGGTAGCGCATTCATGAAACACTGCAAAACGTTCAGGTGGCACATTCATGACGCACTGTGAAACCTTCAGGTAGCGCATCTATAAGGAAACGATCAGGTGGCGCATTCATGACGCACTGCAAAATGTTCAGGTGGCGCACACTGATATGACCGAGGGTGTTGAGGAGGACACTCACCTTGACGGAGAGCAATCGTGTTCAATCTGATATATCGAGAGTACCAGAAACAGCGTCTATTAAACACGTAGGAATTGCTTTTCAGCGGTGTTGAGGAGGACACTCACCTTGACGGAGAGCAATCGTGTTCAATCTGATATATCGAGAGTACCAGAAACAGCGTCCATTAAACACGTAGGAATTGCTTTTCAGCGGTGTTGAGGAGGACACTCACCTTGACAGAGAGCAGCTTTTCAATGGCGATGGCCGCGTAGGAGTGCACCACATTATACTCTGAGCCGAGCAGGGTGACCAGCAAGGGGAACACAGCCAGCAGCGTCTCCTTTGGCAGGAGTGACCTGCGTGTGTGTAAGATATGTTTAAGGATGTGAGTGTGAGTTTGAGTTTTGGAGCGCGTATGCTGTGTGCGTGTGTGTGTGTCTTATTAGGCAGAGAGACCAGCAAGGGGATCACAGCCAGCAACGTCTCTTTCGGCAGGAGTGATCTGTGTGGGTGTGTAAAATGTGCAGGAGCGACATTTGCGATTGCTGGGGGATAGGTTTTGACTGAAGCATTGTGGACACAAGTGATGGTAAAAAAAGATATATATCTACTTTTGTTCATCAGATATTCACATAATTACGAGCCTCCTTACTAAACCCTTCTCCCTAACCTACCAGCTCACATATTCACACTCACCCTAAAACACACACACTTACTTATATTTCCCCCCCTCTCCACAAAGACACATACACACACACTCACACCTGAAGGTGGTCACAAATTTGATGGCGTCTGCTTTCAAGATGGGCGTATCTCCTGACACGGGGGACTGCAGCTCTGGCAGGATCTGCAGCGCACGAAAAGAAAGCAGGAATGAGCAAATACTGAGGCACATCTGCTTTCAGGATGGGCGTGTTTCCTGACACAGGGGACTGCAGCTCTGGCAGGATCTGCGGCGCACGAAAAGTAAGCAGGAAAGAGCAAACACTGAGGCACAGCAGGCATGAGCACATTTGAGCGAGTGCGGGGGCTTTAAATAAAGGCAAGGTTAGTAACCATGAACAGAAAGCAGAGGAGAGCAAACACTGTGGTGGGGGCTTCAAACTAAGGCAGGGTTAGTTGACATAAATAGAAAGCAGAGGAGAGCGGATACTGAGGCACAGCAGGCATGAGCACATTTGAGTGAGTGCGGGGGCTTCAAATTAAGGCAGGGTTAGTAGAGCATGAACAGAAAGCAGAGGAGAGCAAACACTGTGGTGGGGGCTTCAAACTAAGGCAGGGTTAGTTGACATAAATAGAAAGCAGAGGAGAGCAGATACTGAAGCACAACAGGCATGAGCACATCTTAGTGAGTACAAAGGGCTTCAAACTAAAGCAGGGTCTGCGGTGACAAAAAGAAAGCAGAGACAGAGCGAAGCTTAAGAGCAGTACAACATGTTGAAATAGCTGAGGGCACTTAGGTTGGGAGAATTTTTGTATTTTACAACACTCGTTTCCAAAGGATTTAACCCCACCGCCATCTCACATAGCAAACAAAACAGGACTGACCTCCCCTTGCATTTATTTCATACCAATTGAGTAGGGTTGGCTAAAATCATATATATACAGTGCATGCACGGTATTTTTGGCAGGGAAGTCGCCAAGTATACGGTCATATACGGTGAAATATACGGTTCTGGCCAACCCGAACAATATCATGGCAACTGAGCGGATTACCTGTGTGCTGAAAAAGTCTTGGATGTTCACAAACTCGTTGGTGGTGGTCGCACCGTGAGATGCTGCAGAGCACATGCACATGTGCACGTGTGTGTACGCTTGTGTGTGTGTGTGTGTGTGTATGTGTGTGTGTGTGTGTGTGTGTGTTTGTGTGTGTGTGTGCGCGCGCATGTGTAAATACGTACATCAAAAACAACTCCGAGGTAAACTCCAGTGAATCACCCAGCTCTCCAATTTTTCATGCCAAAACCAAGCAAAGCACAGTCTTTGCTCTTCCAATTAGCTAAAGCACGAGGCATAGCACAGTCTCTGCTCTTCCAAATAGCTAAAGCACGAGGCAAAGCACAGTCTTTGTTCTTCCAATTAGCTAAAGCACGAGGCAAGCATAGTCCCTGCTCTTCCATTTAGCTTAAGCGCAAGGCAAGTATAGTCTCTGCTCTTCCAATTAGCTAAAGCATGAGGCAAAGCACAGTCTCTCCTCTTCCAAATAGCTAAAGCAGCACAGAACCTGCCTACAGACCTACACGCCAGACCTCACCTGTCTTTCCCCTGATCGTCAGAGCAAGCACTAAATAGATCGCACAGTCTTTGCTCTTCCAATTAGCGGCAGGACTGGCAGCATACTCTGCAAGCATGGCCTGAAAGGGCAACAGCAGAGGAATTGTGTGTGTGGTGTGTATGTGTGTGAGTGTGTGTGTATGTGTGTGCATGCTTGACGCACAAATTGTGTGCAGGCACAGCCTATATCATGTGTTTCTTGTAACCCTTGTCAGAATCGGTCAGGTGTGGTATAAAAACAACACTGATACGAGTTGGGCCATACTTTTTGTTGCGCCATACCGTAACATAAAATGCACCCACACGCTCACATACATGCACGTACGCAAACACTCACAACTACATCCGCACCTACTTTGTCCCTCATCCCCACCCACAAACGCACACTAAGCCAAACACACGCACGCACGCGCTTACGGACACACTCACCCACACACATCTATGGACACACACACGTGCACACACACACGCACACACGTGCACACACACACCTGCACGTATCCAGTGAACAGCTGTGTGACCTGAGAGGGGAATTTCTCTGTCAGTGACTTAACCAGATCTGCTGCTGCACGACGTCTGGTGTCGCTGTCCGAACCCTCGGCATCTCGTCGGATGTACTCTAAAGGGTTCATCTCAAACACCTGTGAGTGTGTGTGCGTGTGCATGCGTGTGTGGATGTGTCAGTTTGCGCACACATTCGTGCATCTATACGTGCATGCGTGCATGCGAGTGCAGTTTGGTTGGAGCATCCAGGGTTGCAGCCCTTGGAACATTATTTTGGTTTAGATTGTTTATCTAATGAGTCTGCCAGTGTGGGAGGGGGGACTCGTGTGCAGCTATAAGAGCGTTGTGGAAGAAGATAAAAGAGGATCATGCGCAGTAACTCAGGCTCTGCACAAGGCCTGCCTAAAAAGCTATTGCATGGAGAGGGGCATTAGCAGACATCCAAATCATAATCATATCCCTCACGCACCTCCTGGTCGTCCTCTTGCACGCGCAGGTTAAGGATGATGATGGACTGAATTACAATAAATTACTCAAACTACTCCAGGTGATCAAGCATTACCCTCACTCACCTCCTGGTCGTCCTCTGGCACACGCAGGTTAAGGATGACGATGGACTGAACTACAATTAATTACTCAAAATACTCCAGATGATCAAGCACCCCCCTCACTCACCTCCTGGTCGTCCTCTCGCACGCGCAGGTTGGGGATGACGATGGACTCGCAAATTTGCTGCAGTGTTGCTGCATCTGCAAACAGCTTGTGATGAACGCTCTTGCTGACTGTGGTCAGGAAGCGGATGGCGCTCATTGCAAGGTTGTCCTGCGCACACTCGGATGGGCATGGGGAACATGACTTTTTCAGGATGATTTATTTTTTAAGTAGGTGGTCAGGAAGCGGATGGCGCTCATTGCAAGGCTGTCCAGCGCATATACGGATGGGCATGAGGAACATGACTTTTTCAGGATGATTTGTTTTATAAGTAGGTGGTCAGGAAGCGGATGGCGCTCATTGCAAGGTTGTCCTGCGCACACTCGGATGGGCATGGGGAACATGAATTTTACAGGATGATTTATTTTATAGGTAGGTGGTCAGGAGGCGCTCATTGAAAGGTTGTCCTGTGCATATACGGATGGGCATGGGGAACATGACTTATTTCAGGATAATTCATTTATTTGTGGGTGGTCAGGAGGCGCTCATTAAAAGGTTGTCCTGCGCATATACGGATGGGCATGGGGAACATGACTTTTTCAGGATGGTTTATTTTATAAGTAGGTGGTCAGGAAGCGGATGGCGCTCATTGCAAGGTTGTCCTGCGCACACTCGGATGGGCATGGGGAACATGACTTTTTCAGGATGATTTATTTTTTAAGTAGGTGGTCAGGAAGCGGATGGCGCTCATTGCAAGGCTGTCCAGCGCATATACGGATGGGCATGAGGAACATGACTTTTTCAGGATGATTTGTTTTATAAGTAGGTGGTCAGGAAGCGGATGGCGCTCATTGCAAGGTTGTCCTGCGCACACTCGGATGGGCATGGGGAACATGAATTTTACAGGATGATTTATTTTATAGGTAGGTGGTCAGGAGGCGCTCATTGAAAGGTTGTCCTGTGCATATACGGATGGGCATGGGGAACATGACTTATTTCAGGATAATTCATTTATTTGTGGGTGGTCAGGAGGCGCTCATCAAAAGGTTGTCCTGCGCATATACGGATGGGCATGGGGAACATGACTTTTTCAGGATGGTTTATTTTATAAGTAGGTGGTCAGGAAGCGGATGGCGCTCATTGCAAGGTTGTCCTGCGCACACTCGGATGGGCATGGGGAACATGACTTTTTCAGGATGATTTATTTTATAAGGTGGTCAGGGGGCGGATGGCGCTCATTGCAAGGTTGTCCTGCGCACACTCGGATGGGCATGGGAAAACATGACTGATTTCAGACTGATTTATTTTATAAGGAGGTGGTCAGGAAGCGGATGGCGCTCATTGCAAGGCTGTCCTGCGCATATACGGATGGGCATGGGGAACATGACTTTTTCAGGATGATTTTTTTTATAAGTAGGTGGTCAGGAAGCGGATGGCGCTCATTGAAAGGTTGTCCTGCGCATATGGATGGGTGACCATGGTCTTCACAAGAGAGGTAAACTTATGAGTTGGTGAGATGTTAGAGGATGGTCCTCGTAGCAAGGTTGAGGGTGAGCATAGTTCTTTTTTGTTTGCATTATGGTGGTGGGTTATTTACGAGCACCAATCGCAACTGCTCACACTAGGTCCTTGTAGCAAGGGTGAGGGTGAGCATGGTTCTTTTTTGTTTGCATTATGGTGGTGGGTTATTTACGAGCACCGATCACAACTGCTCACACTAGGTCCTCGTAACAAGGGTGAGGGTGAGCATGGTTCTTTTTTGTTTGCATTATGGTGGTGGGTTATTTACTAGCACCAATCAACACCGCTCACACTAGGTCCTCACAGCAGGGGTGAGGGTGAGCATGGTTCTTTTTTGTTTGCATTAAGGTGGTGGGTTATTTACGAGCACCGATCACAACTGCTCACACTAGGTCCTCGTAGCAAGGGTGAGGGAGAGCATGGTTCTTTTTTGTTTGCATTATGGTGGTGGGTTATTTACGCGCACTGATCACAACTGTTCACACTAGGTCCTCACACATCTGCCCCGCAATAAATGAAGGGGGAGTATTTCAAACCCGAGCAAGGGAATTAAAGATGGAGAAATTCAGAAAAGTATAGATGGAAAGTAAGAGTGAGATGAGTGACATTTTGCTTCCCTCCAAGAAATGGAGTTAAGTGTAGTTTCCGTAGGACAGGCATTTCCCTGGGTTGATGGGCTGCAATGCAAGCAAAAAATGCATTGCCAGGTTGTTCTGCACAAGGGTGTGCCTAAAATTCACGCGTACTTATATGCTTAAGCCCTTGCACATCGTATTTATTCATCACAAGATGTTAATTGCCCCACCCCAGCAACTAAGTAAGACAGCGGAAATTGGCGGGAAACTTTACTTTCCCATAACACTACACTCCAGAAAAATAAATGGATTCAAGGCACGGTGATGTGCATGTGTGATCTACAGCCTGATGCCTGGTTCAGTGATTTTACTTGAAAGGGCAGTGAAGTCACTCTTATTTTGCAGCGAGAAACCATGTACAAAGGTCTGATGCCCGGTTCAGACTGTAATTTTATTTAACAGGGCAATAAAGACACTAATATTTTGCAGTGAAGAACCATGTACACATGTTTAATGCCCAGTTCAGACACCACATTTGATTTGCAGGGCAGTGGAGTCACTCTTTTCTGCAGTGAAGAACCATGTACACGTGTTTGATGCCCAGATCAGACAGCAGATCTTATTTGACAGGGCAGTGAAGTCACACTTTTCTGCAGTGGCTGATGTGCCCGGTTCAGACTCCAGATTTTATTTGCAGGGCAGTGGAGTCACTCTTATCTGTGGGGGCACGTGTTGACAGTACAAGACATCAAAATGGCTCCATACGTACCCTTCAATAATGTAGGGAGCGATTTTTGCTGCCTGCGTGGTGTGTTTGAATCCCTCTGGTGAGGCATACAATGGAAAGCGAGCTCACCTAGCCTGGCTTTGAATACTGTCAACCAAAGCTCTTTGTTTAAGATACTGCAGGACACACGTATTGCAGGAATAGGAGAGAGAAGGGAAACACAGAAGATGTACTCTCTATGTTTAAGATACTGCAGGACACACGTATTGCAGGAGTGGAAGAAAGAAGAGAAACACAGAAGATGTGCTCTCTTTGTTTAAGATACTGCAGGACACACGTATAGCAGGAATGGAAAAAAGAAGAGAAACACAGAAGATGTGCTCTCTTTGTTAAAGATACTGCAGGACACACGTATTGCAGGAATGGAAGAGAGAAGGGAAACACAGAAGATGTGCTCTCTTTGTTTTAGATACTGCAGAACACACACATTGCATGAATAGACAAGTAGGGGGAAGCATCGCTGCTGAAAAGTTGGCGAAGCCTTTTGCGCTGTGAAGTGGCAACTTGTGTGTGCTTTGTGCGTGCTTATACATGTGTGTGTGTATGTGTGTGTGTATGTGTGTGTGTGTTTGTGTGTGTGTGTGTGAGCATGTGTGTGTGTGAGCATGTGTGTGTGCGTGTGTGTGTGTGTGTGTGCGTGTGTGCGTGCGTGCGTGCGTATGTGCGTGCGTGAATGCCTGTGTGCGTGCGTGCGTGCGTGTTTGTGTGTGTGTGTGCGTGCATGCGTGCGTGCGTGCGTGCGTGTGTGTGTGCGCGTGTGCGCGTGCATGCTTGCCTTCAACCTGCTCACATCTGTCAGTCAAACATGGAGACTCGCATACTCTCAGAACACGCTCCCATCGCGTTATTAAACATAAAACTTATAACTACCCTTGCAAAAAACAACTGGAAATCCGTGCACCCAGTCATGTGCTTGCATGGAGCAGCGAACTTTCCGTCCGCGTCTCTCCTTGGCCCCGGACCCAGCCGGCACACTCAGAAACGTCTCCTGTCCACGCCTGTGCTTTCAGATGATGTTCGGGGGGCATGGGCTGGGCTGAGCGCCGGGCAGCTTCCTCCAGCTACCAAACATTGAGTCAGTTCTTTCCACAGCACTGCTCACTGCAACCCTGGTCACCAAGACTTGTTTGCCCCGACAAAATTTTTTGCTCGGCCTGCCTGCCAAGTTTCAGACCTGGACGTTGGCTGCGTGGCTCTGGCCAGGCCCTGATTCTCAACTTTCCAAACTTTCGTTTTTGGGTACGCCCAGCAGCACCACCCCATGCCCCTCCCCTCCCCCTGACACCGCAAGGCTGCCTGATTTGTAAGTCTGGGTCACTGTGCAAGTTTTGGGGGTGGGGGTTGCGCTGGGCGGGCCTGCGCACACTGGTGTGAATAATTCTCGTTTTCATGGTGCGCCCAGCAGCACCTCCACCGCCCCTCCCCATCCCCTGACACCGCAGGACTGCCTGGTTAGTCAGTCTAAGGTGCCTTGCAAGTTTTGGGGGCGGGGGGTGCGCTGGGCGGGCCTGCGCACACTGGTGTGAATAATTCTCGTTTTCATGGTGC
>Ga0307942_1003962_pt1 | contig 11915 bp, 12 predicted proteins | sample OrgLakmetagen175_FD_201846 | JGI IMG/M metagenome (GOLD analysis project Ga0307942, IMG submission 201846) | Saline water microbial communities from Organic Lake, Antarctica - #175 | ecosystem: Environmental > Aquatic > Non-marine Saline and Alkaline > Saline | place: Antarctica: Organic Lake...
CATACGTACTGCCATGTACTGCCTGGCATACGTACACACGTACTGCCTAGCAACGTACTGCCATGTACTGCCTGGCAACGTACTGCCATGTACCTCCTGGCATACGTACTGCCATGTACTGCCTGGCAATGTACTGCCATGTACTGCCGTGTACTGCCTGGCATAAGTACTGCCATGTACTGCCAGGCAACGTACTGCCATGTACTGCCTGACATACGTACACACGTACTGCCTGGCAACGTACTGCCATGCACTGCCTGGCATACGTACTGCCATGTACTGCCTGGCAACGAACTGCCATGTACTGCCTGGCATACGTACTCACGTACTGCCTGGCAATGTACTGCCATGTACTGCCTGGCATACGTACTGCCATGTACTGCCTGGCATACGTACTGCCATGTACTGCCTGGCAGCGTACTGCCATGTACTGCCTGGCAGCGTACTGCCACGTACTGCCTGGCATACGTACTGCCATGTACTGCCTGGCAACGTACTGCCACGTACTGCCTGGCAACGTACGGTGTACTGCCTGGCATACGTACTGCCATGTACTGCCTGGCATACGTACTGCCATGTACTGCCTGGCAACGTACTGCCATGTACTGCCTGGCACACGTACACACGTACTGCCTGGCAACGTACTGCCGTTTACTGCCTGGCATACGTACACACGTACTGCCTGGCAACGTACTGCCATGTACTGCCTGGCAAACGTACACACGTACTGCCTGGCATACGTACTGCCATGTACTGCCTGGCACACGTACTGCCATGTACTGCCTGGCATACGTACTGCCATGTACTGTCTGGCACACGCACTGCTATGTACTGCCTGGCAACGTACTGCCGTGTACTGCCTGGCATACGTACTGCCATGCCTGGCAACGTACTGCCATGTACTGCCTGGCATACGTACACACGTACTGCCTGGCAACGTACTGCCATGTACTGCCTGGCATACGTACTGCCATGTACTGCCTGGCATACGTACTGCCATGTACTGCTTGGCATACGTACACACGTACTGCCTAGCGTACTGACCTAAACCTTGGCAAGGATTCGATCGGTCATTCTCCCTGTCACCCTGCAGATCTACCGTATTGACCACTACTTGGGCAAGGAGCTCATCGAGAACCTGACGGTGCTGCGTTTCTCCAACTTGGTGTTTGAGCCATTGTGGAGCCGGCAGTACATCCGGAACGTCCAGGTGTGTTAGTCAAACTTAGAGCTCAGCTGTTATGTTTGGTGTTTTTGATCTGAATTTTGAGCCATTGGGAGCCGGCAGTACATCCGGAACGTCCAGGTGTGTTAGTCATCAGGAAGCAATGTTTGCAAACTAAGAGCTCTGCTGTTTGTGTGTGTGTGTGTGTGTGTGTGTGTGTGTGTGTGTGTGTGTGTGTGTGTGTGTGTGTGTGTGTGTGTGTGTGTGTGACAAACTTAGACCTTGTGGGGTTTGCAGTACATCTGATACGTCAGGGCGCAAGGAAGCGAATCCTGTAAGCTCAACTGCTTATGTGTGTGTGTGTGTGTGTGTGTGTGAGGCCTTGTGGGGCTGGCAGCGCCTCTGATGTCAGGGTGCAAGGAATGAACCCTGTGAGCTCAGCTGTTCTTTTGTTTGTCAGAGGCTTTGTGAGGCTGGCAGTGCCTCTGAATTGTCAGGGTGCAAGGGAGTAAATCGTGCATGCTCAGTTGCTCTTTTTGGTATCTGAGGCCTTGTGGGGCAGGCAGTACGTGTACGTGTGTACGTGTGTACGTGTGTACGTGTGTACGTGTGTACGTGTGTACGTGTGTACGTGTGTACGTGTGTACGTGTGTACGTGTGTACGTGTGTACGCGTGTACGCGTGTACGCGTGTACGCGTGTACGCGTGTACGTGTGTACGTGTGTACGTGTGTACGTGTGTACGTGTGTACGCGTGTACGCGTGTACGTGTGTACGTGTGTACGTGTGTACGCATGTACGCGTGTACGCGTGTACGCGTGTACGTGTGTACGTGTGTACGTGTGTAACAAACTGGTGTGCGTAGAGGTAGGGTTGCCAGGCTGTGATGTCCAGGCATTTGGCCGGTACAGGTAAGCCCAGAGTAGGAAAAACGCTGAATGAGCTCCATCTAATGTCGAGCTGGTTCGGAGTAAGCAGTGCACGTGCAGCGTGTGAGTGGCAAAAGATGAGACCACATATAGGCAGTGTAACTTAGCTACACCCCTCAATGCGTAGGAAACAAGAAATTGACGTAGTAACTTAGCTACGCACCCCAATGCGTCAATGGTGTTTGGCTCGTCATCTGCACCGCACTGTACTGGAATTGCAGCGTACTGCAAATGCTATTGACCCACTTGCATTGCTTGGATTGAAGTTTATTCATCGTGTTATATCCTTTAAATAATTGTAAATTATAAACCGTGCATTCGTTTTGAAACCCAAGAACATAACGGGGTTGAGAGAACGGGAGGGGGGGCTTACAGAGCGTACAAAGATTTTGCTGGGGTTGGTGTGCGCAGGCCTGGTCAGCTGTTTAGCCTTTATTTCTGTGTCTGCGTGTCTGCGGCTGTGGCTGTGGCGCTGTGACTGTGGCTGTGCCTGAGTCTGTGCCTGTGCTTGAGCCTGTGCAAAAGCCTGTGTCTGCATCTGCATCTGTGTCTGTTCCTGTGTCTGCGTCTGCATCTGTGTCTGTGTCTGTCTGTGGCTGTGGCTGTGGCTGTTTGTTGTTCCTCATTTCCTCTTGGGGGGTTTAGGGTTTAGGGTTTAGCTGCGTATTTAAGAACTGCTTCCTTCATCCACCCTCGCCCTTTGCAACATCCACAGGTCATATTTCTGAAAGATTTTATCTTTACAACATCCACAGGTCATATTTTCTGAAGAGATTTTTTTTGCAACATCCACCCTCGCCCTTTGCTACATCCACAGGTCATATTCTCTGTATCCATAGGTCATATTTTCAGGCCATGTTTTCTGATGACATCCACAGGTCATTTTCTCTGAAGACTTTGGCACAGAGGGCCGGGGAGGCTACTTCGATCGGTGGGTGTTTCTTTTTTTTTCTGCGCGCAAACTAGGCCCCTGCTGTGTTCAAAGTTGTAACACCATAAACTAAGTCCGGAGGCAGCTTAGTCATAGGCACTGAGGGCCGTGGGGGGCTATTGCAATCAGTGGGTTTTTTCTGAGTGTCCTTACTGTAGTCTAGATTAGTGCACGTCAGGTTGCTTGTCCAGTCTGCAGTTTAGTTATAGTTCAGTTAGAACTACAAGGGCGCTGCTCCTCTTGTTTGGCAATTCAAGGGCAAGTTCAAGAGAATGCAAGGCCTGGGCCATGCACGTACGGTGCACATACAGTGAATTCTGCAGGGAAAGTTCAAGAGAATGCAAGGCCTCTGTCGTGTACGTACGGTGCACATTCAGTGTATTCAGCAGGGAAAGCTCAAGAAATGCAAGGCCTCTGTCGTGTACGTACGGTGCACATACAGTGAATTCAGCAGGGAAAATTCAAGAGAATGCAAGGCTTCTGTCGTGTACGTACGGTGCACATACAGCGAATTCGGCAGAGAAAGTTCAAGAGGTTGCAAGGTCTGAGCCATGCACGTACGGTGCACATACAGTGAATTCGGCAGGGGAAGTTCAAGAGAATGCAAGGCCTCTGTCGTGTACGTACGGTGCACATACAGTGAATTCTGCAGGGAAAGTTCAAGAGAATGCAAGGCCTCTGTCGTGTACCTACGGTGCACGTACAGTGAATTCGGCAGGGAAAGTTCAAGAGGTTGCAAGGCCTGAGCCATGCATGTACAGTGCACGTACAGTGAATTCAGCAGGGAAAGTTCAAGAGGGTTGAAGTTAATTCGCACGCAAGCGGTGTTGCAACTCTGAGCACGGAGTTAATTATGCGGAGGACTGTGCTGTCAGACAGCAGTGTGCTGCTGTCCGACCGGCTCTTTTTTTCTCTACCACACTGGCGCCCTACCTGCTTTCCGACCGGCTCTTTTTTTCTCTACCGCACTGGCGCCCTACCTGTGTCCTACCGGCTCTGTTTTCTCTACTACACTGGTGCCCTACCTGCTTTCCTACTGGTTCTTTTTTCTCTACCACACTGGCGTACTCCCTGCTGTCTTACCAGCTCTGTTTTCTCTACCACACTGGCGCCCTGGGTTTGTTTTACCTTACTTTTTTGTCCTCTCTCCCTTTTCCCCCTCCTGTCCTGTTCTTCTTCTGTTACCTCATTTGCTCTACCTCCTATCCGCATTGCCACGCTTGGAGCTGAAGCAGCTAATTAGAGCCAAAGCAGCTAAACAATTATGGCCGCTTGTCTCTGCGTTCCTTCCTGTCCTGTTTGCTAATTGTATGATCTTCGCTGAGACCAGACCCAACTTTCAACCCTACTCATACCTCAAGAATACTATCAAGTAGAGCAACTTGCTCTTTGCATGGTCATTGCTGAGACCAGACCCAACTTTCAACCCTACTCATAACTCAAGAATACTATCAAGTGGAGCAACTTGCTTTTTGTATGATCATCGCTGAGACCAGACCCAACTTTCAACCCTACTCATAACTCAAGAATACTATCAAGTGGAGCAACTTGCTAATTGTATGATCTTCGCTGAGACCAGACCCAACTTTTAACTCTACTCATATCCCAATAATTTATCAAGTGGAGCAACTTGCTCTTTGTATGATCTTTGCTGAGACCAGACTCAACTTTCAACCCTACGCATAACTAAGCATACTATCAAGTGGAGCAACTTGCTCTTTGTATGATCATCGCTGAGACCAGACCCAACTTTCAACCCTACGCATAACTCAAGAATACTATTAAGTGGAGCAACTTTATTCCTAACTTCAAGACTGACGCTGGCACTGCTTCCTTAAACAATTTCAGGTACGGCATCATCAGAGACGTCATCCAAAACCACTTGCTCCAAATCGTTGCCCTCTTCGCCATGGAGCCACCGGTGCGTTGACTGCCTCCCTGAAAATATTATGAAAGTAGAGAATACAAATTTGACTGCCTCCCTGAACATAATATGAAAGTAGAATATATAAAGGGTTGGCCAGAACCGTACATGGGATTTCCATATACTGTATATACGCCGTATATGACAATATGAAAGGTAGAACAGCTCATTGTAAACCCTCCCTCCCTCCCTCCTGGGAGATTCCGCCCGCTTCTCAACTTTTCTTAAAATCCTTCTTTGCCATGGAAATGTTTCATTGACAGCCATGTATGGTATAAGTACAGGGTTGGCCAGAACCATATATATACGGTGTGTATACGGTATTTTTGGCAGGGAGACCACCGAATGTACGGTCATATACGGTGTATTAGGGTGTGCCAGCCTCTGGCTCGACCTCGTCGAGCCTCGACGTCACTGCTGTCAAAGCCTAGACGGCAACTAGGGTGTCCAATCTTGGGGGGAAAACAGGAGAAATTCCCTGGATATTCCTAAAAATCGGGAAAATCGCCCGCATTTTTGTATATATAAAGTAGTTTTGTGTAACGTGAACGCAAAAAATGGCACATCACAATGTCACAGTCTTGTTCAGGGAAGTGTCAGACTTTCATTTTTCGACGCCCCAAAATGGGCAGTAATTTTTTACATTATTTTCTTAATAATATCAAATATTAATCAGAATATATGGAACTTATTTACGGCCTATCTGCTGTGACCACACGTTTGCAGAAAGGGTAGGGTCGTCCAGACCGCTTTCTGACAATTTTTGAAGTGATCGTGAAGCTACGGTGTGTGTGTGTGTGTGTATGTGTGTGTGTGTGATTCTGGCCAACGCTAAACCATAAGCATGCCTCAATTGCACACAAACCAAAGGTGCCACTTTCTTCTGCACAGAGTGACCTGCTGTTATGCGATATGATAATAAAACACCAACGCACAAACGAAAGGTGTTTTTGTTGTGCACTGAGCTACACGCTGTTATAGAATAATAATGAAACATAATATTTGCAGCCCCCACTGAAATGTATGCGCAAAGCTGGAATATGTGCATTGAGCCAACGAGACTGGTTGCATCAATTTGTCGCTCAAAAAGTTTAGAAAAATGATACATTGGTGTCTCTCTCACAAGTTGACCTCGCTGGCAGCCATATCCAAAAGAAATTATATGCACACACATACACACATGCACACGCATACACATGATCACATACACATAAGCACAATTGCTTAAACATTCACACTTCACCACACAGGTCTCCCTGGATGGGGAGGCCATCCACATATACATGAGCACATTCGTATAAACATATACACTTCACCACACAGGCCTCCCTGGACGGGGAGGCTATTCGCAATGAGGTCTCGCAATGAGGTCAAGGTGCTGCAGTCCATGTCATACACATGAACAAACACACACACACACACATACACGCATACACGCATACACCACACAGGTATCCCTGGATGGGGAGGCCATCCGCAATGAGAAGGTCAAGGTGCTGCAGTCCATGTCATACACATGAACAAACAAACACACACATACTCGCATACACATCACACAGGTCTCCCTGGATGGGGAGGCCATCCGCAATGAGAAGGTCAAGGTGCTGCAGTCCATGTCAAACGTAACACTTGATGACGTCACACTGGGCCAGTACAGAGCAAGGTGGGTGTTGGTTGGTCATCGTAACGGAGCACATGTTGTCGCCGACGTTTAAAGCAGCAGCTGGTGACGTCACACTGGGCCAGTACAGAGCAAGGTGGGTGTTGGTCATCGTAACAAAAAACGCACGTCGTCGCCGACGTTTAACGCAGCAGCTGATGACGTCATGCTGGGCCAGTGCAGAGCAAGGTGGGTGTTGGTTGGTCATCGTAACAGAACAGCAGAACAGCATAACGAGTGTCGTCGTTAACGGTAAATGCAGCACTTGATAACGACATGCTGGACCAGTACATGCCAGTGCAGTATACAGTACAGTATACTGTATAGTACAGGCCAGCACAGTATACAGTACAGTATGTGTGCGACAGCAGAATTGGCCAGTACAGACCAGTACAGGCCAGTGCAGTATACAGTACAGTATACAGTACAGTGTGTGCCTTGATGATGTCGTGCTGCCAGTACAGGCAGGTGAGTGAGAAAATTCCCAAGTCCGTACCCGCAGAAGTGTGTGTGTGTGTGTGTGTGTGTGTGTGTGTGTGTGTGTGTGTGTGCGCGCGCGCATGTGCGTGTGTATGTGTATGTGCAAGCGTGAGTGTGCGACTTGCTTGAGCATGAGAATTGTGCAAATTATGGGCATCCCAAAAGGACCCACCTCCATCATACGCTTCGCCGCCTAGCCAAATCCTGGACAACCATAACGGTGTTTTGTTAGCTTTTAATTCCTCCTTTTTATGGTGCACGTGTGGCATCAGTCTAGCAGGAGGCACACCAAACACCACTTTCTGACTACGAAGGGTGAATGCCAGAGCTAGGGCCAGCACTCACCCCGCTTTCCGTTCGTCTCATTTGGGCAGGTTTGGCAACAGCCGCTCAGGAGGCACACCGAGCTAACGCCCAGCTAGCTGGACGCTTATAACCAGTGCTGTGTGAAACCAGTGCTGTGTGATCTTGATTTGTTCGCCCTTAGTCTGTCGATAATCTCCTGTTGTGGCACAGGTCCGGCAACGGCCGCTCAGGAGGCACACCGAGCTAACGCCCAGCTAGCTGGACGTGTAGGACCAGTGCTGTGTGATCTTGATTTGTTCGCTCTTAGTCTGTCGATAATCTCCTGTTGTGGCACAGGTCCGGCAACGGCCGCTCAGGAGGCACACCGAGCTAACGCCCAGCTAGCTGGACGTGTAGAACCAGTGCTGTGTGGAACCAGTGCTGTGTGTGATCTTGATTTGTTCGCTCTTAGTCTGTCGATAATCTCCTGGTGTGGCACAGGTCTGGCAACGGCCGCTCAGGAGGCACCGAGCTGCCGCCCAGCTAGCTGGACGTGTAGAACCAGTGCTGTGTGATCTGATTTGTTCGCCCTTAGTCTGACGATAATTTTCTGTTGTGGCACAGGTCCGGCAACGGCCGCTCAGCAGGCACACCGAGCTGCCGCCCAGCTAGCTGGACGTGTAGAACCAGTGCTGTGTGATCTGATTTGTTCGCCCTTAGTCTGTCGATATTCTCTTGTTGTGGCACAGGTCCGGCAACGGCCGCTCAGGAGGCACACCGAGCTAACGCCCAGCTAGCTGGACGTGTAGCACCAGTGCTGTGTGAAACTAGTGCTGTGTGATCTTGATTTGTTCGCTCTTAGTCTGACGATAATCTCCTGTTGTGGCACAGGTCCGGCAACGGCCGCTCAGCAGGCACACCGAGCTGCCGCCCAGCTAGCTGGACGCTTAGAACCAGTGCTGTGTGAAACCAGTGCTGTGTGTGATCTTGATTTGTTCGCTCTGAGTCTGTCGATAATCTCCTGTGGTGGCACAGGTCCGGCAATGGCCGCTCAGGAGGCACCGAGCTGCCAGGCTACTTGGATGATGACACTGTGCCCAAGAACTCCTTGTGCCCTACCTTTGCCGCTGTGGCCCTGCACATCAACAACGCACGCTGGGACGGTGTGCCCTTTCTGCTGAAGGCCGGCAAGGCCCTGCACACGCGGGGGGCGGAGATCAGGGTGCAGTTCAGGTGGGCGTTGTGGTGGGGTGCTTTTGTGTGTTTGTTTAGGAGTGTGTGTTTCGAGAATGCGAGCTGGAAGCGTGTGCCTTGTCTGCTGAAGGCCGGCAAGGCCCTGCACACATGAGGGGTGGTGATTTTAAGATCAGGTACGTGTGATCACACATACCCATGGACACACGCACAAACTCACACACACACATGCACAAACCCATACACCCTCACACCCACACCCACACACGCACCCTCACATGCACACACACACACCCTCACACACACACACACACACACACACACACACACACATACGCACAAACACACACACATACGCACAAACACACATACACGTACAAACGTGCAGACACGTGCCCGGCAACATCTTCAAGCACAAAGTGGGCCCCAACATTGACCTGACCACCAATGAGTTGGTCATCCGCATTCAGCCAAGGGAGTCCATCTACCTCAAGATCAACAACAAGGTGTGTACATCCTGATGCTGGCCTGCATGTCGGCATATGTGCGTGCGTGCATGTGTCTGGGCATGCGTGTGGGTGTGCATGTGCGTGTGTGTGCATGTGGGTGTCCGTCTGTGTGAGTGTGTATGTGTGCATGCATGTGTACATGTGGGTGTCCGTCTGTGTGAGCGTGTATGTGTGCATGCATGTGTACATGTACGAGTGTGTGCGTGTTCGTCTTGTGTGTGCATGCGTGCATGTACATTGAGGGTACTGCACAATTATACATGATTACCAAATATGTGTGTGTGTGTGTGTGCATAGGGCCTAAAGCACAATGTGTGTGCGCCTAGGGCCTAAAGCACAATGTGTGTGTGTGTGTGTGTGCCTAGGGCCTAAAGCACAATGTGTGAATGTGTGTGTGTGTGCCTAGGGCCTAGGGCCTAAAGCACAATGTGTGTGTGTGCCTAGGGCCTAAAGCACAATGTGTGTGTGTGTCTAGGGCCTAAAGCACAATGTGTGTGTGTGTGCCTAGGGCCTAAAGCACAATGTGTGTGTGTGTGCCTAGGGCCTAAAGCACAATGTGTGTGTGTGTGCCTAGGGCCTAAAGCACAATGTGTGTGTGCGTGTGCCTAGGGCCTAAAACACAATGTGTGTGCGTGTGTGCCTAGTGCCTAAAGCACATTGTGTGTGTCTCATTCCCCCTTAGGTGAAATCTCATTGATAACAGGAATCATTGAAATCTCATTGATTACAGGAATCATTGTCACATTCTTGCTAGTGCCCAGCCTAGGCATGCACAATGAAACGAGGCTGCTCTAACAATTACAATGTCACTCTTTTGCAGGATTCTGGCCTGGGCATGCGTCTGCACACCACCAAGCTGGACTCACGCCACGCATAATGAAAAGAGGCTGCTGTAACAATTACAATGTGACTTTGTCTGCAGGTGCCTGGCCTAGGCATGCGTCTGGACACCACCAAGCTGGACTCACGCCACGCATAATGAAACGAGGCTGCTCTAACAACTACAATGTCACTCTGTTGTAGGTGCCTGGCCTGGGCTTGCGTCTGCACACCACCAATCTGGACTCACGCCACGCATAATGAAACGAGGCTGCTGTAACAATAACAATGTGACTTTGTCTGCAGGTGCCTGGCCTGGGCGTGCGTCTGCACACCACCAAGCTGGACTCATGCCATTATGCCATGCATATTTCAACGAGGCTGCTCTAACAAATACAATGTCACTCTTTTGCAGGTGCCTGGCCTGGGCATGCATCTGCACACCACCAATCTGAACTCATGCCACGCATAATGAAACGAGGCTGCTCTAACAATTACAATGTCACTCTTTTGCAGGTGCCTGGCCTGGGCATGCGTCTGCACACCACCAATCTGGACTCATGCCGTTACGCCATGCATAATTCTACAAGGCTGCTCTAACATTTACTATGTCACTTTGTCTGCAGGTGCCTGGCCTGGGCGTGCGTCTGGACACCACCAATCTGGACTCTCGCCACGCATAATTCAACAAGGCTGCTGTAACAATTACAATGTGACTTTGTCTGCAGGTGCCTGGCCTGGGCATGCGTCTGGACACCACCAAGCTGGACTTAGTGTACAAGGACGAATACTCAAAGGAGCTGCCAGACGCGTACGAGCGCCTCCTTCTGGATGTTGTCAACGGTGCGCGTGCCTTGCCTGAATGAGTTTGTGTGGAGGCTATGCCGTGGATTCTGATATGTGATGCTGCTTATGTAGGGTCAGCCAAAACGTGCATTTAGGTACATTTACGTATACACGCTGTATGTGACCGTATGTTTGATGAAATCCCTGCAGAAATACCGTATGTACATAGTGTCAGCCAGAAAGTATGAGTCATGGGTTTTGGAATATGATGACATGGCGTTGGAATATGATGACATGGTGTTGGAATATGATGACATGGCATGGTACTAACAATTGGTTGCATTGAGGATGCGTGGTTGGTCACAGTGGTGTGGATGCCAGCTTTTTGCTATGTCCCTGTGCTCTTGTTTATCAGACATTGCCGAGGGCTGGCATCTACAGCGTTGTGTAAGAAACAGGTTCTCTCGTTTGTTAGGACACTGCAGAGGGCTGGCATCTACAGCGTTGTGTAAGAAACAGGTTATCTTGTTTGTTTGGACATTGCAGAGGGCTGGCATCTACAGTGTTGTGTAAGAAACAGGTCCTTTCGTTTGTCAGGACATTGCAGTGGGCTCTTGTTTGTTAGGACTTTGCCGAGGGCTGGCATCTACACTGTTGTAAAAATTACAACAACCACCTGCCGAGGACTTGACTGTAATGTGGCACTGTACGTTATTGTGTGTGTATATCCCTTGAACTTGCCATCCTGTACATGTGTGTGTATGTGTGTATGTATGTATGTATGTTTGTGTGTGTATATCCCTTGAACTTGCCATCCTGTACATGTGTGTGTGTATGTATGTGTGTATGTTTGTGTGTGTATATCCCTTGAACTTGCCATCCTGTAGATGTGTGTGTGTATGTGTGTGTGTATGTGTGCACGTGCAGGAGACAAGCGGTTGTTCATTCGTAATGATGTGCTAGAGCAAACGTGTGTGCACATCCCTTGAACTGGCCCTGTTGTATGTGCATGTGTGTGTGTGTGTGTGTGCAGGAGACAAGCGGTTGTTCATCCGTGATGATGAGCTAGAGCAAGCGTGTGTGCACATCCCTTGAACTGGCCCTGTTGTATGTGCATGTGCATGTGTGTGTGTGTGTGTGTGTGCAGGAGACAAGCGGCTGTTCATCCATGATGATGAGCTAGAGCAAGCGTGTGTGCACATCCCTTGAACTGGCCCTGTTGTATGTGCATGTG
>Ga0307942_1003964_pt1:0-2500 | contig 11910 bp, 11 predicted proteins | sample OrgLakmetagen175_FD_201846 | JGI IMG/M metagenome (GOLD analysis project Ga0307942, IMG submission 201846) | Saline water microbial communities from Organic Lake, Antarctica - #175 | ecosystem: Environmental > Aquatic > Non-marine Saline and Alkaline > Saline | place: Antarctica: Organic...
GGGCCACGTGAAGAGGAGACGGCGAGGCTGGTCTCCTGATAACCATGCATACCAACACAGGTCGCCAGACCCGACAAAAATTGAGAGAGCCACTGCAACGAGTACAGTGGCTCTATTTTTTTATTCTAGGTCTATGGAAAGAGCATGTCGTGGCATGGAGTAGCATGAAGACCAAAATGACAACGGGGGACGGCCTCCAGTTAAAGCATTGGACTGCTACTAGCCGTGTCTGTGTGGAAATAATTCTACAACGTATGAGATACAAGAATAAAGATTGCTATCCAATCTTGGGTTGCACATGTGATGATGTGAAGGCACAGCATAAACTCCACGGCACAGCTTTGATATTCAATATAACGTGCTGCTTTCGTTGTCTTGTCTTCTAAATCACCCTTTAGAGGGTGTCGTAGGGGCAAATTTGTAACGTGGGGCTCCTTTCCTTAATAAATGTGAGGAGCGGTTTCAATGCCGGCGTACTCGTTGTTCGTAAAATTTTTCGTTCTTCCAATGGCAAGGATTTGCTGAAGCACTGAACAAAGGGATTTCCATTTAACCGTGAGCTCTCTGTGTGAGCTCACCTCTCGTCTAATTTGTTACTTAAACTGAAAGAAAGGAAGAACTACGCAGGCAGTGAGCTCACCTCTCGTCTAATTTGTTACTTAAATTGAAAAAGAAAGGAAAAACTACGCAGGCAGTGAGCTCACCTCGTCTTATTTGTAACATAAACTGCAAGATAGAAAAAACTACGCAGGCAGTGGAGAATAACTCCCCACAAATAAACAACAAGCCTCTGAGCCAAGAAGCGAATACAAAAAATGTACGCTATGTGTCAGATCTGATCACCGGCTGTGTGAACCAAAGATCACACTCAAATTATTTGCAAATGATCTGCGCTACATTACCACACAGCAAAGAGCCCATCACAAACATTTCCTACGTTGTACATTGGTACTAAATACTAAAGGGTTGTAAGGTTGCTGCATTTGTGTGGAGCCAGAAGCCAGTCAAACCGTCTGTGCAGGCAAAAGGCATAGAATGAGGAAAAAGGCATAAAAAAAGAATCGGGGGAACACGTTTGCAGAAACAAAGCAGATAAGTTTTTACCTCCTCTAACAGGACCTGTTTAAAAAATGTCTAGGGGAGATGAAATTTCCCATTATGTACAGCAGAGGGATAAACTTGGCGCAAACTGTACCAAACACACACTATTGACTGACCAATCGGAACACTCAGCGCACGTGCAATCAATTTCAATCATGCCTTAGCGACACACCAGTGGTCTACTGTCAGATGTCATCATGCCCTGAGTCTCAGGCATCAAATGCCACATCACGTACCCTCACCAAAAGCAGTCTTACATATCAATGAACACAAAATGCACCAAATCCCTACTTATTAAGCTCCATGGCTGTCTGGCTTCCCATGGATTGATCTCTGCAAAAAAATCCTGGGCTCACCGAGACAGTCCTGGGTTCACCAAGACAGTCCGCTTGTGGCCTCGGGGTCCATGTTGGCAAGCTCCTCATACTTTTGCCTGTGATTTGTGTGTGTATGTGTGTGTTGTGTGTGTGTGCGTGTGTGTTGTGTGTGCGCGTGTTTGTGTGTGTGTGTGTGCGTGCATGTGTGTGCGCGCGTGCGTATGTGTGTGTATGGGTGGGCGTGTGTGTGTGTGTTTTGTGGGTGCAGCAAAGCGTGCTGTGCACGCCGTTTGTGAGTACAGTACACACTTCACAGTTGTGCAGAGGTGAGTACACAGTACACACTTTACAGTTGTGCAGAGGTGAGTACACAGTACACACTTTACAGTTGTGCAGAGGTGAGTGCACAGTTTACACTTCACAGTTGTGCAGAGGTGAGTACACACTTCACACTTCACAGTTGTGCAGAAGTAAGTACACAGTTCACACTTCACAATTGTGCAGAGGTGAGTATGCAGTTCAAACTTCACAGTTGTGCAGAGGTGAGTACACAGTACACACTTCACAGTTGTGCAGAGGTGAGTACACAGCTCACACTTCACAGTTGTGCAGAGGTGTGCTTAAGCTCATCCCTGCAAAGGTTAAATTCATGCACGATTTGCATGCAGCCGTGTCTTTGCGTGTCTTTGCGTGTCTTTGCGTGCGTTGTCAATGATCAATAACGCTTCTCTGCGCCTGCAGGAATGCAGCAAAACATGGCTCTAGGCAAAGGCAGGGGTTGAGGTCACGACCTGAACCCCCAGGAGAAACAGGACCGACCTGTTTGACTTGAGCTGCGTCAGCTGCTCATTGAATTGAGGCATCACCTCCGCCAATTTCCCCCACAAAGGAGACACAACGTAGTCCAGAAAATTGAGTTCCTGCGGTTGGCAAAACACACACACAGCGGGCGTGAGTCTGAGGGAAGGGAATGTGAAGCTTAGTTTGCACACAAACAAACAGGCACACACGCACATACATATGCCTGCGTGCACTGGCACAGGCACGTGCACCAAAACTCACCCCATCCTTTCAAACACAAG
>Ga0307942_1003964_pt1:7500-11910 | contig 11910 bp, 11 predicted proteins | sample OrgLakmetagen175_FD_201846 | JGI IMG/M metagenome (GOLD analysis project Ga0307942, IMG submission 201846) | Saline water microbial communities from Organic Lake, Antarctica - #175 | ecosystem: Environmental > Aquatic > Non-marine Saline and Alkaline > Saline | place: Antarctica...
CAGTGCAGGATGTGCAGTGCAAGATGTGCAGTGCAGGGTGTGGAGTGCAGGTTGTGCAGTGCAGGACGCGCAGTGCAGGATGTGCAGAGCAAGATTGCAGAGCAGAATTTGCAGTGCAGGATGTGCAGTGCAGGTTGTGCAATGCAGGTTGTGCAATGCAGGATGTGCAGTGCAGGTTGTGCAATGCAGGTTGTGCAATGCAGGACGCACAGTGCAGATTTTGCAGAGCAGAATATGAAGTGCAGGACGTGCAGGGCAGAGTTTGCAGAGCAGAATGTGGTTGAAGCGCTTGTGAAATCACAGCCATGGCTATAATGTGGTTGGAAGAACTTGTGAAAACACAGCCATGGCTATAATGTGGTTGGAGGCGCTTGTGGCAACAGCCATATCTGTATGCAGAGCAAACACTGTATGCAGAGCAACCACACTACCTGTATGCAGAGCAAACACTGTATGCTCAAGCACGCACCGGCCAAGTGCAAAGCAGTACGTGGCTTGAGGTTGTCATTGTGAATGCGTGAGAGCTCTTAACATGCAGAGCTGGCACTTGTCATTTAAGCATGAGCCAGCCATGCAGAAGGTTGTGTACATAAACTCATTAACAAAACAACCCAGCACTAGAACAAAGGACACATTTGTGGAATTGGATGTAAGCATGTTATCCACCGCACCTTTTATATGCAGAACAAATGCTACACGCATTGTTAAAGCACGCACACAGCTGTCATTTAAGCACGCACACAGCCATCGTTCAAGCACACACACAGCCATTGTTCAAGCACACGCACCAGCCATGTAGAATGCAACACGTGGACGACGTGGTTCAGATTGTGGTAGGGTGCGTCTTTGTAGTGGCGGGCCACGGTACGGAGGAAAGAGCGCAGCTTGCCCCCATCCAATCCAAAGTCTTTGACGACGCCGCTGACCAGGAACAGGTCCTCGCAGAGCTTGACCTGCAAGTGTGTAGGGTGAGAGAAAACGTCACATCAGTGACACATCATATACCATACATACCTATACCCTAAACCATACCTACACCATACCTACCTACATGGTACATCATTAACCTAATAGATCGGATGGTTTGACACAAGCTTTGTGTGGTGGGCGAAGTTCAAGCAGTTGGGTCGCACAATCTGCGCGCGTGATGAGATTGGGTCGCACATTCTGCGCGCGTGATAAGACGTGCTTAACAAAGGGAAAGGATGGCTATAGCAAGACACAAGGAAAGCAGGAAGGGCAGGGAGAAAAGGGAGGACTCATCAAGGTGAGGAAAGCACAGGCAAAAGAAAGAAAGACTCGCAAGGACCTCCATCCATCTTTCCGTTCGTACTGTCTTTTATCCTCAACTACCCCAAGTATGATACTGAAAACTTGCATCTGAGTGCCTGCTTATGCTGTTCAGGCACGTGAGATGTGAGAAACAGCAATAAACTAAGAGTAAAGCAACAGCGATCGGCATGCATAAACGACAATCCTCGGCTGGAAGTCGCATTTAGTAGGAAAGGGAGGGGAGGAAGGGGAAACAGAAGTGGGAAAAACACAGGCGACGAGGAGGACGCTCACCAGGTCCTCCGTCCCAAAGGAGGTGAAATCAAAGTGCCAAGACATGAGCAGCTCTGGGTCAAAGTGCTTGGCGGCCTGCCTGTCCAGGCGTGCGGGTCGACAAGTGAGTGCGCCTGAGGAGGTGAGGGGTGTGTCAGGGGCTTGCAGAAGGGCGGTGTCGTGCTCCTCTTGCTGCTGGCTTGACGCGGATAGGCCTCGCTGCTGGGCTGTGTGTGCGTGTGTGTGTGTGTGTGTCTGTGTGTGTATGTGTGTGTGTGAATGTGTGTGTGTGTGCGTGCGTGTGTGTGTGTGCGTGTGTGTGTGTGCAATACCAGGTGTGCATTATTTGTGTTAGGGGCGCTGGGTGGATTGGATGAGCAGGTGTGCAACGGGTGCAATGGCTGGCTAGGAGTGTGTGTGTGTGTGCTTATGTGGGGCTTTAGTTGGGGCAAGTGAGTTAGATGTGGTTTAGGTGTGGGTGCTTTTGCAAGGGATGGATGGCTTAGGTGCGTGTGTGTGTGTGTGTGTGTGCTTAGGTGGGGCTAGTGGGTTAGATGTGGGAGTGGAAACGGTGCATGCACATCAGCTGTGTGCATTAACATTAGATGTGTGCATGCACATCAGCTGTGCGGTGCGATGCGCATGAAGTGGCATGCAGGGTCAAAGATGTGGAAATGGAAACGGTGCATGCACATCAGATGTGGTGCAATGCGCATGAAGTGGCATGCAGGGTCAAAGATGTGAGCGTTGGATGTGTTAAGGTGCATTGACATCAGATGTGTGCATTAACATCAGATGTGTTAAGGTTTATTAACATCAAATGTGCATTAACATCAGATGTTTTAAGGTGCATTAACATCAAATGTGTGCATTGACATCAGATGTGGTGCGATGCGCATGAAGTGGCATGCAGGGTCAAAGATGTGAGCGTTGGATGTGTTAAGGTGCATTAACATCAGATGTGTGCATTAACATCAGATGTGCTAAGGTGTATTAACATCAAATGTGCATTAACATCAGATGTTTTAAGGTGCATTAACATCAAATGTGTGCATTGACATCAGCTGTGGTGCGATGTGCATGAAGTGGCATGCAGGGTCAAAGATGTGAGCGTTGGATGTGTTAAGGTACATTAACATCAGATGTGTGCATTAACATCAGATGTGCTAAGGTGTATTAACATCAAATGCGCATTAACATCACATGTGTTAAGGTGCATTAACATCATCTGTGTAGCATAGGGTTGGCCAGAACCATACATTAATAGGTGTATATAGGGTTGGCCAGAACCGTATATATACACCGTACATGACCGTATATTTGGTGATTTCCCTGCCAAAAATACCGTATAAACACCGTATATATATGGTTCTGGCCAACCCTAGGTGTATACGGTGTGTATACGATATTTTTGGCAGGGAAATCACCGTACATACGGTCATATACGGTGTGTATATACAATTCTGGCCAACCCTAGTGTATCACTACTGGTTGAGCATACTGCGTTGTATAACGATGGCTGTTTGGAATTGAACCCTTACTGGCTTTACAATGTGGCCTTGTATTTTTGGTACCTGGATTGAGGACCTAGGAGGATTCGCTGGTTAAGCAGACTGTGCACTTAAAGGATTGCTCTTTGGAGCTAAACCCCCCTCGATTGATGGCTCTACATTGTGGCCACAACACGTCATCATAGTCAGGTTGTCATGAATCAACACATACACACACACGGTATGCAGACTATGCATGTTTACCACTTTTTAGTTGCTGAATGAATATCATGCATCATTTTTTGCTTGCGCTCTCAACTTTTTACCTTCATCCTATAGATCCTTGCCTGGCAAAGGAGGGTTACAAGGGCTGGCTACTCACTCTCCTGCTGCCATTCAAAACCACCACTGCACAGCTCAGGTACAGCTGCCACCTTTGTATCCGTCGATTTAAAATTGCTAAGTCTGGAATATAATAATATAATGCACCGAGAAGTTTTTTCAAGTCAAGAGTTTTTTTTCAGTAGGAGCTTTTAAGTCAGAGTTTTTAAGTCGAGATTTTTTTTCCATGCGCTCTCTCTACATCCATTCCATTCCTGTTTTAATAACGGTTTCTTACCTGCCGCCAGTAAAGGAACTGAGTGCTGGCAACTTGTCCTCATGCTGCCGCTCACGGCCGCCTTCCACAATCCTCCTGAATGCGTCTCTACATCCATTCCATTCCTGTTTTATTACCGGTTTCTTACCTGCCGCCGGTGAAGGAACTGAGTGTTGGCAACTTGTCCTCATGCTGCCGCTCACGGCCGCCTTCCACAATCCTCCTGAATGCGTCTCTATATCCATTCCGTTCCAGTCTTAATACCAAATTTTACCTGCCGCCGGTGAAGGAACTGAGTGCTGGCAACTTGTCCTCATGCTGCCGCTCACAGCCGCCTTCCACAATCCTCCTGAATGCGGTGAGCCACAGGGGGTCCTGGTGCTGTTCTCTTCGGCGACCAACAGCCTGCTGGCCAGGCCCTGCGCTCCGCTCTTGGGGCTGCCAGAGTAAAAGGAGTATTCTGAAGTGGGTGGAGTCATGGCCAGCCTGCCAATGTGCAAAAAACACACAGTGCACAGACAATCATGGTCAGCCTGTCATCATGGCCAGCCTGTAGCGTGTGAGACCCACACAGTGCGCAGGCACATTTGTTTAAGCGTCAGTACGCCTCTTTGTATGTGTGTGTGCATGTGTGTATGTGCGTGTTTGTGTGTGTGTGAGTGAGAGAGAGCGAGAGAGAGAGAGTGTGTGAGAGAGAGAGGGAGAGAGAGAGAGAGCGAGAGAGAGAGAGAGAGAGAGAGAGAGAGACAGACAGAGAGAGACAGAGAGATAGACAGA
>Ga0307942_1003965_pt1:5000-11910 | contig 11910 bp, 19 predicted proteins | sample OrgLakmetagen175_FD_201846 | JGI IMG/M metagenome (GOLD analysis project Ga0307942, IMG submission 201846) | Saline water microbial communities from Organic Lake, Antarctica - #175 | ecosystem: Environmental > Aquatic > Non-marine Saline and Alkaline > Saline | place: Antarctica...
TGCTGTTGAATGGCTGGAGTAGCCTTTCCCCTTTTGGTATATTGATTGCAGGCCTCTCTGACAGGGCCTTTTCTGTTTGCTGAAGGAGTTGTACGGCACTCGGTACCAAAGTGTTATTTTCCTTAATCAATGTGGAACGTGGTTTTCACTGCATTATTTTTATGCATTTTTCATTGCAAGCTGTTTTTTCTTTTCTTTCACTGCATTCTTTCATTGCAGGCTGGTCTGGCCGCTGCTCAAAATGAGCTACAAGTACGGTTAGCCAGAACCACATATATACGGTGTATATATAGGGTTGGCCAGAACCGTATAAATGCACCGTATATGACCGTATATTTGGTGATTCCCTGCCAAAAATAACGTATATACACCGTATATATATGGTTCTGGCCAACCCTATGTATATACGATATTTTAGGCAGGGATGTTACCAGATATACAGTCATATGTCATATACGGTGTACATATACGGTTCTGGCCAGCCTTGGCTACAAGATTACAAGCAATGCCCCTGTGTCTCCTTACTTTGCACATTGCAGATTGAAGTCATAGCCTTTTGTGGTCAGCCGTGCGCCATATTGGAAGAGCTTCATTTAAAAGCTGCGCGTGTCTTACACTCCTTCTGTATTGTAGAGTGGAGTTATAGCCTTCCGTGGTCAGCTGCGCGTCAATTTGGGAAAGCCTATGTGTATGCTGCATATATGTTTGTTCTTTTATATCCACTGCAGGGTGAAGTCATGGCGCTGCGTGGCCAGCTAGCTGCGCGTCAAATTGGAAAAGCCTATGAGTAAGCTGCATATATGTTTGTTCTTTTATATCCACTGCAGGGTGAAGTCATGGCGCTGCGTGGCCAGCTAGCTGCGCGTCAAATTGAAAAAGCCTATGAGTATGCTGCATATATGTTTGTTCTTTTATATCCACTGCAGGGTGAAGTCATGGCGCTGCGTGGTCAGCTGCGTAATAAGGAGCGCATGATCCACGAAATGGAGCTGGCAGGGGGTGTGATGAGGTGAGGGGCGTGATCTGAGTGTGGCCTAAACTGTGCGCGAGAATTCAAAAGGCGTAAAACAAGTATGTGCATGATCCACGGATTGGAGCTGACAAGGGGTGTGATGAGATGAGGGACGTGATTTGAGTGTGGCCTAAACTGTGCGTAAGAATCCAAAAGGCGTAAAACAAGTATGTGCATGATCCACAGATTGGAGCTGACAAGGGGTGTGATGAGATGAGGGGCGTGATCTGAGTGTGGCCTAAACTGTGCGTAAGAATTCAAAAGGCGTAAAACAAGTATGTGCATGATCCACGGATTGGAGTTGACAAGGGGTGTGATGAGATGAGGGGCGTGATCTGAGTGTGGCCTAAACTGTGCGTAAGAATTCAAAAGGCGTAAAACAAGTGTGTGCATGATCTACAGATTGGAGCTGGCAGGGGGTGTGATGAGGTGAGGGGCGTGATCTGAGTGTGGCCTAAACTGTGCGTGAGAATTCAAAAGGCGTAAAATAAGTATGTGCATGATCCACGAATTGGAGCTGACAAGGGGTGTGATGAGATGAGGGACGTGATCTGAGTGAGACGGCTCATAGCTCTTTGGGTAACTAGCATGGGCTCAAAAAGGTTCTATTGTGTGTTTGTGTGTGAAGGTGTGTGTGTGTTGTGTGTGTGTTTGTGTGTATGTGTGTGTGTGTGTGAATTTGAATCAGCCTACTCTGATCTTGATGGATAAAGTTTGCAAGGCATGTGCTCTGTGTCCCATGCAAGACGTGACTTCATTTCACAGAAATGCTCACAAGCATGCAGGCCTGCATGCACGCAAGCAAGGCCGCACACCATTATGTGTGTGTACTGTACTGCTCCTCAAAGTGTATTGCAAAAGATTTAATATATGACACCTCACATAACCTGGCCTCACATTTATAAAGAGGCAGTACAGTGCAAAAAACATTGTATCAGTAATAATAGGCCACGTTCCATCATGACCTAAAACAGCCTGCATTCTACTCGCCCATGCATGCATCTCCTAGCACCAGATCCTGCATTGCAACGCATGGCTATACTCACACACACACACACACACACAGGCCTGCACACGAGCGGGGTATGCCACGTGCTCTTGTGCCTAAAAAAGCGCTGCACTCAATTCATAGCACCAGATCCTGCATAGCAACACATGGCTTAATCGCACAAACGCAGGCCTGCACACGAGCGGGGTATGCCACGTGCTCTTGTGCCTCTTAAAGCGCTGCACTCAATTCATAGCACCAGATCCTGCATAGCAACACATGGCTAAATCGCACAAACGCAGGCCTGCACACGAGCGGGGTATGCCACGTGCTTTTTTGCCTCTTGAAGCGCTGCACGCAATTCATAGCACCAAATCCTGCATTGCAACACATGGCTAAATTCACACACGCAGGCCTGCACATGAGCGGGGTATGCCACGTGCTCTTGTGCCTCTTGAAGCGCTGCACGCCTGTGAGCGTGTGCGTGAAGCGGCGGAGGCTGCGTCCGCCAACGCACAGGCCTCCTTGGTAGGTTATTACTTACGATACAAGTTCACTATTTGATTGTGTGTGATTTACATTCGTTGTTCATTAAAAGTTGTTGGCGGTGTGAGGTTGTGTGTGTTAGAGCGTGTGCGTGTGTAAGGCGGCGATGCTACATTTGTAAGAGCACAGGCCTCTATAACATCGCTTTGTATCTAGCCATCACACACACACACACACACGTGCGCATCTGATAGTGTGCATCTGAAAGTGTGCAACATAAGGAGCGTGTGTGGCAAACTTTGATGCGTGCGGTTTGTCTGAATGTGACTCACATGCAAAAATGGTGTGTGCCGCTACAGTTCAGTAAACTGACTATTTATAATTTTTTGACCTGGTATGGTATGGTATGATTGTTCACGACACTGGTGCAGCATCGTCATGTACAGGGTTGGCCAGAAGCGTATATATACACCATATATGACCGTGTATATGGTGATTTCCCTGCTATACACCATATATGACCGTGTATTTGGTGATTTCCCTGCTAAAGTATTTCGTTTATACACCGTATATATATATGGTTCTGGCCAACCCTATATATAATTCGCTTGGGCTCCGTGAGCCATGGAAACATGCTTTGCAATGCTGTAAGATTTGTCTGAATTCGACGCAGGTGCAGCAACGTTTGCGGCACGGTGCGTGCCGCTTGGGCTTCGTGAGCTGCCTCGAACGGGAGCGAGCCGAAGCGCAGCTGATGCTGGTGCTGTCTCACTGGCGGACCGTTGCACGAGACGCACAGGTGAAGGGGTGTGGCTTGTTGAAATTAGATCAAAGTACAAATTTATCACAAAGGGATTATCACAAAGGAATTATCACAAAGGGGTTATCACAAAAGGATTATCACAAAGGAATCATCACAAAGGAAATGGAAACGCGAACACAAACGCGAAACCGAATTCAAAATCCAGTGATGCCCAATGAGTTTGCGATGGATGACAACCAAGGTGTCTTGGGGTGTGGGCTTTTAAAACAGGGAGCAAGCACGAGTACGATGGCACACTGGCAATGTGTTGCAGGAGATGCATGGATTTGGTGGGGGCGGGGGTGTTGGGCGATGCTTCTGTTGCATCTCATGGCTGATGCTTCTGTTGCATCTGATGGCTGATGCTTCTGTTGAATAGAAAGTAGGCACAAGTGCTGATACACTTGGCAATCAGCTGCATGGGATTCACTACGTTGCTGGGGTTACATGCACACACACACACTCTCTCTCTCTCAAAGATCAGCTTGATCGCACAAATCCTTGGGTCCGATCTGTGCTGTGTGTGTGCTACCTCTGACCATGTACACGTATGTGTGTGTGTATGTGTGCATACACAGAAGCAAAAGAAGCACTCACACGCACACACATACACACTTTAATATTATCTTGACCGCAAGATTTAAAGAGTCTAATCCAGGATTTGAGTGCTCCCACTGGCCATGCACACATACAGACACATGAAAACTGGCGCACACACACACATACACACACACACTCACACACACACACACACATACACACACACTCACATGCATACACACACATAGCACACACACACACTCACATGCATACACATACACACCTCAGTTACATCGCACATCCTCCCGTACATCCGACCTTGAAAGCGAGTGCGCCCGCTTGGCCCGCTTAGCTGCCCAACGTCGCAAGGCCCTCCCCCTGCTCATAAATCGCATGGCAGACGAGCAGGATGTCATGCTTGCACACAGCACGCTCCTGGGATGGAGGATTGCGGCGGGGCAGCAGGTGTGTGTGCGTGTTGCAATGCAAGAGATTGTGTGTGTTGAAAGGTAGGTTGTAGATCTTTAAGTGAGACGTCATGCTTGCACACAGCACGCTCCTGGGACGGAGGATTGTGGTTGGGAAGCAGGTGTGTGTGTGCGTGTTGCAATGCAAGAGATTGTGTGTGTTGAAAGGTAGGTTGTAGATCTTTAAGTAAGACGTCATGCTTGCACACAGCACGCTCCTGGGATGGAGGATTGCGGCGGGGCAGCAGGTGTGTGTGCGTGTTGTATTACAAGAGGTTGTGTGTGTTGGAAGGTCGGTTGTAGATCTTTGAGTGAGACATCATGCTCGCACATAGCACGCTGCTAGGATGGAAGGTTGTGGTTGGGCAGCAGGTGTGTGTGCATGTTGCAGTGCAAGAGGTTGTGTGTGTCGGAAGGTAGGTTGTAGATCTTTGAGTGAGACGTCATGCTTGCACACAGCACGCTCCTGGGATGGAGGATAGCGGCGGGGCAGCAGGTGTGTGTGCGTGTTGCAGCGCAAGAGGTTGTGTGTGTTGGAAGGTCGATTGTAGATCTTTGAGTGAGACGTCATGCTCGCACATAGCACGCTGCTAGGATGGAAGGTTGTGGTAGGGAAGCAGGTGGTTGGGTTGCACTGCTTGCGCAGTATTCTTCCTCCCCTATGGGTTGGGTACAAATTGTACGAACCCTGAAACCCTCCGTTGCTCAAAAGGTGTTCAACAGGGTTCACATATTTTCGAATGGTGGACCAAAACCATGCACACATAATGCAGGCAGCAATTCCAGCAGGACGACATTGAAATGCCTAAATACATGGGATTGTGCATTGGTGTACAATACTGGGCAGCCTCACATTTGTTTTTGTTACTTACGCTGATCTGTACCACGGACGATATGTGCCACAATCTGTGCTCCCCACCTAGAGACCACCTAAAGTACAAACTGTCCCCACCTAGAGACCACCTAAAGAACAAACTACGTAGGCATTGACAAACCGCTCCCCAATTGAAATGTACCCCGACACTTAAATTAGGTACTATATCTCATACATACCCCATTTGTGCATCTGTACCACAGTCGGTCCGTCAAATAGGTAATTCGTACCAACTTTAAAACCTTTGATCTGTACCCCATTTGTGCATCTGTACCACAGTCGATTGTCAAATGGGTGATCTGTACCAACTTTAAAACCTTTGATCTGCACCCCATTTGTGCATCTGTACCACGGTCGATCCGTCAAATGGGTAATTCGTACCAACTTCAAAACCTTTGATCTGCACCCCATTTGTGCATCTGTACCACAGTCGATCGTCAAATGGGTGATCTGTACCAACTTTAAAACCTTTGATCTGCACCCCATTTGTGCATCTGTACCACGGTCGATCTGTCAAACGGGTAATCAGTACCAACTTTAAAACCTTTGATCTGCACCACATTTGTGCATCTGTACCACGATCGATCGCCAAATGGGTAATTCGTACCATCTTCAAAACCTTTGATCTGCACCACATTTGTGCATATGTACCACGGTCGGTTTGTCAAATGGGTGATCTGTACCACAGTTGATCTGTCGAATGGATAATTCATACCAATTTAAAACCTTTGATCTGTGCCACATCTGGTCTGCACCCTCCTGCAGGGAGCGGCTCGTGCAAACTTGGAGAGGCTTGTTGGCCTCGCCCTTGAAGCAGTGAGGCGCTACATTGGGGCCATGCCGGCAGACACGGTGGCCCAGCGCTTGGCAGGTGGGTGGATGGGTGGAGAGTGAGTGCGTGGTGCAGATGTGGGTGTCAGGGGTCGTATGGGAGTGGGTGTGTGATGTGGATGTGCGCATATTGGTGTTTGGGGTCGTAGGGGCGTGGGTGTGTGGTGTGGATGTGCGCATATTGGTGTTTGGGGTCGTATGGGCGTGGGTGTGTGGTGTGGATGTGCGCATATTGGTGTTTGGGGTCATATGGGTGTGGGTGTGTGGTGTGGATGTGCGCATATTGGTGTTTGGGGTCGTATGGGTATGAGTGTGTGGTGTGGATGTGCACATATTGGTGTTTGGGGTCGTATGGGTGTGGGTGTGTGGTGTGGATGTACGCATATTGGTGTTTGGGGTCGTATGGGTGTGGGTGTGTGGTGTGGATGTGCGCATATTGGTGTTTGGGGTCGTATGGGCGTGGGTGTGTGGTGTGGATGTGCGCATATTGGTGTTTGGGGTCGTATGGGTGTGGGTGTGTGGTGTGGATGTGCACATATTGGTGTTTGGGGTCGTATGGGCGTGGGTGCAGGTTTGGGTGTAGGTGCAGGCGTGGGTGCTGATGTGGGCGTGGGTGTGAGTTTGAGTGTGGGTGCAGGTACGGGCGTGGGTGTGAATGGGTGGTGGGTGGGTTAAGTGGGAATTCTGTTTGTAAAGTCCCCAGTTTATTGTGTTTTACCTGTCGTTTTTTGTAGAAATTTCTTGCTCAAATCTCCCTGCTTTGCTGCTCGGCGTGCTAGTAGAACTTGACACAAATACTCACAAATGGCATACACAAGCGTGCACACACAGACAAACAAAAACATACACACTCTCCCCCCCGCCCCCTCCCCCCCCCCCACACACACACACACACATGCACACGCACACA
>Ga0307942_1003967_pt1 | contig 11902 bp, 13 predicted proteins | sample OrgLakmetagen175_FD_201846 | JGI IMG/M metagenome (GOLD analysis project Ga0307942, IMG submission 201846) | Saline water microbial communities from Organic Lake, Antarctica - #175 | ecosystem: Environmental > Aquatic > Non-marine Saline and Alkaline > Saline | place: Antarctica: Organic Lake...
CCATAATTTCCAGTAAATGAGGGTTGCCCATCATCTCCAACGACACGTCCAGTCGTAATAGCCATACTCGTAGCAGCAGCCAGATCAACTAACAACTGACCTGCCTTGTTCACACTGTTGCACACATATCTCCTTTTGTTCTACCAACCAAGGGAAAAGTAGAGAAGAAGTAGAAACAGAAAAGAAAAAAGTCTATCTGCAGGAGTCTGAAAAGAAAGATTGTCTATGGAAAGCGGACCTCAAGAAAGCAGAATACTTACAGAAGAAAGCAGCCATGTTCAAGAAGACCGTTTGTCTATGTGTGTCTGTGTGCATGAAAGTGTCAGTGAGTTTGTTCAGCGCCAAGAAAGCAAAGTGCAGCGAAGCAGAAGAGAGAACAAAGGACACATGACACAAGCAGCCCCGACCAGCAGGAAATGCACCAGAACAGTAACCAACGTGAGGGTTTATGGCCAAAACAAGCGGGTATTCTAAAGAAAAGAGAACGAAGAAAGAAAAAACTACGCAGGCAGTGAAAAGCACTCCCCACATTAATTAAGGAAAAGAAGCCACTTTGGTACCGAGTACCGTAAAGCTCCTCCACCGCGGAAAGGAAAGGAAAAATCAATGGGGATCAAGAGGGTTGCAGGCTTGGCCTGAAACCGGCTCCTGATGAGAGCTGATAATAGTACTGGAAAGGGCACGTCTGGTATGGACATGTTTAGCAGCAAAGTTCACAGAGTGCACATGGAGCTTGGAGGCAAGCTTTAACTCTTTGAAAATCAAGACCAAGTTCCTTAAAAGGCTTCAGAGAATGAGTGTTGTAGATGGTGCCACCCACACCCAAAAGGATGATGTGGAGAGTAACGGAGGCTCCTTGGAGAATGTTGCAGAGATCTTTGTGCTGTTCCTTTGCGGCGTTCAGCTGGTTCTGAGGTCTGGTGTCCTCACAATAATACTTGATCTTGACGAGGTGGATGCCACGCCGAGTTTGCTGAGGTCTTTAGGTCGGTGCTGTCTGGGGTTGGTGGCTCTACTGGTGGCTGGCAGTGCTGCTGGGGTGCTCCCAGTCTCCCTCAATTGCCCCCTGCCACTTCGAAGAACCCACCCCCCTACATTAGTTTGTTGTTTTTGTGTTTTTGCAGAGATGGGAGTAACCAGCACAAAGTCTGGGCGGCTGGATGTAAATCTGTCTTTATCTGAGAAGCGGGGTGGAAAGAGCCATTTGGGAACAATTCGACTTTCGGCTGTTTCAGGATTCTGGAGATTCTGCATGGTCATCCGTTCGTTGCTGCCTATATCTTTGGAGACAATGCATGATCCTAAGGAGCCTGTTTTGCTGATAGCCTTAAAGATCATGCGGCATGCTAAGTTGTGTTTTTCGGTGATCATGTTCCTTATTTGCGTGTGTTGGCACCCAGAAAGGATGTGCAGGGCACTGTCTAATCGTGGGCAGAGGGGGCAGGTTTGACTTGTTGAGAGTTAATCCTTATTGCGTGGTTTTGGTTGTATAGGGTGCCTGTTCTGTATTTTATAATGATGCATTTGGTCTTGAAGGGGACATAAGATGTTGTTAGGTAAGCATTGCTAGTGGCTCCATTGGCAGTGCCGTCCTTTATGGGGGTCTGGTAGTACGCATAATGATTTGCTTCAGTATTTGCGTTTCCCAGTTTATAGAGAAGATGCATATGTGCTTGAAGGGCGTCATGCTGGTTTGGTAGGTACCAAAGCCTTGGGGGAGGAGAATGGGCCATGTTTGTTGTATGGTGGGTATGATTATGTATGGGTTTGTGTTTGGTTTTCTGTGTCTTCTTTTGTAAGCCAGTGGATGTTGTAGAAGAAATTTCCCTCATCAGGGCCTGCTATTCTGATGGAGGCGTCAGCGATGTCAGAGTAGGTGGTGGCTGACTTTTTAGCAAGGGCGTCAGCATGTTCATTACCAATAATACCGCCAAGGGACTTTACTTGAAGAAGTGGATGGGGGCGATGGTGATTGGCGGATTGCTTTAGCAATGGATTGAAGGACAACTCCTTGGATGTCACAGTGGTGGCGATGGAGATTCGCCGGCGATGGAGATTAACCACAGTGGTGGCGATGGAGATTCGGGTGTGACAGCTGCTTTTTGATCTGATGCAGTGATGTAAGGCTGTTTGTGGCTATATGTGAGTAGCCGTGTATGACTGCAGCTGCTAGCTCTGCACGTGAGATGGTGTTGGTTATACCCATGCCTTTTGGGTTTACATGGTAAGAAACGTTTAAGTGAAGGTGGTATACGCCTGATCCGGTGTCTTGCCCTACTTCATTCATTTGGAGGCTGCCATCAGTGTAGGTCCAATCCCGACAATCTTTTACCTTACGGGTTATGTTTTGGCTGGAGCTGGTTTGGGGGGTGCTTCATTGATATTACAATTATGAGGTCGGTCAGTGCTAATCAGGGCACTTGTTTTATCTGGGCCTTCTGAGGCTTGAGGGTGGTCATTGGGTAGCTTATTTTGTTGAGTCCTGAGTGTTGTCCGGAACCTAAGGCTGTTTGTAGGGATGGTTATGTATGTTTGAATCTCTTACTTTGCCTCAGGGATTTCTTTGGCAAGTTCTTTTAGCCAGTCTCTGTTGTGAAAATTGAGGCAAACCCTGCCCTTGGTGTTCCATATGGCAATGATCTGCAATTCCCAGGAGTGTTTGGAAAGTGGTATTTGTATGTTGTTCCAGAAGGGCACTTTCACGTACTGGACTTGGTTTGATGGGATGGTGCCCAGGAATTTACATAAGTGTGGGTGTTTGGGTATTTGCGGCAGAGTGATGCATAGGGATTTGTGGTCATTTTATTTCCAGGAAGGGAGGAGCAAGACGCACTGTGGCTGTTTCCTCTGTGTTGACGGCAGCAGAGTATATGGCGTGTCTTGATGCTAGAAGCATGGTGTTTTTATTATAAACAGGGTGGCAGATGGAGAAACCTGAAAATCGGGAGGAGAAGGCGGCATTAGTGTTTGCTCCAAACACTCTATCCCTTGGGTGCTCACTCCAGACGTGGGGGAATTTGGGGTCATAGTCGAGGGGGATGCCATTTTTTCTTTAGTGACTAGGGAAAGGCGGCAGTGATATGTGAGGGGAGTATCCGTGCGTCTGTAATATTGTTACTGTTAGGCTGACAAACATTTGTTTATTTTTGTGTGTTTGGTGAAATAAACTTGTCCATACCAGACGTGCCCCTTCCAGCACTTTAATCAACTCTCATCAGGAGACGGTATCAGTTCACGCCTGCGACCCTCCTGATCCCCATTGATCTTATTGAAACCCTTGATTTGTAGGATTGTGGTTCCACTGTAGTGGCTAGGATAAATAAATGCCTCCAGTAACCTTACTTTTTATCCATAGGTGGCGCGTTCGGCACTTGGCGGAACACAACCAAGGGACTCTGACGCAGCAAACGCAGCCAGGGAAGTATGCTGATGGATGCTGCACCATCAGGAAGTGGTCTGGCTGAGGAATCCTGGGCAGCTTCCTTCCTGGAGCTTCCAAACATGAAACTTGTCTCTAAAACTTTACACACGGCACTCCAGCGTCCCAGAATTTATCTGGCACGGTAGAAAGTTTAATCAGGAGCCTATGAAAAATTTCGGCCCGTGGGGTAGCCTGGGTGAGCCTGGGGAGGCTCGTGTGAAGTATGGTGGGAAGTAGTCGCTCAACGCTAGGGGCTCACGCCCCCACAAGGGGGGCTTCGCCAAAAAAAGGAAGGAGATGGGTGTTCATTACATATGACTAAAAAACTAATTAGTGCTCGCAGGCCAGTATTGCAGCTAGTTGCTTGTATGGGTACTGAAACTACACTATACCTTTGCTTTGAACCAAGGCTACAGCGTGGCTTGTCTATTCGTAGCAGCGTGCTACTGGCAGCTATGCAGCTGGAGGCCGTGTCAAATTACATAGGTACTTATATTCATCTTGGCGTAATAGCAAATTATCCGGTAATAAACGGTATTAGCGGGTATAAGCGGTAGTAAGCGGGTAGTAAGCGGGTATTGAAAATGGGTACTGAAAACAAACCGATTTAGGGGGTTATGTGCTGTTGCACCAAATTCAATGTACAAAAAGCTTGTTAGGTAATAATTAGGTAAGGTAAGGTACATCACTATATATACCTCAAAGGGCATCTCAGCGGAAGTTTGGGAAAAGCCTGAAACTACACCTGGCTAAACAAAAGAAACAGAAGCTAGAGGAAACACGAAACAGATGTATGTAGAAGAGAAAGGTGTATGGTAATAAAGTTCCGGGAATGTGCATGGCACTGGTCCTAGGTGGTATGACGTTGCCCAGAAAGCGAGCTTACTGCCTGATGAACCAGAAACTCCGCACATCATCAGCCCAGAAAGGTTAAGGGAAAGTTTAAGGCTCGAACAAAGTATTTTTGCCGGAGAACAAATCATGCTCAGAATACAAGGCCACCGCTTACAGACTCACAAACATGAGTGGCTGCTACCTGTCCTCTTTCGCAGCTAAGATATCTAATGCTTCCAGAAGACCGTGCGGCTCGGCATCGTTTAATGCGTCTAGTAACGCTTCCGAAGCTCCTACACATTGTGTGCGCACAACAGTATGTGAACATGATGAAATCTGCATGCAGATTCTTGCATGAATACATACATGCATGTAAACACATTATCTCTATCTCACACACATATCCACACACAACAAATAATAAAATGTAATGTGCAGGGAATGCAAGGATATTTCTGCAAGATAGTCATGGTGAGAAAGCAAGGGCTGCCACTAGTCTTGCTTGTGCTCAACGTACCAGGCCAATTTGTGTGTGCGTGTGTGTATGTGTGTGTACGTGCGTGTGTGTGTGTGTGTGTGAGTGAGTGTGACCAGTACAGTTGTTCATGTTCAGTCTAGACATTGCTTGAGCGCGTATGCAGTTTCACACGAGTACATTTACAGCACTTGAAGCACGTGCAGCAAGCATTTTGTTCACCTCCAAGTGTAGCCATCTCTGCGGGTGACGAGTCAAGCTGGTCGAGAAACGCAGACAAGACAGTCCGTTCATCAAGCTTTGCCCACTCTAAGAGTTGCTTGACCTTAACCTGCAAGACGCAAACATAAAAGTGCAGCATGTACATGAACACAATCCTGCTGCGCTTCCTTCTGCTTCAGGACGTTTAGATAGGCTTGTAACGAGCAGGGAACCGCCCTACCTGATCTCCATTGTAAAAGCAAGCAAGCAAGGCCACGGGCTGTCTCTTGGATGCGCCGAGACTGAGAGAAATTAGGGTTTTAGTGGTGTTATGGGGGAGGTGCAGACGCGGCGCATCTTGGTGCCTTCCTGTTGGGTGTGCTTCTACTGCATCCAGTTGCTGCTGCTGCTGTGAAGAAGAGTGTGGTGGGAAGACTTGAGGGGATGATTGCGTGTGCGGTGGCGAAGGAGACGAGGGAGGGGACAGAATGCTTTTGAGTTCAGTGCTTTGGCTGGTCTGAAGCTGGTCCAAACGGCTGTGCTGAGGCAGCTGCCATCCCAGAAGCAAGTTGTTAGTTTGCAGGAAGCGTGCGACAGCGTCCTCCCCGGTGGCAGAGGCAATGGTGTTTTTGACCTTCATGCACGTTGCACGCACACCGCTGTCAGGGAGCTGCATGTTGAGCTCCCGCTGCATGCTGCTGGATACCTCCTCAGATCTGACGTTGCCGAGGGTCTGGTACACCAGCACCAGAGGGCTGCTGGCAAAGATGTCTCTCAGCCTGCTTGCAAGCAGCTGTTTGTGCACACTTCCAAGCATGATTGTTAATAATTATGAACACATGAAGCAAACTAATGCAGAAGGAACTTTCCAACCGCAAAAAGTTTGGGTGGTGAACGCCCACTAATAATTAAGTTTCGTGCTGTAAAGTGTTACACAACAGTTGGGAGTAATTGAACACAACTCTCAAACTGTTGTGCCTTGTATCCTCTGCTCCTACACCTCGCTCACCTTAGTCTATCAGTATGCAACTGCTTAAGACCAACAGCAGCTCAATGGTTCCCAGGGGACGATCGCTGGGCAGCGGCAGGACATGTCGTGCCGCACGAACTCTCACCCCCGCCCTCCAGTTCCCCTCTACCTGGTTTCCTTCGCAGCGGACAGGAGAACAGGCAGGAGACAAGACCAGGGATATGGTGCGTCAAACGTGTCGTCTGTGTCGCTTCTTTTCTTTTTCTCGAGCGTGCGGTTACAAAATTCCCCGCGAGGGGGGGCTCACTTGTAAGGAAGTTCTTGATATACTAGTCCTGTTTAATACAGGACTGTGCTAGTGGTGATGTGTGGCTCGACGTATTCCCATACCTGTTGGGAATTCCAACACAGCGCTTCCCTGCCCCTTCCCCACAGACCGGAAACATTCTGCAGGGTGTCATTAGAGTCGCCTTGCAGTCTAGACTGCGGCAGCACAATGGCATTCAGGTGCGTGTCCTGCCAGGGTCATGAGGACTCTAAGTCAGTGTGTGTGCGGTTACGCACGGCAAAGGAGGATGAGTCAGCGCAGTTCTCTTCTCTCGGATGCTTTTTGTGATTATCCTTTGATACCTGCAGCATGCTTAAATACATCTTGCAGCAGCTGTGTGCTCGTCTATGGGATTCGTGATGTGCGTGATACGAGGGAACAGCACATGCAAGAGCACTCTTTTTTTTTGGTCTGAAAGATACTGCACTGCACACAACAGGTGAATGTGGAGAGCAATGCCATGGACATCCTGTCCGGACGCTTTGGTGGGATATCTATCACAGGCAACCAGTGGAAGACGCCTCTGGAGCTCACAGCAGAAAAGCTTGATGTGCGCACTGTGTACACCACCCTCTGAACCAGTGCAAAACCACACTTACTTTCAATCCCATGTTTCATTTTTCATCAGAGCACAGCACTAAGCGTTTGAGTATGCTACGTTGTACCACTGCAGGTTGATTTGGGTGAGATGGTTCTGAACTACAGTGCGCTGATGCTTGAGCAGCGCATCTCTCTGCGCAATGTGCCTACAGGTGGGCAGGGCTCCAGATTTAAAGGCATCTGTTATTTCCTAAACCACGTGTAGCACATATAACAAGCAATTGATGATAGCATGGAAGCGTGACTGCAATATTTTTTCTCACCCGTTGTGGAGGCACCACTTCAACTTGGAACCAAACGTCACATTCTGAACGTACACAGGCACATGCACTATCACGTTAACTGCTGCGGATCTGGGCAACTTTGTGGTTCATGACATTTTGAGAGACCCCACTTCTACGGTATGCACATGCTGTATGCCTAGCTAGACCGAATCTCACCCTACCCCTTTGGTCAGCCCTGTCAAACCTTGCAAATGCATCTACAATTGTTGGCATTATGCCTTGTATGCAAGTGTGCACACTTCCATTCTTCCTTACCAATTGCTCTGGCATGAAAGCCCTTAATGTAATGCACTAGCACCGCTGGGCACCACCAGTGCACTTACTGCTGTGCACCACCATTGCACCGCCGCACCACCACTGCTGGATTGCAGTGCAGGAAATTAGAGTGCTGAGTGCAGTGCAGGAATTTGGAGTGAAAGTGCAGTGCAGGAAATTGGAATCCTCTGTGTTCATCTCTCCTTGTAGGCGGTGGAAGGCCAGGCCTTCCTTTTTGACCGGGACAGCGTGCGCTTCTGGGTTGACCCCCTCACCAAGGAAGGATCAGTGTGAGTTTTCACATAGCCTAGTCCAACTCAAATGGTATAATCTAAGGTACCGGTGCTGACGTTTCATTCCTATTTTCAAATACTTATTAAATGTTTCAAGCAAGTGGACAATAAAACGAGATTGGTCATGTACTTGCAGGTACCTAGAGGGCGAGTGGGCGGGAGATGACAGCCGCTACTCAGTCAAAATGACTCCCAGCAATGGTATCAGCATGAAGGTGGGCTTCAGTGAGGGCAATGCACATAAAATCACAGGCTGGTTCAAATTAGTGTTTTTGGAATGAATGTAAATACAGAAGAGGGAACTTATAGGCCTTGTTGTTCGCCACTCAAATCCACCCCATTGAACCGTGGTGTAAAACTTGAACAATAAGTGAGCACCGTCAACAAGAACTGCTGCCAGATGCAATTATCCGAACGATGCCGAGAGGCGGGGGATATAATTAATTATATTGCTTGCAAGCTGCCAATAAACTTTTTCTTTGCAGCCTTTAGGCATTCCTTTTAGGCTGCTCTGTAATTACATTGACACACAAAGTTATGATATGCACCATAACAGGCCAGTTAATTAACGGCAATAGTCTACTGATGCTCCAAAACACCCCCAAGCACTGTCTTTCACAATTTGTAAATCACGATGCACGCAGTCTTTGAAGCACAAGCCTGGCAGTGCACTGCGTATGGTGGCCCACCGTGTGGGGGCAGGGACCTTGAGCAGCAGCAGCAGCAGCAGCGGCAGTGACAATGAGGGCAGCTTGAGCAGTACGGACGAGCAAGCCCACGCTACGGCTGAGTCTGTGATGGCCAGCACAAGCAACAAGGAGGGAGGGGCTGAGAGCAAGGAGCCCACTCCTGAAGAGCGGGTGCGTTGTTTGAGAAGAGGGATCTCTGGTGCAGTACAAAAAGGCAGGTCGTTGCATCGTACTTATGCCACCGCCCTGCCTGTCTTGAGAGTCCCTACAAGCAAGATCCAGTGCGTTGCTGCAAGAACTAAGTTGCACACAGGCAGGGAAAAGGGCTGGAGAGGTGAGGACACCTCACAAGGTTCAATCTCTTCATTTGTTTCTTGAATGATACCTACTGAGACTGTTGAGCACTGTGACAAGATTTCAAACAGAACTGTGCTTGCTCTAGCTGCAGCAGTGTCAAACCCTGATATCCCTGTACGCAATGCAGGTTGCTGCGGCCGCAGCTGCAATACTGAACAGCGCAGAAAGTGGTACAGCAGAGCGCAGCCTGGTGGAGGCAGCTGCATTGAATTACAGGAAGAGTAAGGGCGATCATCCTGCCGCAGTTTGCAATGCATCCGTCATTGAAAGGGGCCTCTTGTCTTTTTTCACGCAGCTCAGTCTTAACCTACAGGTGGGTTCGATTGTGTGAGAGCTGTATGAAAATCAGTAATCTGGTCGCTATTTTGCTTCTTTGCATTCTTGGCCAATAATTAAATGAGGAGAGTACAACTACTGTCCGCACTGTCCGCACTGCCATAGTCAAGACCATGCAGGAAATGACGTAACTATGTAAGCAACTTCAGAGCCAGAGCATAATTTGCACACAATCAATAATTTGAACGTTTGCCAAAAATGACGGATGGCTGATGCTGAAGGAAATACCGACAGATGCCATTTACGCAAATAACAAGAAGTACTAAGCTTGAGTACTTCCGGCAAGAACGTGACCTTTTTGGGGCGGAGCCCCCTAGGACGTAGTCCCCCTTAGGTTCATTCCACTTGCTGAGTCACCACGCTGAAAGAATAAAGCTTTGAGCTACCCAGGCCACTTCACGCCATAAGAATGGCACAGCCAGAAAGCTGATCTTGCGCTGATTCCAGCCATTCCCTCGGGTGTGCGGTCAGAATCACAACTTTGACATTTATAAATTAATTAAAACGCACACTTCAATGGGGGACCGGAAATCCTTAGGGTAAGAGATGCGCTGCACAGGTCACATAGCTTCAGGCACGGTATGGTATGACAGGGACTGTGCAAACGCAAGAGAGGGGGGGGTGCAGGGGGGGCGCAGCCCCCCTGATTTGTCAACCCATTTCAATGTTGCTATTCGTCGCAGGTTGCAAAGACCATAATGGCTCAGAAATGGTTGCACAGGAGCAGTACAGAGAAATGCAGCCCCCCTGAATTGCTCGCTGCACATGACACACAGCTTCAGACACGTTATGGCTGCCATCTCAGAAATGGTTGAACAGGAGCAGTGGAGTGCAAAGGGAGCGCAGCCTCCCCCCTGAATTGCTCTCACTACATTGGGTCTTCAATGCAGGTTGCAGCGCAGGCTCTGCCCCATTCTTTGTGATCCGTAGGATCACACCCACTTGTTCTCCCTTGTTATTCTTGATACAATGCAGGGTGTAGAGCTCACTAAGCCAAGCCTGTCCCTGCTGCTTCCCGTTAAGGAAAAAGAAAACGAACCCCCGACAGAGCCCAGCATTGTCTCCCCAGAAGAGCCCCTGCTCACAATTACCATGGGCTTGCGGCTGCTGCAAGTACCCCCTATGGATATGCAGTTCTAAATCACTGATAGAAGTGTCGACGTTTGGTAGAGCTGTGTGCATTTCCATTAATGCTTCCTGGAGTCAGCTTGGTATTGCTTCTCGTGCCGATTGTGTGTACAACAGAAGAGTACTGTCATTACTAGTAGAAGCTTTTGCAATGCATGATGCAATGCATCCATTTTAGTTGATATTGTTGTACAGTAATAAAGGCAAAATGTACTATGTTATTGACTGTCAATCAATGACTTAACTAATCGTTACACCTCTTCCCCCCTAACATTCATCCTTAATTTCTGTATAAACTCCATTGTTTGTCTTAGCTTGCCTTTATGTTGTAGGTTGAGAATTGAATAGGTTCTGGCAATTTGGTTGCTTTAGACTAACTTATTTGTAAATAGAAATGTCTCTCCTGACATCCAATGAGATAAATTTTACGCTCAGCTGCTTTAGCATAGGTTTAATGCTGGTCTGCTTGCTCATTCCCAATCTGTGTATCACGTTGGAATAAAGGAGGATGGCCTTGCTGTTTGTAGGACGTGGTTCCTGTCAAAAATCTGAAAAAGCTTACTAGAAGAGGCAAAGAGGGGGAGCATAGCTTGTGTCTGACCCTAGAAATATCAGGGAAAGTAAGTGCCCACCCTACGTACTATCACCTTGGTCGGTAGTATGCAGGTTCTGTTCAGCAGCAGCCCCCCAGGTGGAAACCAGAGCTGCCACGCCGGCATGAACATCATGCTACACCATAAACCATTTTTTGCTCTGGAAGAACCAACCAATCGATGCTGGATTAGAATCGTCTGATGAGGTACACTCTTTTTGACGCACTCTTTTTATGAACAGGTGGACAAAGCCAGATTATAAATACCTATTCTTTTAGAATAGAAAAAGAAAAAACTACGCAGGCAGTGAAAGCCACTCCCCACGTTAATGAAGGAAAATGAGCCACTTCGGTACTGAGTACCGTAAAGCTCCTCAACCGCTTTAGACTCATCATAGGTACATACATACAAGGTTTTACAAGGGCCATCATAGGTACAATGAAGAACATTCGACATGCTGTACTTGAACAATACTTGAGTAAAGCAGATGAGTTGTGTCAGAAAACTAGACCAATGTTTGAGAACGTGGCCTGTTGCACAGCAACACGGAGGTGGTGCAGAAGAATGTACTCGGAGCGTGCTCGGGCAAATTGAATAAGGAGGGTCAATAGCGGCATGAACGTTGTAACATCACTACCCCCTTGGAAACTGGATGAATCGTCATACCCACTGCGACCACTACAATTGCCTCCACTGCCTTCACAACTCTCACAATGCTTGCCATCCCCCTGAGGCTTGGGAGGACAGCCACCACTGCTCCTGCTGCTGCTGCTGCACTTTGTTCCCTCCCCATCACTGTGCAACTCCCACACCAGGCATTGCCTGCAGTGGGCAGCGTGCAGCTCGAACAGTGCCATACACATCCAGAACAGGACGCGCTGTGCAGCATCATTTGCAGTGCTTGCTCCCGTATTGGTTGCTGCGTTGTGCGCGTGATCACATGGTGGAGGTGGGGGCAATTGCTGCTGCTGGTGTAGCGATGGTAGTGGTGGCGATGGTGACGGTGATGGTAGATTACAGGGGAGGAGATTGGGGGGTAGCTGTGGCAATGGAGGCCCTGAGGAAAGGTCGTGCTCTAGAGGGGGAGGAGGGAGCAAGATATGTGGCGGAAGATCATGCGTTGTTGCTGTTGTGATAA
>Ga0307942_1003968_pt1:5000-11902 | contig 11902 bp, 9 predicted proteins | sample OrgLakmetagen175_FD_201846 | JGI IMG/M metagenome (GOLD analysis project Ga0307942, IMG submission 201846) | Saline water microbial communities from Organic Lake, Antarctica - #175 | ecosystem: Environmental > Aquatic > Non-marine Saline and Alkaline > Saline | place: Antarctica...
TGCGCCTTTGGTGTACACAGTAGAATAAAGTAATTATATTTAGAAACCAGGGTGCACAAGGCAAATTGGGCGCACCAAAACGTATCCACGGAATTCGTGCGGATCTCTGCAGGGGCTACGTTGCTTTTAGCTCTTGAAGTCAGTCCCGCCGGCCCTGTAGGCATACAAAATGTTTAAGGGCACTTTCGTTGGTTTGAACATGGAATTGCTGCGCTACTTTCTGGGCTTGTTGATTATGCAATCCCCTGTCTAATGGGCGCGCCCCCAGATGTCGTCTGGGCTTATTTAATGTTCATTTCTAATGGGTGCAGCTCCTTGAGGTAATTGCTCAGCCCTATCCAGGCAATGCCCAAAAGCGGAACCTTGGAGCAAAGATAGAAAACAGGAACCTTGGAGCAAAGATAGATAGAGGGAGCAAAGATAGATAGAGAGAGGGAGCAAAGATAGATAGAGGGAGCAAAGATAGAAAACAGGAACCTTGGAGCAAAGATAGAAAACACATACAGTTTCGTATCACAGAAAACAACTCCCTGCATGGCCTGTTGTTGCCTTTTTTTCTAATACAAGGCTGATTGAGGTGTCCTGTTGCTGCAGGGTGATCTTGCTCATTTCTGCAGTGATCTGTTTTTGAATGCATGCAGCACCTATGACCTACGGCAGTGCCAAAACCTTCTCAAAACAAACCTGTGCTGTAATTCCTGCCCAGTGTTTGTGTGAGGCCTGCTCTTTTTGCATCAGCTGTTTTGCTCAGGGTTGTGGCATGCCAAGCTTCACTGGTACGGTCAGCCCAACCCTGTATGTGTGTGTGCATATGTGTGTGTGTGTGTGTGTGTGTGCGTGTGTGTGTGTGTGTGTGTGTGTGTGTGTGTGTGTGTGTGTGTGTGTGTGTGTGTGTGTGTGTGTGTGTGTGTGTGTGTTTGACTACGTGTGCGAGTGTGTGCGCATGTGTGTGTGCATATTTGTTTCTATGTGTGTTGTGAGTCAGACAGTTGTAAAATGTGCGTGTTTAAGTGCACGTCTGTAGAACCTTTTCTCGTCACCCTCGCACCTCTGTATCATATACGCATCATGTACGCATCACGTACGCATCACGTACGCATCATGTACGCATCATGTACGCATTACGTACGCATCACGTACGCATCACTACGCATCATGTACGCATCATGTACGCATCATGTACGCATCATGTACGCATCATGTACGCATCATGTACGCATCATGTACGCATCATGTACGCATCACGTACGCATCATGTACACATCACGTACGCATCATGTACGCATCATGTACGCATCATGTACACATCATGTACGCATCATGTATGCATCATGTACGCACCTCTGTATCATGTACGCATTCCGTTGCAACCAACGGACTCACGTCAGCATAGGAATGGATGCTCCCTGCATGTGTGTTTTGTGTGGTTAGTAAGCATTTTAGCAAAATCACAGAATTGTAGGGTTGGCCATATAAGCATATAAGTAATCATACTGCCACTCATTACTTTCAAAATATATTAGCAAATGTCTGGTATTCCTACAATTTACGGGTTCATATGGTAAACGGTATATTCGTGTATGTAAGGTTTGTACGCCGCATGTATCCGTATACATAAATTGTGTTTATGGTTTATGGTCCTGGCCAACGCCTACAAGTTGCCGGCACTCGTACATACAGAGACCTGCGCAAGGCAAAGACACACCATCTGCAAACGCATTATTTTTTGCCAATTCCAGTGTGTTGAGTGTCTTGTCAAGCTCCGACTCCTTTTAACTTGTAAAAACCACTCACTCCTATTCTATGTGCCCTAGGCTGAAACTTGCCTGTTGCTTATTGCCCAGTATAAGGATAGCCCACCTCGTTTGAGGAATGTTTTGAACCACTCACTCCTATTCTATGTGCCCTAGGCTGAAACTTGCCTGTTGCTTATCGCCCAGTATAAGGATAGCCCAACTCGTTTGAAGAATTTTTTGAACCACTCACTCCTATTCTATGTGCCCTAGGCTGAAACTTGCCTGTTGCTTATTGCCCAGCATAAGGATAGCCCAACTCGTCTGAGGAATTTTTTGAACCAGCCAGATATGTATGGTGTGGCCTCTTTTGTGGCTGAGTACCTTCTGTGGCTGAGTGCCCCTTTCCCTTGATTTTCTAGCGCCTTATTGTTTTGGTTTCAGGCTTTTTCCAAGCTTCCGCTCAGATGCCCTCCAGAGGCATACATAGTGTGTAACCTTACCTTACCTTATTGCCCAAGAAAGTGTGCACTTCAATCTCCTTCGATATAAACGAAACATTTGCACTTGCGACACGACTTGTCCTCTTAGGCAAGCTCCTGCCTCCTGCTTTGTCCGAGAAAAACTATTTTGATCTCCTTCTGTATAAACTATGAACAAAACATTCGCACTTGCAACACAACTTGTCTTCCTCAGCAGGCACCTGTCTCCTGCTTTCGTCCAAGAAGATTGGTATTACAATTATGCTATTAACGACAAGTTATTTGTGCAACACAACTTGTGTTGAGGTATATATCGGACTTCCCTCAACAACTTGTTCTCCTAGGCAACCATCACTTGCCTACTGCTTTTTGCCCAAGAAGATCCACAGTTCGATGAGTCCCTCCCAGGGTTCCAACCGGTGCATGAGTTCCTCTCGCCGTGAGCTCTTGGGCCTGTATTCCAGAGTGTGTGTGGTATTTGTGTAGTCTAAAGGTGACCTACCAAGTCCCTCCCAGGGCACCAACCTGTTCTACATTCCTCTTGCCGTAAACTCTTGGGCCTGTATTCCAAAGTGTGTGTGTGTGGTGTTTGTGTTGTCCTAAGGTGACCTACCGAGTCCCTCCCAGGGCACCAACCTGTTCTAAATTCCTCTTGCCGTAAACTCTTAAACCTTTTATCCAGAGTGTGTGTGGTATTTGCGTAGTCCTAAGGTGACCTACGAGTACCTCCCAGGGCTCCAACCTGTTCTAAAGTCCTCTTGCCGTAATCTCGTGAACCTGTAATCTAGAGTGTGTGTGGCATTTGACTTCTCCTAAGGTGACCTACGAGTACCTGCCAAGGCTCCAACACTTGTTGCACGGGTTCTTCTTGCTGCCCTTGGAATCACAAAGTGGATTCGCAAGGTGGATTCAATGGATTCACAAAGTGGATTTGCAAAGTATCTGCTCTTGGATTCACTAGTATCCAGGGTTGGCTAGAACCATATATACATACGGTGTATGTACAGTATTTTTGGCTGGGAGATCACCAAATATACGGTCATATACGGTGTATCTATACGGTTCTGGCCAACCCTACAAGTATCCCAGGGTGAGGTTGCTAAGTTACAGGCTTCCCTTATTGCACACAGAATATTTAGCGGAGGTTCCAAACTGACTTTTTCAATGGTCGTCGTGAATTATGGACCGCTCCAAAAATTTTCACTTGTTCTTGTGGTTCAGATTAGGCCTCATGCAAATTGCCTAGAGGCGCTAACAGAGGTACCGAGGCTCGCTCCCACAAAAGCATGCAACTCTGAGGGGACAAAGGCTGTATGCAGTACAACAACTTTTGCCTTTTTAAACCCCATTTGTAAAACCTTTATATGGGGTATATACTGAGAGGCTAAAGTGTTGCTGCTCCCCCCTAGCTGGAAAGCCAAGCCAGAGATCATTATCATAACTAATAACTAATGCAAAAACAGGCAAGGGGTCATTGTTATATTCCTTGCTCTCATAAAGGCACACACCTGAGAAGGAACAATGGCTGTGTGCGGTAGGGCTTGCTGCTCCCACTGCCCGCGTGAAGTCAGACAGTTCGGCTCCAGATCACCGTCTGCTGGGATGCAGTGTTCGGATTGCCAAATACGTGCACCAGGACCTGAAAAACAGATACGTGTGTATGTGTTAGTGTGCACGTGTGATTTGTGTGTTTCTACAAACAAGTGTGTGTGCGCGTGTGTGCAAATTTGTGTGCACTCAGTAACAGATTTACTAGCAGCTGCGTCTTTAATAACTTATAGATGTATGTTATTGTTGAAGGGAGTAGTTTGAAGTGGTTGGTAGTCAACAAGCGCTGAGGCTTGTTAAGAACGCCTTGCGGACACAGGACTAAGGAACGCAATTTCTCTCAGACAAGCATGACTTTGGATCTCCAGTACCATACGTATGCATTATATGGTTCTGCCCATATATGATGGACATGTTGCTATTCTATGGGCATACATCACAGTCGAACTTAAAATTTTGATAACATTCACAACTGGCCAACCTCAAGCGCAAATCACCTAGATTTAGTTGAGTCAGTCATTGAGTCAGTCATGAGCGAATTTTACAAAGGGGTCGGCATGCGACAAACGACGACTACATCAACACGTAAAGAAACAAAAGTGGCATAAGTGTGTGAGAATTCTCAGACCTGGGTGGCGGCCTCCCAAGCTGCTGCCCAGTGTATGGCCTGTCACTGTGTTGCCATTGCCTTGAGTAGGGGAACTGGGTGTGTGAGGAGTAAGCGGAAGCACATGAGGAGTAAACGATTGAATCTGAGGAGCAAACGACGTATGTGAGGAGCAAATGGCTATATTTGAGGAGGAAACGTTTGGATCTGAGAAGCAAATGTTTGTGTCTGAAAAGGAAAGGTTTGTATTTGAGAAGGTAACGCTTGTATCCCAGGAAGAAACGTTAGTATCTGAGGAGCAAACGATTGTGTTTGAAGAGGAAATGTTTATATTTGAGAAGGAAACGTTTGTATTCAAGGAGGAAACGTCAGCATCTGAGGAGCAAACGATTGTATTTGAGGAGCAAACGATTGTATTTGAGAAGGAAACGTTTGTATCTGAGGTGGAAACGTCAGTATCTGAGGAGCAAACGATTGTATTTGAGGAGCAAACGATTGTATTTGAGAAGCAAACGATTGTATTTGAGGAGCAAACGGTTGTATTTGAGAAGCAAACGATTGTATCTGAGGAGCAAACGATTGTATTTGAGACGCAAACGATTGTATCTGAGGAGCAAACGATTGTAGTTGAGGAGAAAATGAACTTTTATAGGCAACATATGGTGTGCGGCCTGCCACCGCACTGCTATTGCCTGGAGTATAGATACAAACAAAATGCCGCTGATGGATTTGAAGAGCAAACGGATTAATTTGGATGACGGATGGTATTAGCAACAATGCTGCGTGAGGCTGCCCATTGCCGCACTGCTGTTGCCCTGATTAGGGAAACTGTGTATGGAGGAGTAAATGGGTTGAATTGATTGACAGTAGCAATTGCGCAATTGCTGCGTGAGGCCCATCACTGTGCTGTAGCCTTTTATGCAGAACCTATCGTGGAATCAGGTGAAGTAGAAATGGGTCGAATCAAGTGGCACGTCGTGGTGTGCACGAGTGTGTGGGACATCTCTGTCTTGAGTATGGAAGCTGCTGTGGGCACACGTGAGAGAGATGAGAGAGAGAGAGAGAGAGAGAGAGAGAGAGAGAGAGAGAGAGAGAGCGAGAGAGAGCGAGAGAGAGCAAACTATTGCACTTGAGGAGCAGATGACAACATGTGAGGAGCAAACGGGTCTTTTCAGGTCACGCATGGTGGTGTGCACGATCGCTATGTATGGTTCATCGCTGTGTGCTATTCCTGCCACTGTGATAAGTGAAAAGCAAATTATTGCATGTGAGGAGCAAACAGGCCTGTCCAGGAGACATACATACAATAGCTGCGTGGTGCATTTGTGCTGCTCAGGTGACATGATGTGTACAATAGCTGCGTGGTGCATTTGTGCTGCTCAGGAGACATGATGTGTACAGTTTCTGTGTGGTGCATTTGTGCTGCTCAGGTGACATGATGTGTACAGTTTCTGTGTGGTACATCATTATGCTGATCAGGTGACATGATGTGTACAATTCCTGTGTGGTGCATTTGTGCTGCTCAGGTGACATGATGTGCACAATTTCTGTGTGGTGCATCATTATGCTGCTCAGGTGACATGATGTGTACAATTTCTGTGTGGTACATCATTATGCTGATCAGGTGACATGATGTGTACAATTCCTGTGTGGTACATCATTGTGCTGCTCAGGTGACATGATGCGTACAATTCCTGTGTGGTACATCATTATGCTGATCAGGTGACATGATGTGTACAATTTCTGTGTGGTACATCATTATGCTGATCAGGCGACGTGATGTGTACAAAATGCTGTGTGTGGTTTATCACTGTGCTGCTCAAGCGACGTGATGTGTACAAATTGCTGTGTGTGGTATATCACTGTGCGTTTGCTGTCGCTGCCTAAACTAGGGAACTCTAACCATTGTAACTATTGAGCAGGGAATCAGCCATGGATGCACGTGAAGTGCAGATGGAATTCAATTGATTGACACATATGGCACACAGTTGCAGCGTTACAACTCGTAGCTGTCAATGATTTGTGTGGAAAAGGCGCACTACCAGTGCTTGACTTGGCAAGCGTTTCTTTTGCCTCGCACCAGCTGCTCAATTAACACAAAGACTGATCTAGCAAAAAGATGTGCAGCGGCTGCAGGAGCGCAAATTCAATACGGTACATGAATAAAGGGAACCTAATCCTTAACCCTAGACTTTTCCATATTCAACAATGAGTGCGTACACATACACATGGTAAGAGGTCGTTTCCTCTTACCCTGTAGAACTGGCTGGCTTGTCCTTCGTGGTAAAACTGGTGTGAGCCATGCTCCGAGGGTCATGCCTGTGCAACAAGAGGAAAAGATCATTTCTAAGGATCACACCCACAAATCCATACACACACTCACACACACATACGCACACACGCACGCACACACACACACACTCACACACGCAAACACACACACACACTCTCTCTCTCTCTCTCTCTCTCTCTCTCTCTCTCTCTCTCTCTCTCACACCCACACCCACACCCACACCCACACCCACACCCACA
>Ga0307942_1003971_pt1 | contig 11896 bp, 9 predicted proteins | sample OrgLakmetagen175_FD_201846 | JGI IMG/M metagenome (GOLD analysis project Ga0307942, IMG submission 201846) | Saline water microbial communities from Organic Lake, Antarctica - #175 | ecosystem: Environmental > Aquatic > Non-marine Saline and Alkaline > Saline | place: Antarctica: Organic Lake...
CACATGCACTCACACATACGCAACATACACATACACACACGCGCGCTCACACACACACACACACACACACACACACACACACACACACACACACATGCACATGCACTCTCACACACACACACACATACACGTGCACATGCACATACACATACACATAAACATGCACTCACACATACACACATGCACTCACACACACGAGCATGCACTCTCACACACACAAACGCATGTGCACACACGCACACACATAAACACACACACTCGCACAGACAGATACACACGCTCTCACACAAACACACACATACACTCACACACACAGACACACACAGACACACACTCACTCACACGCACTCACACACACACACCACCTACAGCAACCTTGCCACCTTGGCCCTTCTCATCAAGTTCCAGCGCCACCTGTCGCTGAGAGTGCTGGTGCTGCAGCCACTAGTCATCACGCTTATCATGCTGGCCTCCACAGCAGCGTTGGTGGGTGCCGAGATCCCTGAATAATTTGATGGCACGAAATGTCTCTGATGTTGGTCATCATGCTCTCATCATTTAGGTGTTCACAGCAGGTCTAGTGCTTTGTGTCTGACACGTTCTTGTATTTTTGGTGCTCAAACGAGTCCTTTTTGCAGCGTCCCCGGTTGACACATAGATGTTGTCGAGTTAGCAAAGCACACTGAAGGGTTTCGTGTCCTTATTCCTACAGTCAGTCTGGTCTAAATTCGGCATGCTACTCTCATGATAATAGATCCTGTAGTTCCATCACACTCATCTTTTTGATCCTGGAAAGCAATCCAGTCAACTGACTGCAATCTTCTTGTGCGCGTGTCCAACATTCCTTTCTTGCTATTGTTGTTCCCGCTGCTGTGCTGCTGCTGCCTGTGACTGGCTTTGCCGTATGCGTTCTGTATCAAAAGGTGGGAGGGCTTCTTATGATGCTTGGTGCACAACGTCAGTGTACCTTGGTGTGGTAGGTACGGTCAACAGAGCAACACCTCCACCCGCTTCACCCTGGGATTACGATTGCAATCAGTTGATGTGTTGCAGCATCTACTAAAGCATACGACAGGACTCTGCAACAGCCAATTGGCAGCACAAATACCCTTGACTGAAACCAGCAGCTGCATGCGCTGAAGATTGAGGTGTCCAGCGGCCTTAATCCCCAGAGGTAAACCAACATTCCCTGCCTCAACACACCAATACAACATCCGCAGGCGCTAAGGACTGAGGTGCCCAGCAGCCCAAATTTCCACAGGCAAATCAAACATTCCCTACACAACACACCAACCGCAGGCGCTGAAGACTGAGGTGTCCGGTGACCTGATGGCCAAGTTCACGATGCCCTCCATAGGCCTCATGGGCCTGTGCACCGCGTTGCTGCAGGGGGGGACTTTGCAGCTGGCGTCCTTGTTTTCGCCCGTGCACATCAGGGTGAGCATTTTGTCGTAGGAGTGGAGGAAGGGGGGCGAGGGTGGTCGGGGTAAAGGACAAGATCGGGCACGCACCCGTGTGCTTTCATACCAGCTGGCCCGTGGCGTATTGTTTGTGGGTGAGTGAGTGGGGGGGTGAGAATTTGAGTATTGCATTTACACATGTACTAGGCTTATCTTTGCACTTGTGCATACCCAACGCGCATGTTTTGTGGCTCAAGCACATCAGGTGAGAGTTGGGGGGAGCCGCTTTGCACTAAGTAGGTGGGGTGAGAAGGAGGGCTGTGGCAACAAGACATTATTGGGTAATATGTCCGCAAGGGGCAGAGAGAGAGAGAGAGAGAGAGAGAGAGAGAGAGAGAGTGTGTGTGTGTGCTTGTACAAGCAAGCAGGATGTTAAGCTGAAGCATGGTTTCAAATGAGAAAATTTGTCAGAAGCAAGGCCCTGCAACGGCTTGTGGAGTTTATTTTCTTCAATTGTACAAAATGTTGTTGAGTCTGCATGGATATCTATAGTGTTGAAACTTTTGCAGGGTCCGTAGTCGTCAGCATCGCCGTTGGGGATGTGCTCACTACTCCCTGGACTTGAAACAAGCGCGTGTCCCTTCTTCTGCATGTAGCCTGGGCCCATTTTCTAGGATTATATAATGCAACATTCGGGTGGCAGCTAGGATTTATCTGAGTTGGTTATTCATCCTTGCCTTTAATGATATTACAACTACTTTTAATCAGGGATGGGTCATACGGACCTCAGAGACGTTCAATACGGTAAAATACGCATTAATATGCAATACGCGTATAATACGGTTCCGTATTTTATGCAATTTGGGAGTGCCGATTTTGGACCCAAAATGGACCCGATTCGCCCCAAAATTACCCGAAACGTTCCCAATTCTTTTCCAGTTTTTTATTTATTATTAATGTATTATAGAATAGCACTGAAAGCTCACAGAAAGGTCGTTGTTGGGGCGGAAATTGCCTGAAAAGGCCAAGAAAGGCAAAAAAAGGCAAATTTATCGTATAATACGGCCCAATTTGTTCAATACGGTAAAATACGCGTTAAATACCATACGGCTTATTATACAAATACGCCGTATGACCCATCCCTGCTTTTAATATAACAAGCCTAGAACCTGGCAGGTTCAATTTCAAAAGGCAAGGATGGGTAACCAACTCAAATAATACCTAACTGCAACCCAAACGTCGCATTGCACATATCTGCACGTATCTCCTCCCTTCACAGGGCGTGGTATCCGGCATTGCCATTGGGGGCGTGCTCACCAGCTCCCTATCCTTCATAGCTCAGCTCCAGGCCACAGACAATGGATCTGGTCAACCCACCGCAGAGGACGTTGCACCTGCAGCCTTTATGTGCGTCCGTGTTTAATCTAGGCGTTGCTTGCTTTGTGTGTGTGTGCGTGTGTGTGTGTGCTCCTGCACGCAAGTATGTGTGTATGTATATGGAGTGGTTTGTTTATCCAGGTGCTTTTTGGTAGGGGAATTGTTGTCGTGATCAAAAACAGGCACCAGTGTATGGTATCAAGTGCCCATGAGGACAAGGGGCCTTCTGCAACTTTTTACGTCAAGAATCTACTTTCATGTAATACTGTCGTGCGTGTAACGGTTTGCATGGACGTCGAAGTTGCGCATTGCAGAAAGGCTTCAATATTTTCAACCTTTAGCGACCTTGAGCATAAGTTTCCTCTCCTGCTTCTGAACGAAAGTAACTGATTTTGATAAAGTAAACTCTTGGTGCACACACTTAGATCTTAAAGGGTAACACTGCCCTTCAAAAGTTCCCTTGTGCTGTAGAACATGGAAGCCTAGGCTATTTTGTGCACAGTCGCTTAATTGGCTACAACTTGTGCGTTTACTGTGCTTTATAACCAGTGTTGTGCACCTGACGCTTGACGGCGTCAATGGTAAATGACGCTGACGGCGTAATTTATGTCAAATTGACGGTGGAAATAGTAAATTACGCCGTCAATCGTCAGAGTTTAGTGATGGTAACGCCGTTATTTACGATCGTTATTTACGGTGCCATTTTGGAATGACGCCGTATGTGCACAACACTGTTTATAACGTGTGTGTTTGCTGTGCTACCCCTTCTCCCCACTTGAGGTGCTCATCTGCTCCTACACAGCATGCTACATCCGTACTAATGTGCTGGGTCGCAGACCTTTGCATCCAAAATTCCACAACTCATGCATTCATCGACCTTGGGCGCAAGGAGTTCTTGCACACAGTTTCCACACGACTTATCTTCCTATATGTATGTGGTGGTCATCCCAACATGCAAGCGTGTAATTGTCCCACAGGTGCTTTTGTTGTGTCTACATTCACGCAGGTACTTTTCATTATCTGCCATGGTCATCCTGGCGTGCATAGCAGGCTATACCGCCCTTCCCCACCTGCCCTATGGCCGATACAAGCTCCTCCTGGCCGGAATCATCGATGACCCAAAGGTGCAAAAAGAGAGGGAACAAAAGCCGCTGATTGGTAGCAAACAGAAATCCACTCCTAGCAAACGCAATTGTCGACATTGCTGCTTAAGGCAAAGACACTGGTTTGCATGCTGATTGTCCATTTGATTGGAATTAGACAACACGTAGCCTGTTCGGGCGCAGCAACTAGAGGTCCTTGCATATATAACAAGCTTTAGCTTCTAGCAGTATATCCTGCATGTCACACAAACAAAAATACCTTGTTTTAAATTACAATGTGCAACTTGACTCTATTGAATGTATGTATGCACTCACAGGAGCGCCGGCTTATGACCGTGGACGATGACTACGAAGAGCCGCTGCTGACTGTGGTGGAGGTACGCACACGCACACTTACATATACGCACATGCTCACACATACGCTCACTCACACATACACGCATGCGCACACACACGCACGCACACTCACACACGCACACCCACACGCACACGCACCTCTGTGCTCTTGTGCATCACGTCATACATCACTTTGTTCTCATCAAAAGGTTTGCCTTGTCAATGTACATCATTCATTGCAAGAATGATTCTCTTCAACGGTCTCTGTCTCCTCCTCTCAAGCCACTGGAACCCTCATCCTGGTGAAATGCATGCCTTACAATAAGCTGCGTCCCTGCTGACTCACGCGTTCGCCAAAACCCTGCTTCGGTCAAGGGAAAAAGCTGTAACGCACAATATAACAAGGAGTCAAAACTCTCGCCAGTACTGTTGCCGATAAGCTGAATTGAAATAACGCTGAAATGTGTTGGGTTAACGGCTGTCTGTTTGTGTTGCCCTGACGCAGGGTGATGGTAGCAGCACCTCCACTGGGCAACGCGTGGAGCAGACCCGTGCAGCCATCATCAGTGTGGAGACAGACCGCACGCAGCGTAAGCGCTCCTGGCAGCACCGCCACGCCTTCACCATCTACTGCCTGGCCCTCTTCCTGTGCCTGTGAGTTGTTTTTTTTCGACTAGGATTTGGATTACGACAGGAAACGGCCCGTTTCATGTGCCTGTGACTGTGAATTTGCGTGGCAGCGGCTACTTGCTGCAAATCGTAAGTACTGTGTTTTGTCCCCGTCTTCAGCTCCTCACTCGTTCCATTTTAAACCTTATTTCGATGAACAACGCTGGTTGTAGAGCGATGATTATCTGAGACGTCACAACCTGCTCCGCGGCAATTTTCTCCTCTCTTCACCAATTTGTGCCTTCAGCAAAAATAGGCAGTGCTCTGCTGATCACATGCTCGTTCATGTATCCATCCACTCCGACGAGGTTCTCCCTGTACGTGCGTGTGCATGCTCCTTTGCCTGTATGCCTGTGCACGTGCATAAGCGTGTGTGTGGCTGCCACAATGGCCCAGGAGCTGACACCTGACAGACGTGCGCGTGTTCCTTTGCCTTTATGCCTGCGTGCGTGTCCCTTTGCCTGTATGCCTGTGCCATGCATACGCGTGTGTGTGGCTGCCAAGATGGCCCAGGAGCTGACACCAGACAGACCGTGGATACTGCTCTTATTAAGCTTGTCTGGCCTCAATGATTTCAGTCTATGCGTGTGGCAGTGCCATGCTTGAATTGCCACCATAAGCTCTGCTGCTGGCATCTTGATGGAGACGTATAGGTGTATTTATGCTTTTTACCCTTCACTTTAAATACCAAAGGTGTGTTATGGAGCATCCTGATGAAAGCCTTTTCAAAGTCTTGTTCTTTGTATGCCTGACGTATTGTTGTCTCTTACAGACTGCCTGTCTGTCTTGACAACACTTGCAGTAGAATACACCAGCACTTCAGTAGCATGAATCCTGTTCTTGCTTCCTCAATTAAAAAACGGGACAAGATAGCTGGCAGGCCCTCCCTCGCTTCATTTTTGTCACAAAATCACTAACGGCCTTTGAAGTACCTGTTACATTGTCAGGGCACACACAAGGACAGGAACGAGAAGGTCACAATGCTCTAGGAGAGTTGTGGCAACAGCTTGAACCATGATACACACACACGCACACACATGAACTCCAGGGGAGTGACAATGGCCACACACCCTGGCATCAGCTCCTTCATTTGTTCCGTGAACAACCCAGCCACAGTCTCGCCGTGTGCAAGCCGAACGAACAAAGGCCGCCTCTTTGGTGACCTCTTTGTGCCCCTGCTGTACGGTGCGTGGTTGCTTGTGTGCCCCCCCAAAAACACCTTACCACAGGATTCCGAGGCAACCCTTGTTTGCAGCAGCAACTCCACCTTCAACCCTACCATGAAGTGATTTCGACAGATCAGCTGGGTTGCATAAACATACCAACCAAAACTGGTTTGTTTTCTTCAAAGCTCTGGCTAACCCTTTGGTGCCTTAACAACTGATTTGTTTGTCATCGACCCTGTATTCGTGCCAGGATGACTGTTTCCTATTTGTGTTCTCTAGAGCCCTTGCCCACACATACACCCACCGTAGCAGCTCTATTAGAAAACTGCCATGCAAAGCTTTGAGGTGCCAAATTGCTATCTCAACGTCCTCCTGTGATTATGCAAATAGTGCTCTTCAAACATTTGTGTGTATGTCTATGTATGCAGATCTTCCTGTGAATATGCAAGTAGTACCTTTTAAACATTTGTGCGTGTGCAGTGGTGTTTGCTGTGGGGGACTACCTGGGGCGTGTGGTGGCTGGCCACGGACCATGGGCCCATGGACTGCCAGAGCCCCTCTCTGTGCTGGCTTATTCCATTGCAAGGTCAGTGTGCGGCCCTATCCCTCCCAACACAGGTTGCGTCGACATTAATACAGTGTTGTAGCATCTAGGCTTTCCATTGAGCTCCAGGCTCTTTGTCTTTGCGCCGACTGTTTGCTAAGGAGCGCATCAGGGTCAGTGTAGTGCTGCTGAGGCAGCTTCAGAGCAATTCAATATGTACGCAACATCCCTCTTCCTGTGCTGTTTACGGGGTGCGCTATGTCAAATCGTTCAAGTCTGTCATTGTTGACAGAATGCCTTTAAGTGCTTGAGGGAGGTGTAGGTTCAGGATGCTGGCAACGAACTTATGAGCAAATGTACAGAGTCAAGGTGTATAAAACATGATGAACTCCCCTGATTCAATTGTTCTCTATCTGCTCGTCACTTGGGATACTGACGGGTCAAGCGAAAGAACGTGACAGCTTGACTGTAGGAGGGGGAAGATTGCCTTTTCTACATTAACAAGGAGCTCATTTGTTCTTCTATCGTTGATTGCAAGTTAACAGAGAGGGGTAACTAGCTTAAGATTAAACTTGCTCACACACGCACACGCACACACGCACACACACACGCACACATACACACAATACACATGCACACACAAAACACACAACACACGTGCACGCACATACACGCACACACACATACGTACCTACGATTTGACTCTGGGTGCTGTCCACAGAGGAGGCATTGCTGCAGGCCTGCTGTTCTGCCACGTTGTAACACCAAATGCGTGGATGCTCACGCAATACTTTGACGTGGACTATGCGCCCCTAGCCCTCATCTTTGCCCTCGGCTTCTCTCAGGTAACGGGGAGGACGCGTGGTGACTAGGTGTGCTGAGGGTAGCGGCAGCTCCTTAAGCTATAACCAGAAGTCATGGAGTATTGTTACTGACTACAAATGCTTGCTTTCATGGCTTTTTCTTTAAAATCCAAAGTTATACTGTACGCATCATGCTCACATACTGCACAAGTGTTTAGCGTACGTTTGGAATACTGGCTTGCTCCAGTCCTCTGTTTTTTAAGGATGCTTAAAGGCTGACAGGTGCTGCGTTGTAGCCTCTAACAGAGAACTCGTACAGAATGAGTCTCCAACGACTTGTTCTCTGTTTCTTTGCAGGGCCATCTGATTTCCACTATTCTAATGCACGCACCCTCCACCCTGATTCCCAGCCAAATGAACCTGTGAGTTTCCTCTGCTGAGTAGACGCCTATATCAGTCCCAAAAAAACGCTAATTTGCCAAGACAGGTGCTTGCTTTGCAGTTTTCCTACCACTTTGCGTACGACTATTTACTTGTCACTTAAAGCCTCTCCAAAGCTAGCCTTAGCAAAGTTTAAGACAATACATGTAAGAACGGTCAAGAGCAACTTTGTGTAAATTGCACGTCATTGCTAAGCGAGCACACTTTACAGCTGCCCTGCCACCTTTGATCATTGTTTGCGGTCGCATATCCAGGTACGGGCCAGCAACCTCGTTTGCAATTTCTGTGGGCTGCTTCGTCGGCGCTAACGTGTGCCTGTCCGTTGCCTTCAAGTTCCAAGAGCACCGGGATCCTACAGGAGGGGAGTTTCCCCCTCCTGACAGCCCGCTGGGCTTGATACTGGGTTCAGGTCTTGAGGGCACGCATTGATCAATGACTGAAATGGATCATCGTACTATAATGCTTTTCTTGATTAAAAAGAGGCCCGGCTCCTTGCAGCGGGGGGAAGGGGACATGGCCAACTTAGCCTAGCAACAGATGCATGTAATATTTCAGGCGCCTGTTTAGGGTGGTGGACTTGCGTGATAGTTTCTTATACAGCATTTTTTTGTATTTTATGACATTATTTGTTCGTGTCAAAAATTGTGCATTAGTTCTTGTCAAAATGTGTGCAATTGACCATTTCTGGAAATATCTCGAACAGCCTTGACACATTCTATTGAAATCAGGCTAATGCCAGTTTTGTATTCCTTCATTCTGAGACTTGTTTGCCTTTACCTCAGAAATAATGGGCGTGCTGAGGGATAGAGATTGCTTCTTTCAATGTGTGGCGCTGATTGCCAAATGAGTGGAACTGCAGGACTTTCTTGTTTTTTATTACTGGGGCCAAGCTTTCTTAAAGAACCCAGCAACCTCAGCCGCGCATTTTCGTGCCTTCGCTCTTTACCCCAATACTGGAGAAGGAGGTATTTGTTCACCTGGCTTGAATTGACAGTGAGGTAAGGTAAGGTTACATATAGGTACATGATATATAAATATCATGATGGGTTACATCGCGGCTTGAACTGGCAGTAAAGTAAGGTAAGGTTACATCGCTATAGGCCCTGGGATATATGCCTCTGGGGGGCATCTGAGCGGAAGCTTGAAAAAAAGTCTGTAACCAATTTGAAAAGGGGCTAGAAAAATCAAGGGAAAAGGGCTAGGCACCCAGCCACAAAAGAGGCCACACCATTTACATCTGGCTGGTTCAAAAAGGTCATCAGACGAGTTGGGCTACCCTCGTATTGAGGTGGGAAGACGAGCTGGCGGTGCTGTGTGGGAAGGCTGACAAGATATTCATGCGGAAAGTTTAGTTTGGATTACAAAGGCATTCAACCTGGAATGGCTGCTCAACCTATGAGAACGAGGTAAACCTCAAAACAAACCAAGTAAAAAAAGGGCTGTGACGCAACTGGAAAATGCTAACCTGAAAGATACGAGAAGAAGTAGGCAAAAACACATCAAAGTGTAGACAAGATATTCATGCGGAAAGTCCAGCAAAATGTGCTCCTCATCTTGAACAGTGCGCCGGTCACATATCCTAAGCTCACTACAAGGCCTTCTATTCCTGTTATGACGCATTCTTTGGACCAGAAAGTTATGGCAAGAAGGCAAGAAAGTGCACGGCTGAGATTGTTGGAAGAAATATCCAAGCAAGGTAGAGAGGCTACACAGCTTTGTGAATTGTTTTTCTGTCATTCCATCAGCCAGGAACAATCCCAAAAAGTACACCAAAATGTGTGTGATAAGTCCTCATAATTCTGCTGGAATGGTGAGTCTCTGGTGAGTGCTGCTTAAATTGTCAAATTCATTCCAGCCCCCAGTGATATGTTCACGTGCTGCGTGCGAGTTCAAAATGTTTCAGATTGACAGACTCACGAGATCGTAACTTTAAGTCCCATATAAAAAATGAACAGACAAAGGACGGTTTGGAGCAGACCGTTGCCATCTACTATGCACGGCACTGGTTGATGACACTGGGTAGGTTTCATCAATTTAAAGCAAAACTTTGCTGCCTGCTATAAGGCTTTGTCTTGTTACTACGTCTTGTGCAGATGAGCTAATTCAAAGCAATGACGAGGTCGCCCATTTCTTTTCTGCTAAAAATGTAAGAAGCATAAATGTATAACCTTCTTGCAGGAACGCAGGGGAGGTGTTTAAACAGACTTGCTTCTCTGCATCATTCCTGCGCATTGATTTTTCTGCCATCTAACATTCAATTTGCTTTGCGCTGCAGCATAATATTTGTCACAACATGCTTGCTTTAATACTGCAACTATCCCGGCCGCTTCCTTCCTTTTCAAAATCTCCAGATTCCTGAAACAGCTGAAAGTTGAATATTTAGCCGGTACTAAGGTAGTGCTGGCCCCTGTGTGCTTTTTGTAGCACTCTACAGTTTGCATACTAAGCAAGTACTAATTTAGAAAAATTCATTTGTGCGATATGACTGCTGGCCATCGTTATACATCTGATACCATATGGACCAAATCTGGCTGGCGTACATGCACAATGTAGCAAGTAATAATCTGCCAGACACCTCCCCCAAAGCCTCACCTTTTTACTCTATATATTGCTGCAACCAAGGTCTCAAAGCACGGGATACGGCATAGGTAACATTAATTTATGTGTGCTTGTTTGGCAACATTCCCAAGTGGTTGTCCCCACTCCATGGTCACCCCAAACAGTGTCAAAAAGCTTTTCAACCAATTTAAAGCCCCCTGCAGGCTGTACCTCACCTGAGCGAAAGATACTTGAATTTATACCTAAACCATTGACATTTGCTGAAAATTTGGCTTTCTGGGATGCTGTGTAGGGCCCAGGTGCCTATTTCGCACCCGATTTGGCAGGGAAAAGGTGCATTTTTGAACTTGCACCGATTAACCTTTGCTTCAGGATGTAAGCAATGTAAATATCATATAACAATGCTATAGTGCCAAGTTTGGGGCAGGGGTACTGGGAATGCCTGCGAGTGGGTCACACACACAAGGGGAAAAAGACAAAAGATTCTTATGCAGAGGCTCCATACCTGCTACAAGTTTCAGCCCGGTTATTGCTCTCAGAGTCGCAGTCTTAAATACAGGTTGATATAAAGTTCCAGATTGTGAGCTATCCACAAAGTCGTCTTGCCTGCTTTTTTGCAGGCATGTGGAAAAAAAGCTTTAGATATCCAACGCAACTTTTAGGTCCCAGAATGGTGAAGTGGTAGGGGAGATATGGGAGATATGGCTGGTTTAAACTTTTTGGCACTATTTTGCCGCCGGCCCTCCCATCGGGATAGTGGGGGTGCTGAAATTAAAAATAACGTTAAAAATACTTGAAGGACTGAAACAGAACAAACATGCTGAAGTAGTATCACCCTCAGATCTCTAGCGGCTACTGCAACAAGATTATTCGTCTTGCTTCTTCTGTTATTGCTTAAGCAGCTGAAGAAGCGAAGAGATCTCTTAATTAGGAAATCTTCAAGAATCTGCTGTTTAAAGAACGGCCATTTGATCACGATCAGTGCGAATGACAGGATGGATTAACTTATTGCAGCGAGAGAACGGTCATTTGATCGTGATCAGTGCGAAAGGATGGATTGGAGACACACGTTACGATTATTACGTATTTGAGTTGTGTTTTAGAAAAAAGAAGAATGAAATCCGTGGGTTTGCAAATCCAAAGGCCTAGTCAAGTGAGGCTGCCACAGCCTCGTAGGGGTTCCTCTTGTGTTCCCAGAGCAAGCCAAAAGGCACCATTTGGAATTGGCTTGGCCACGCTTGCGTTGGGTGCGTTGGCTGATAGGATTGAGACACACACACAAACACACACACACACACACACACATACACACACACATACACACACACATACACACGCACACACACACACACACACGCACAAGCACGCACACACACACGCACACACACACACACACACACATACACACACACACTCACGCACACACACACACACACACACACACACACACACACACACACACACACAGGAAGCGATGCTCAAGCCAGATATTACCTTG
>Ga0307942_1003973_pt1 | contig 11893 bp, 13 predicted proteins | sample OrgLakmetagen175_FD_201846 | JGI IMG/M metagenome (GOLD analysis project Ga0307942, IMG submission 201846) | Saline water microbial communities from Organic Lake, Antarctica - #175 | ecosystem: Environmental > Aquatic > Non-marine Saline and Alkaline > Saline | place: Antarctica: Organic Lake...
CCGCTCCCTTCTTTTTAAAATAATATACTTGAAAGTGCCTTTGGACCTTGGAACTCAGGAGATCAGGATTGCACTCTGAGGTCTTCTTTCAAGAGTAACAAAAAGAAAAGAGGAAAAGAGGGAGGAGAATGGTCACAATTGAGCCTGTGTTTGCATATGGCTTGCGTCTTGTGTGTGTGTGTGTGTGCGCGTGCGTGCGTGTGTGTGTGTGTGTGTGCATGCGCAAGTGTGTGTGTGTATATGTGTGTGTGTGTGTATGTGTGTGTGTGTGTGTGTGTGTGCGTGTGTGTGTGTTTGCGTGTGTGTGTTTACGCGTGTGTGTGTGTGTGTCTGCGTGAGCGTGTGTGTGTGTGTGTGTGCGCAAATGTGTGTGTGTGAGTTTGTGTGTGTGTATGTGTGTGAGTGCACGTGCACGAGTGTGTCTGTGTGTGTGTTTGTGTGTGCGTTAGTATGTGTGTTTGTGTGTGTATTTGTTGTGTTTGTGTGCGTATGTGTGTGTTCTTGCGTTTGTATTTGTGTGCGTGCGTGTATGAGCGTGTTTGTATGCGCGCATGTGTATGTGCGTTGTGTGTGTATGTGTGTGTGCGTGCATGTATGTGTGTTTATGTGCGTGCGCAAGTGTGTGTGTGTGTGTGCGCGCGTGTGCATGTGTGCGCGGGTGTGTGTGTGTGTGTGTGTGCGTGTGTGTGTGTGCACGTGTGTGTGTGTGTGCGTGTGTGTGCGTGTGTGTATGTGTGTGTGTGTGCATGCGCAAGTGTGTGTGTATATGTGTGTGTGCGTGCGTGTGTGTGTGTGTGTTTGCGTGTGTGTGTTTACGTGTGTGATTGCGTATGTGATTGCGTGTGTGTGTGTGTGTGCTTGCGTGTGTGTGTGTGCACGGGCGTGTGCTGTGTGTGTGTGTGCGTGTGTGTGTGTGTGTGTGTGTGTGTGTGTGAGAGAGAGAGAGTGTTTGCGCGGGTGTGTATGCGTGCAGTTACAGGGCGGTTACTGGCGTTGACCGGAAGTCCTTATCGCGCCCTCCTTGTTTTCTCAGAGATATCGACACCACAATGCAGCAGGTACGAACGTCTAGTGGAGATTGTGGGCTGGAGAGGAGAACACGGCTTTAGCCGATTCGCTACAAGAACTTGATGAAATGTATTTAATTGTACGGATCATATTATATAGCAGTTGATTTATCTGAATGGGGTTGATGCTGCATTCCCCCGATATATCGGCAGAAAAGGTGATAGACAAAGTGCCCACAATCCTCGCAACTCAAAGCTTTAATTTAACCAGCTTTAATATATCATTTTACGGTAATGCGAGGTAGCACTGCATAATATACCTTCAAATTGGCCCAAACCTTTTCTTCGGATTATTGCACCATAATTTATTTGTAACTTATAACCTCCTCACAAGGTATTTTATTCTTGCAAACTCCTTTCCAAAACTTTGCGGTTGAAGTGCGGCTAAAGCGGCCAATTTCAACCGCACGGTTGATTTCAACCGCGTGCGGTTAAAATGCGGTTGAAATTGTGTGAGCCGTGTTTCAATTGTTTTTCCTTTCGCTATTTCTTGGAAATTTTATACCAGGCTTCATTCGTAAGTAATGGGTTCTTCCAACAAAATTTTTAATTATGTTGCAAACTATTTTGTGAAATTGCGGTTGAAGTGCGGTTGAAACGGTTGATTTCAACCGCACGGTTGATTTCAACCGCGAGCGGTTGAAATGCGGTTGAAAAAATTTCAGTCGTGTTTCAACCGCTTCAACCGCATTTCAACCGAGCCAGGAAATTTCTGACGTAAGTGTGTGTGTGCCAGCAGGCGTGCGTGCATGCATGCTTTTGTGTGTATGCACACAGGTCACCGGTGTGTAGTTGTGTTTGTACCTGTGAGAATGTGTGTTTGTGTGCTTGTGCTTGAGTATGAGGACACACATTAACACGCACAGTCAACGCTCACGCCGCTTGCAGCATCTGCAAGCAGCTGGCAGCAGCCAAGGTGGTGAACCGTGGTGCAAAGGCTATCTCCTTGACCAAGGGCATGCGTGTGCGCTCAGAAGGTCCTCAGCTCATCAGCCAGATGGTGGCCCGCATCTTGGGCATTGATTGCTCCGTGCTTATGGGGGCTAACATCGCGGGCGACATTGCGCGGGAAGAGGTGCGTCTGCTTTGAATGTGTGTGTGTGTTTGTGCACGTGCTAAGTTGTTATGCTCGTGCTATTAAAAGTGCTCACAAAGGAGGCAAGTTGGCTTATTTGGGTGTACTCTTTGGGGGTGTGCCACAGCCAGTTGGCACTACGTTATCACCTCAATCTTTAAAAAGTGGTGTTTGGCAGGAAGGTGACCTTAAAAAAGCTGTTGTTGTGAACAAATATGTTTAACGTCTCTATGTTTTTTAACGTGTGTGGTCTTCACTACACCAGAGGCATTTGCAACCATGCAAAGCTGTCATTGCCTGTTAAATGGAAAATACAGAATGAAAAAAACTGGTAGCTCGTTGCTGACAGCTGCATTGGACATGCAAATCAGAACGCCAACCTACATTGCACGCCTTCAACCCCTCTACACAGCTGTCTGAGGCTGTCATTGCCTATGCCAACCGTGAAGCGGGGCTCCTCTGGCAGCAGCTGTTCCAGCGCCCGTACTTTGCCATCAACCTGCTGGCTGATGTGCCCGGTGCTGAGATGTGTGGCACTCTGAAGAATATTGTGGCTGTTGGAGCGGGTATCGGAGATGGGCTTGGGATAGGTGAGACGCGAGTGCTGTTTGGAAGGCTTGTCAGGGGGTAGTAGATCTAAATGTTAGCATTTAACATTGTTGATCTGTTCTAGGTGTAGCTCTTACAATAACTTTCAACCTTTACAGGAATCTTCAACCATTGCATATACTCCACCCTCTTAGGTTTCTACAAAACAAAATATAAAGGAGCGACAGGCATACATGGGCCCAGGGGATCTATGTGTTTGTGGTTCACCCACGGCCCACAAAACATAGTTCCTTGTGACCACAATATCAAGGGTTGAGTGCCCAAAACACTTGACTGACGGAAGCAAACGGAAAATGTGAAAAGGAGGTCTGCTTTGTTTCCAATATACGACTGAACGACAGTCATATTGTACTCTTTCTCTGTCTCTTTCTCTCTCTTTCTCTCAGGCTCAAACAGCAAAGCCTCCATCCTGCGCCAGGGTCTGAGTGAAATGAGGCAATTCTGCAAGGTAGGTTAATGAAACGAAGCGCTTGCTCAAGCCCTGCTGTTGCAACACAATTACTACCTAACTCATGATATCTGGCTAGTGAGCTACAACGTGATGAAGGTACTACTTGTTTGCTGAAAAGCCTCTAAGTTGACCATGGAGCTTCTGCAATTTTTATTTTGCATGCTTTTGAACACAGTACATCTCTCCCTCTGTTCGAGACGACACCTTCTTTGAGTCCTGCGGAGTGGCGGATGTCATTGCCTCCTGCTACGGAGGTCGCAATAGTGAGTGATAAGTCCTGGCTGTTTTCGTTTCGTTGTTTATTATGTCTATCATTTTCCCTTTCTAGTACTCTCAACCCTTGACACCACCTTTCATTCTTTCCAGGGCGTGTGTCTGAAGAGTGGAGCAAGCGGAGGATGGCTGGCGATGAGCTGGTGACGTTTGACGAGCTGGAGAAGGTGCGTTTAATATCTCTCTCCCTCGCTCAAACCTGGCTTGCAACAATAACTAACTTAAAAGTTTCTCTCGATCCTTACTCGATTCTTTTTTGTAACAATTTTGTCTTCCTCCTGTCATTGAGAACGCTTCTGAAAGCTTTGAAGTATTCAAAAGCCTTGCCTGTCCTTTCATTTTCAGAGCTACTTTGCCCGTGAGTTTTGTTGATCTGCAGATAACAGCCACAAACTTTAATGCATTGTGTATGTTTGTGTAAATGACAGGGCACTGGATTGAAATCTTAGCAACTTGGACCATGGAATAATTTCCCCTGAAAATTTGCGTCTATGAGACACGTGACTGGAAGTCACGCGGGTTGCTGTAGGAGGGGGGTTTGCTGTGCATCCACCTTCTGCACTGCGTCTGCTCCGACGGAGCCTGTACCGACTTGGTACCTAACACAACTGACCATCCAACCTTCAGGAAATGCTCAACGGCCAAAAGCTCCAAGGTGTATTGACTTCTGACGAGGTGCAAGAGATCCTGCATGCGAGAGGCTGGGAGCTAGAGTTCCCCTTGTTTACTACCATCAACCGCATCATTCATGGCGAGGTCGGGCCAGACATGATTCTAAGGTGCGCGTCATTGTCATGATAATTCTTATAAAGATGGCTACTAGTGCTTCTAAGTCACAAGCATATGTTCTTTTCCTGTAGTTTGGGCAAGCTACTGGTGATGCTTGAAGGGTTGAAGGTAGGACAATTCACACAAAACAATTCAGTAAATTTGCCTTATTCAAATACCGCGCAGGTATCGTGTCGCCGCATCCATGCCAAGCATGCCCCAGTAGTAAGGCCAAAAGAAATGTATCTGTACAGCGATGATTATGTAGGATGGATACTTTAGGCAGGATTCTGCTGTGCATGTTGTAAAGTGAATGCTCTCTCACATTGTACCACCTAGAAAACAGAGTTCTTCCACGGAGGAGTAAAAGGCCTCACCAACTCTGCACATATTCCCGAGTTTATTTAAGAGTACATGGTGGCTGCTTTGATCGTAAATAAGTATCACTGACTGTACTATATCAATTTATATGGAGCTGTGTAATTACCCTTTTAAGCTGTAATGGAAGACAAATATTTGGAGACCTTTAGGTGTAGTAAGAATTCTTAGAAGCTGTGCTCCAGATGTGGAGGTAGTGCATGTGCAAACTCTGGTCATTTTTGCACGATGGAAATTAGTAGTAAACACATCGGGAGTGGCCGGGCCTAAGGGCTAGAGAACAATGGATACAATAAGGGGTGACCTCCAGCCAGATTGTCTGACTGATTGCAGCCAGGTCTGCTGACTAGCCTCAGCCAGCCACAAATAATCTCATAAGCTCAGAAATAAGGAAGGTAAGGTAAAATTACATCGCTCGCTATATATGCTTTTAGGGCTTCTGAGGAAACTTGAAAAGCCTGCAACCAGAAATTCGTAAAAGATTGGATTTTTAGAAAAAGGAGCGTGTTTGAGAAAGCGTCTGGAAAGCCCTACCCCCCGCCCAGGATAAGAAGAAGAAAACAATAGATGCCTTCAAAGAAACAGGATGTCACGACGAATCATGGTACCATGCCACTGATTTAGCATGACAAGGGGTTTGAAGAAGGAAAAGAAAGATTCTGTGGGAAGAGAAAATGGGCCGCAAAAAAGCAGAATACTTGCAGAAGAAAGCGGCATGAATTCGAGAAAACCCGTTTGTCTACTAGTTAGTAACATGTGTGCATGAAACTGTCGGTGAGTGTGAGAGGTTAAGAAAACCTCATGAAACCAGGAGCACCAAGAAGAACAAAGGACACAAGCAGCCCCACGCAAAGCAAAGCACGTGGCACCAAGCACGGAGCATGAAGCATGCAATATGAAGCACGAAGATAGCAGCTATTAGGCACGCAAGAAACGCACAAAGCAGCTCGCTTAAAGTAGAGCCCTATAACTGGCAGCCCAAACCAGCCAAGGCTATAGGTCTGTGACTGACACATGAAAGCGCGACACACAAAACAGTTCACAGGCAAACCTACGGTTGCTCGGCATGCTTAGGTCACGATGCAATGCAAGCCACTCCAATTATAGAGAGCAAAATAACTTGAAGATCTATCTTGCACGCACATAAAAAATTCGTATTAAGAAAAAGAACTGATCGCCGAGGCAACTCTGAACCTCGGTTTAACCATATACAACAAGCCCAAAGTGATCTTGCTGTTTAGTCATGCCTTTTTGGGTCGCAAGACGGCGCGACAAAAGCCCTTGGTGCGATTTCGTATAGGTAATTTGAGTCGTCGAGCGAAAAAACAAGTGGCAAACTCGTTAGCAAAGTGGTCCCTCTGAGTTACCGAATGATAACGAACGAATAAGCGATGGATTTTTTTGAAGTAACAAATCACCGGTCAACATTTGGTGAGCACACAGAGCGGGGGCATCTCGTATGATGACTGTTTACATTACAGCTAGTGATTGTAACAGCAGCTCGCATTCGATTATTTTTGACATTGTGACATAGAGGGGCATGCCGCCTGCCCAAATTTCGACCGAGGAGGACTCACTTTTTTTTGAGTTTACCCTTTTTACACGCCTTCGGTCTGTGCAACCCTGACCTTTGCACAGAGCTCTACTGCCTTCACCGTCAGAAGCTACCAAATACATCCTTGGCCTTGCCGTATTTTGCAAAACAGTCCAGGCATCTTTCTTAAAATGCGCAAGGACGCTTCTGTGCCCCAGGCCAAGTTCTGCATGCCGTTGTCAATGCCAGAGCTTCCCAAAATCCATTCAAATTCGTAACTTCGCTGCAAAATATTAGTTCATAACAGTGGCATGAAATTGAAAAAATGGCCGGCCAAAAACCTCCTCGTCGGTCTCCATACACGGCACATAAAATGACGGCGTATGATAACTGCACAATTCCTGAACGTAATTAAGTAAGAATCTAAACAGTAAATTCCGCATTTTGACGTCGTCACAACGTGCCACTTTTCAGCTCTTCTCGTCGTCGCAAGTCCGACCCTCACAGCTCGCCGCGAAACTCGGCACAGCTGTTAAAGGTCACCCTTTATCATTTAATATCATAATCTTACGCGGAACAGACGCCTGGCCGCGGAGCTATTCAGGCCCAAAGTGCGTTACAACCGATCCCGTTGAACCCCCCCTCCCCAGCACAAACTGGAAGGGCTTCGCCGCCCCAAATTTCCAGCCTTTGTGATGCCATTGGCTGTGCACCCTGATTTTTGGGGATTTTGTAGTAGTACCACCCTTTCTTTGCATGTCCTCCCTTTTCAAGACTGTCTGCAAGCAAGATTTCATGCAAAAGATCACATTTGTCTTCCTCCTTTGCGTATTGTTATTTGCGGATTCCTTCCTTCCTCGTTTATGGTTTCCATGGTATTTTACGTAATTGTGCGCGCCAGGAATGCATGATCTGAGGGACCTGTCAAATCTGACTGGTCCTTTCCACGCGAACTCCGGAGCAATGGAGCCACGCATTACCATGAGAAATTCGCAGGAAATTCAATGTGGAATCCTGATGCCAATGCAGCCGCGTTCCATCCAAATGCTCCCCCTCGCACCCCTCAAAACCAGCACCACCATTGGCTCCCAAACGAAGCGAAGCAATAGAACGGACACTTTTCTGAATTATCCAAGTAAATATTATGTGAAACTATGCAGGCGTCGTGGCGCAATTCGGAACCTTAACACGCCCAACCGAATTCTGGTACCAACCCGACAATTGGACAAATCTCCTTTCAGGAAATTTGGGTATTTCTTTTCAGAAGTCTGGGAATTTCACGAAGGAAATAAAGTTGGACTTCGGCGCATTGTACTAGTCGCATCAAAGGGCAATCATGATATCCGGCAACAATAACCGAGCTGGCGCATTCGACTTTTCCTCAGGTGTCGCCATGGATGCAAGCACACATGCATTAAAATTCAACACACTCACGCACACACACACACACACACACACACACACACTCACACACGCACACACACACACTCACACGCACACACACACACACACACACACACACACACACACACACACACACACACAGACACACACACACACGCACACACACACACTCACACTCACACACACACACACACACACACACACACACACACACACACACACACACATACACACACACTCACACACACTCTCTCACACACACACGCACACATACACACATACACACATACACACATACACACACACGCTCTCACACACACACACGCTCTCACACACACACACACACACACACACACACACACACACACACAAACACACACACTCACACACACAAGCCAAAAAAAACGCACGCACGCACGCACGCACACACATACACACACGCTCTCACACCACATTCAACAAACACGCTCCAGTTGCTGCACGCCTCCCGGTACCCAAGCAAGCCTCAAGCTTCAAGCCCGGATCCCTCCATGCTGCTGCTGAACTGGGAGACATTCCAGCAATGGCGAAATATGTCGAGGAAGGCCTGAGTGAGGGTCACCCATCCAGTGAGTTCACATTCCCTTGTTCGCAGGCGCCTGTTGTCAATTATCAGGCCCTTAACCCTAAGCGAACTCACTTGTCGTCGCAGGCATGACGCTGAACCAGAAAGAGGACGTCATGGGGCGTGAAGCAATCCATATTGCGGCACAAAATGGTCAAACAGGTGAGAGCCTCCACCTGCTATTTTGACTGTGTATGCCGCTGAGAGTTCCAGCGTGCTACTGTGAGTTGCTCCTGTTGCTATACTCAAACGCACACAATTTTGGGAAGCCTGTGCAGAACCAAGTCAAGTGACTCCAATCGCATTTTTGCCATCTCACATGAGACAAGCGCTGTACTGGTACGCTATGAATGTGTTTTTACAGCCCAGTGCGTGACAAAAACATTATACCTACACGGTACTTGAAGCGTGAGGCGGTCTTTGTTTTTTCCTTACAGCACGTGAACCTGGACGCATGTCCTTGCAGAAATGTGGGGAATGGATTTGTTGCCTGCAAAGTTGTACCTATTCTCTGACCTAATCGCCACATAGAAATTTGGGGGGGACAGTGCAAACTCAAACAAACCCTTAACCGACCACACACAAACGATACTTGTTTGTCCCTCAGAGGCGGTGAAGTGGATGATCTCCCAGCACGTCAACCTTGGGGCCACAGACAATTTTGGGGTGACTGCCCTTCACCTTGCCGCCCAATCAGACGATGTGAAGACCATGGAGGTCATCCTGGCCAAGCGCAGCAGCTGCGTGTGAGTGCATGTGGCGGCTAGCTTCATTCTTATTAGTTTTGAGGGATGGAGGGATGGCAATCACCGTGCTGACCTTCAGGTTTTAAGAGCATCCTCTGCTAAAAACGCCGCAGATCACGTATATGCGTGTCTTAATGGTTTTTGCCTACACATTTGCAAGCGGGCAGTGTAAGGAGAAACATGTAAAAGGTAGCATAAATAAAAGTAGAGCGGTATGGAGGGAGGGACAAAGTCATGTTGAAGTATGTGTGCAAGCTTACAACCATAGCACCTCTTCTTTGCCAATGAGCGAGGGTGGCAGGTCTGCACAGGAGTGCACTTGCAACGAGCAGACACGCTTCTCCGTTCTGCCGTGGAGCTTTTTTGTATTTTAGTTTGGACACAAAGGCCTCCATCCTGGCACGATTGCTTGACCTATACACGTTGGCTACCTTGCCATGGCAGGCCTATGTTTGTGCTTTCCATAGGCAAGGGAGTGCTTAGGAGTTCACGTGGTAAACGCTAACGTGCAACCCCCTGATCCATTGCATCCTTTGCCTTCAGGGACGTGGACCATTGCAAAGAAACACCCTTGCACGTAAGTTCGAGCCTCGCAAAGACCTGGAGCCGCTTGACAGGCTTCTGCTTCATAGCCTGCTATTAATTGTGTGCATGCAAATTTAACTGCTGTCATCAGCTTATGGTATATTTTGATGGTACAAGCTGGTGGCGCATGCGTCAGGGGTCACCCAATGGGGTGTAGGAGGTTCAAGGATGCAAAAACAGGAAATTGCTTGCACGGTATGGGAGTCGATGCTCAGTGCATAGCCATGCACATGATGTGTATAGTGGTGCACAGCTGACGTACAGGGCAAGCGGTTGATGGCAGAAGTGCACAGCAAAATTGTACAGGAGAATAGGTGTGCAATGTGCACCCTGCTGCTTCAGGTAACAAGATGGTTACTGGCAGCAACTGCATGACACGTGCGCACAATAAGGACACACTCCAAGGTTTTGTGTGCCTAGGCAGCTTTGCCGCACGTGCACAAATCGCAATCACTTGCAAATTTCCGACTTGTATTTTCAAGGGCTTTGTAGTAGAATAAGGAGGATGAGGGGCACCTTGTTTGATGCTTGCACTCTGGACTTCTGACACCTACTAGCGGCCCCTGCTTGTGTGCTGACCAGGCATCAATTTACTTACTGCCTCTGACAGTGGACGGACCAAGTACTAGGCCTTGCTGCCATCCCTATGCTAGAAAATTTAATTCAATCTTGCTTACATTCCTGATTCCCAGGGTTGGCTGTGGTATGTGACATATTCATTGTATACGACCGTTTGCCTCAAGCAGTCTCTCAGAAAGTGTTGTATGGGTATAAATTGTATTTGAGTGCACGGTCCTGGCCAGCCCTACTGCTACCTGATCAACTCAGTCTCTTGACACTGATTAACTCTTAATCTTGACACTGCAATTCTTCCCCAGTAGCCCTCCTCAATTTGCATCTTCCTGCGTCGGCCATTTCTGATGCCTTAATGCCTTTTGATGCTGCGTTTTTTTGCAGTGGGCAGCCACAAAAGGTTGCGTGGAGGCCGTGAAGTTGTTGCTAAAAAAAGGCGCCCCTGTTAACGCATTTAACCACCCAGGTTTGTCAATAGTGGTTCTGGCTCCTACGCGACCAAAACTGTGCCTCCCTTGACACCTGAAATGATACATCTATGTGGTTGCAAATCAACAAAAAAAAACTTTCCTGCGCTTATGCTGGTTTGTGCTCCGTTGACTTGCACTCTTAAGGTAGGCAAGGTTACATCGCTATATATGCCTCTAGGGCATCTGAGTGGAGACTTATAACAATTAGAAACCTCGTAAAAACTGAAATTTTTTTGATGAGAAAGGAGCGTGAGTTGCACTCTTAAATTCTTTTTCCTGTTGTTCTTTGTTTAATTGGTTATACTAGTGCAAACTAGTGCCGAGCTTCCTTGCACAACCGTCCTGCAATAAGGCGTAGCATTCATTTCTCGCGCGTGTGTCTTCTGCCTACAGAGTGTGCAACTCCCTTGATGAGGGCAGCCTTCAATGGCCAGATGGGAGCAGCCGAGGTATTTGTACATGTGTGCGTGTGTGCATGCATGTGTGTGAACATGTGCTTGAGGAATTGCTTGAGCTTGAGCACCCTGCAGTCACCAAAGGACAATAACGAACTACTGCAAAACAAAAGCTGATCCTAAAAACATGGTCATAACCCCCAGAAAAATAATTATTTCTGTGTGCGTACATGTTGCTGTTGCCAGCAAAGCAATGTCCGCTTTTCCTTCTCCTGCCAAATGGATCACAAAGCCGACTTAAGCCTTTTACCTTCTGTCTCTGTTTGCTCGACCACCTTTTTCATTGTTGCAGCACAACACGCTCGCTCATGCAGGAGCTCATCAAAGCAGGTGCCAACCTGTACGCCCGCAACAAGGATGGAAGCACGGCCTTGCATCAGGTAATAGAAACAGCTAAGCAGGCTTTGTCACTTAGTGTGCTCAGGCATTGCACAAGCAAAAGGGCATTTAGACCCTTTATACATATATACATAAATATACCCTGCTCGGCACTCACACTTCTCTACGCACCTTCCTCCTGGCACTTCAGAAGCTTGCTCTAGCTACATGCTCGGCAGAGCACTGGTGCACGCATGAGTGAACGACGTAAATGTGAAGGCTCTATTACTGAGCAATACGTGTGCAGATGTCAGGATTGTACTCAAGGTGTATACAGATCAATTCATAATGCACAGCACAACTGCACACGTGCAGGCCTGCTACATGAACCATGTGCCTGTCATCGAGTTGTTAGTAGCGAGCGGCACAAAGGCCTTTGTTGATCAGCCCAACGCAAAGAAAATGACGGCGCATGACATGTGCATCACGGATGCTGCACGTGAGGCCCTACTGGGCGGGAATGACCAGGTACTTTGGTGTGTGGGCGTGTGGGTGAATGTATATGTGTGGGTGTGGGGGGGGG
>Ga0307942_1003974_pt1 | contig 11893 bp, 12 predicted proteins | sample OrgLakmetagen175_FD_201846 | JGI IMG/M metagenome (GOLD analysis project Ga0307942, IMG submission 201846) | Saline water microbial communities from Organic Lake, Antarctica - #175 | ecosystem: Environmental > Aquatic > Non-marine Saline and Alkaline > Saline | place: Antarctica: Organic Lake...
ATGCCGTAGGAGTAGCTGACTTTGCGGACAAATGCCTTGCTCTGTTTGATCACTGACCTAGTCTCTTTTTCTGGTGTCTTGTTCAGTCTGGCCTCTTTCTCTTCTTGAAGCTGCCTTTTTTTTTTTTGCTATAGCTCAACTGCCCTCGCTGGCGGATATAGCTGTGTAACCCTTACCCTTACACTGGCTAGGAGAACTAGGAGGGAGTGACGTAAGTTCTCGTCTGCACCACCCAAACACTGTAGGAGATCTAGGAGGGAGTAACGCAAGGTCTCATCTGCACCACCCAAACATTCAATGGCGTGCCTGCGGGCCAAGAGTTGCCACACACCATCCCACACGGACAGGACACCATCCCACACGGACATCCCACACACCATCCCACACGGACAGGACACCATCCCACACGGACATCCCACACACCATCCCACACGGACAGGACACCATCCCACACGGACAGGACACCACCCCACACGGACAGGAAGAGCTCGAGATCATCATCAAGCAGCTGCTTCAATGTCCGTCTTGGCTTTGACGGGCTTTGCGTCTGGGTCGGTTTGTGCGGGCACGAGGGTGAGGGCACCCAGATGGAGACCCGCAATGTCGTCACGCGCAAAAGTGTCCACGATAGCTACGCACACAGAAGAAGAGGGAGATGTGAGGTGAAGTGTCAATGAAATCATTTAGGCGAAGGCGCAAAAGTGTCCAGAATTGCTACGCACTCAGGAGGATGAAGACGGAGACGTGAGGTGATGTGTCAATGAATCGATAAGGCTAAGGTGCAAATGGTGGAAGATGCGTGGCTGCATGCAAACATGCAAGTTGATTTAGATTAGCGCCATGATTGTAAGCGCTTCCAGCATGGATTAGGAAAAAATACTGTTATGGGTTGAGCCATGCAGGCTACATGAGTACGTGAAAATTAAATTAAAATAACGCCAGGATGTAAACGCTTCCAGCTGTTGTGGGTTGAGACATGCAGGCTACATGATTACGTGTAAATTAAATTAAAGTAACGCCAGGATGTAAACGCTTCCAGCTGTTATGGGTTGAGCCATGCAGGCGACATGAGTACGTGCAAATTAAATTAAAATAACGCCAGGATGTAAACGCTTCCAGCTGTTGTGGGTTAAGCCATGCAGGCAACGTGAGTACGTGCAAACGCGCTCAAGTTTGCCTGATTTTGGCAAATGTGGGGTAGTAACGGCAACGAGCACCCTTTCACTCAGCTCAGCCCCGTTTATGTCATCTAAATTGCACAAGTGCGGGATGTCAATAGCCAAAAACAGTTTAGCACATAGATCTGGGTGAGTGGCGTTCATACAGACCTGAAACAGGGCATGTTGCAAATGATGATGAAAAGTAGGGATGGCCAGCACCATGTCTATATATATACATATATACGGCGTTCATATTATTGGCTTGGAAATCACCAAATTTACTGTCATATACGGCGTAAATATACATGCATATACACACACACGGTTCTGGCCAACCCTTATTATCAGTTACACACACACCTGACAGGATCACAAAAGCCACAGAGGCCCAGAAGCAGGCAGCAAAACCTTGAACCACGTTATCCCCCGCATAGGTGTACAGAGCACCGCTGACTATGGTACCTGATAATGCGCAGGAAATAAGGCGAGTCGGTGTTAGTTTGAGCTGCACTGTAGCTGCAACGCACGCACGCACGCACGCACACATTTGAGTGCACATACACACACGTACGAGCATATGGGCCCTCACAACATTGACTCAAAGGGCCAAGATGACTCAATTTCTTCTCACAGAGCAGAACTCAGACTTGGCACAAAGAAATAGATAACTTTTGTACATCTTCTCACAGAGCAGCACACTGTTGCAAAGCTGCTAGGCAATCAAGCCCTGCTCGTTACCCTTGACCTTTCACTTCTGCACCTCTTCCTTTCTCTCATGCTTGCACTCACCAACAAGGCGGCCCTGCGTGTGTGTGTGTGTGCGTGTGGTGTGTGTGTGTGTCTGTGTGTGTTTGTATGTGTGTGCGTGCGTGCGTGTGTGCAGATGTGCATGTCAATGCATGCAACTAGTGTGACCAAGTGTTCCACTCTGTGTGTGCGTGTGTGCAGATGTGCATGTCAATGCGTGCGAGTAGTGTGACCAAGTGCTCCACTGACAATTTTGCACCCCTTCTCCCCCCTCCCCTCTTCAGCATTGCCCAACATGTCTTTGTAATCCAAAATCCAAACGTTGCCTAACATGTCTTTATAATCCAAGCATTGCTTGTCTTTGTGATCCAAACATTGCCCAACACGTATTGGTCATCCAAACTAAACGAAGCTAAACTAAACTATTTCACAACCAGAGCCAAAGACCGAGGCACTTTCACCCGGATGAGCAAGCCATGTGTTGGTATATGAACACGTGAAATCGTGCAGATGTGGGTGTGAGCCTGTGCAGATGAGAGGGTGAGAGCCTGAGATGAGGGTGTGAGGGTGAGAGCCTGGGATGAGGGTGTGAGGCTGTGAGCCTGTGCAGATGAGAGGGTGAGAGCCTGAGATTAGGGTGTGAGGGTGTGAGGGTGTGAGTTTGTGCAGATGAGATGGTGAGAGCCTGAGATGAGGGTGTGAGGGTGAGAGCCTGAGATGAGGGTGTGAGGGTGAGAGCCTGGGATGAGGGTGTGAGGGTGAGAGCCTGGGATGAGGGTGTCAGCCTGAATTGAGGGTGTGAGGGTGTGAGCCTGTGCAGATGAGAGGGTGAGAGCCTGAGATGAGGGTGTGAGGCTGTGAGGCTGTGCAGGTGAGAGGGTGAGAGCCTGTGCAGATGAGAGGGTGAGAGCCTGGGATGAGGGTGTGAGGGTGTGAACCTGTGCAGATGAGAGGGTGAGGGCCTGAGATGAGGGTGTGAGGGTGTTAGCCTGTGCGAATGAGAGGGTGAGAGCCTAAGTGCCCTGAATTGAGCACGTGTGTAGGCATGCACATCCAACATGCTGACCTCCCCTCCTTTGTGGGAGGACCACGCTCTGACTAGTTTCTAAAAGCCGTTTCCAAAGTTTCCAAAAGACGTGCCTCACCATTGCGTTAGCCATGTAATAGAAGCCCACATTCATCGCCACCGACTAGTTTCTAAAAGCCGTTTTCAAAGTTTCCAGAAGCACTGACTAGATTCCAAAAGCCGTTTCCAGAGTTTCCAGAAGCACTGACTAGTTTCCAAAAGCCGCTTCCAAAGAATCCAAAAGACGCGTCTCACCATTGCGTTAGCCATGTAACAGAAGCCCACGTTCATCGCCACCGACTAGTTTCTAAAAGCCGTTTTCAAAGTTTCCAGAAGCACTGACTAGTTTCCAAAAGCCGTTTCCAAAGTTTCCAAAAGACATAACCCACCATTGCGTTAGCCATGTAATAGAAGCCCACGTTCATCGCCACCTTGTCGCCCTCCGCATACCTGGAGTGCAAAAGCCGACAAGACAAGATGAGGCAGGTAAAAGTGACAAGATGCACACCTTCACAACAATTCCACCATAACAGGGGCACACGCATTCCAGCAAAACAGGGGCAACCACATTCCACCAAAACAGGGCCACACAAATTCCACCACAACAGGGGCACACACATTCCACCACAACAGGGGGCACACGCATTTCACCAAAACAGGGGCACACAGTCAATTTGACAACGTTAATACTGTAATTTAGAGAACTGACAAAGTAAAATGTGGGGCATACCCACTCCATGCACAGATAGGCATCGGCACAAATACGTCTGCGTGTAATCAATGCCATATTTATCTAATGATGGAATTAGACTGCGGAGCAATTCGAAGGCTGACAAGGGTAACGAAGACACTGAGCTCAATCATCAATTGACCAACTATGAGTTACACCCATTAAATTCAAGCATCAACACATGTCATGCAATATTATAGCTTACACATCATACCTGAACAATGAGCTATAATTAGCGCATGCACCTCACAACAAACAAAGCATGCGGGTCGAGGTGCCGGAAGCAGAACGCAAATGAATTACTACACCCATATCTTGACACCAAACACCTTGATCGTGAGCCATGTAACGTACCTGACGATAAGGTCAAAATGAGTGTTCGCGGCAAACAGGAAAGCAAATAAAATGCTACACCCATACCTTGACACCAATCACCTCGATCGTGAGCCACGTAACGTACCTCACGATGAGGTAGGAATGCGCGGCTGATGAGTTGGCGCAAACAGGAGGCAAATAGAAAACTACACTCTTATATAATGACACAAAACATCTCGAATCACGATTAACGTACCTCACGATGAGGTAGGAATGCGTGGCGGAGTTGACGGCGAACAGGAAAGCAAATAGGACCAAGCCGGTGATGAGGGTGGCGACCATCTTGCCTTGCTCACGTGCCTCATAGTACCCAGACGACTGCAGAGCAAAAGGTAGAGCTCATTTGTATTACGCTTGCGTCATGAGATGATGGTGTCATATGTTGTTAGGAAAAAACAACGATCTAAAAAGGGCATGCCATCGTGTTGGCTTGATCACTTACCCGGACGTGTACGCATAAAAGAGTCAAAAGCACAATTCCTTTCATACAACATTTCAAAGCAGCGCTTGATAAAAGTCAGATGAAGCCTGATGAGAGTCAGATGAAGCCTGATGAGAGTCAGATGAAGCCTAATGAAAGTCAGATGAAGCCTGATGAAAATCAGGGAGGAAATGCCTCATAGTACCCGGGTGTCTGCAGATCAAATAATTAAGCATTCTTCTTTTGGGACAACACTCCACACTAGTGCCTGCTGAAACTCATAAGCAGCGCTGCACAAATATCAGGCCACAGCATGCATGCATGACACTTTTTGGTGGGGCTCTGGCTGGCGTGAGCACTAGTTGAAAGCCTTTCCTTATGCACGCTGGTGTGTTCCTGTGTAGACTCTTACTTTTACTTTTGACTTTGGCATTGCTTCACGAAAATGAACAGATCGTGACGACAAAAACAAGAAGATCCACAACCACCATCACATGCCCATTCAGCCCCAAGGTCTTATCAGAGCACCACCTTTGCCATCTCGCGTGTGCTCACGAGAAAGCAAAAGGCAGCACTTCTGGCACATCACCTGTACTAGCAAGAACACAAACGACAGCACTTCGGAAATCAAAGGTCACCAGAGCAGCATTGTTCTAGTGCCTCAGGTACTCCTCAACAGCAAACGGCAGTTCTTCTGACACTGTGTGCTCTGGCATTTGCAAGAGCACAAACGGCAGCACTTCAGAAATCAAAGGTCACCAGAGCAGCATTGTTCTAGTGCCTCAGGTACTCCTTAACAGCAAACGGCACTTCTTCCGACACTTTATGCTCTGGCATTTGCAAGAACACTAACGGCAGCGATTCTGACATCTAAGGTAACCAGAGCAGCATCGTTCTAGTGCCTCAGGTACTCCTTAACAGCTCACGGCACTTCTTCTGACACTGTATGCTCTGGCCCTTGCAAGAGCACAAACGGCAGCATCACCTGGAGCACGATTCCAAGGTAAACTGGGGCAACGACGAGGAGGGAGCACCAAAACACGTTGACCCATTTGTTGGCTGGCATTTGGCGTAGAGGGGTGAGGACCAGCTGGGGGGTCCAGCTTTGGAACTGTGGTTATACAGTTGTTACATGACCAAGCAATTATTTGGTAGAAAGGGGTGAGCAAATAGCAGGGGTGAGGTCAGTCAGCTGGGGAGTCCAGCTTTGGAACTGTGGTTATAAAGTTGTTACATGACCAAGCAATTATTTGGTAGAAAGGGGTGAGCAGTTGGCAGGGGTGAGGTCAGTCAGCTGGGGAGTCCAGCTTTGGAACTGTGGCTATTATACAGTTGTTACATGACCAAACAATTATTTGGTAGAAAGGGGTGAGCAGTTGGCAGGGGTGAGGTCAGTCAGCTGGGGGGTCCAGCTTTGGAACTGTGGTTATTGTACTTTTGTTACATGACCAAGCAATTATTTGGTAGATGGGGTGAGCAGATGGCAGGGTTAAGGCCAGTCAGCTGGGAGGCCTAGCCTGGAGCTTGACTTTCTAACAAACTGGCGGCGGAGGGCAGATAATATCCGGCCACTCCATTTTAATGCGATTTAATACGACTTAAGGAGTCAGTCGATACAAGATTAAGTGAGTCGATACAAGGAATTAAGTGAGTCGATACAAGGAATTAAGTGAGTTGATACAAGGATTTAAGTGAGGCGATACAAAAAATTTGGTCTGGAAGAACGTGAAGACCACAGCTGCAAGGTACGGTGGGATCCTTGGACAACAGTAAAAGGAAAGGGAGCACTACTTCGAATTGATACAGAGTACCAAGCATTCTTGATAAAAGCTTTGTACTTTGCTTCCCTCCTACCAAGCGGGAGCCTCGAACACGAGTAAATGGAAAGGGAGCTCTGCACACCAAGCACTTAAGAACTCATACAAACTTTGTATTTTGCTTCCCTACAACCAAGCGGCAGCCTTGAACACGAGTAAATGGAAAGGGAGCAAGTGTTTGGTTTTGTAGCAGGTGACAGGTTGTGGCTTTGGTTCTTGTGGGCCAGGAAGCATTTTTGTTTGTTTTTTATTAGGTCTCGGATGTGTGTGTAATGGATGTACTTAATACTCATACAAACTTTGATCTTTGCTTCCCTCCGACCAAGCCACAGACAACAACATACCCCTTCCCCTCTAGCGTTACTCCTTCCTTCCTACCTGGCCAAACACGATGAACACTCCCACTGTCAGGCCTGCGTAGCACCTACCTGGCCTTACACGATGATGAACACTCCCACCGCCAGGCCTGCATAGCACCTACCTGGCCATACACGATGATGAACACTCCCATCGTCAGGCCTGCGTAATAGTTGCTCCAGCCGAGACCGTACGCCACATCGCGCACAAAGAAGGGCAGGGGAACCTCAAACCACAGATCACGTGATGCAAATAAGAAGAACCTACAAAAGGGTGTAAGTAAGGGTGTGAGTGTGTGTGTGAGTGTGTGTATGTGTGTGTATGTATGTACGTGTTGGCACAAAGAAGGGTGAGGGCATTTGAAAAAGCTGGTCTCGTGACGAAAACATGATTAACCTACAGAGGCCTGCAAGGTCGTACGTGAGCAAATGCTTGTGCATGCATGCATGTGTGTGTGTGTGTGTGTGTGTGTGTGTGTGTGTGTGTGCGCATCTACACTGGACCACGTAAGGAAGCAACTTAAGCAAGGTGCAAACTCTGTACTTCATTGACCTCAAGCATCAGAACACTGTTAAGTTTTTCCGTTACTTTGAGAGGGCATTGATACGAGCGCAGAGCAGTGCCTTCTATTTTACCTTACGAGACAGACAGGGCATTGCTGCTAGCGCAGAGCAATGCCTTCTATTAAACATTATACAACAGGCAGGGCATTGATGCAAGCGCAGAGCAGTGCCTTTTATTATACCTTGAGATGGACAGGACATTGATGTTGTAGTTTTGCTTGAAGATGACCTCCCACTTGAGGTTCTCTTTGCGGGTTCGTCCCAGCTCGTTAGACAGCCCTGTGTGTTAGGGGGTTGAAGCAGAACGTGGAGAAGCGTGAGGAGTAGGGTTGGCCAGAATGTCTGTACATGCACCACCACACATGTATCTGACCGTTTCTGAGTAGTCATAAGCAGGAAATAAGCTGGTGCAAGCCTTTCAGCAAGCACGCTTTTGTTTGAAACTGTGCGCGCCTTTCTGCAGGCATGTATGATTTCGTATTCAGGCTGGCAAGACCCTCAACACAGGGTCCAGTTTTTACAGCCACAAATAAACAGACTGCAACAGATCAGACACAGATCATCTTAAGAATGCAAGCATGCTCAAGCAAGAAAGTAGGCACGCTCTCCAACTATTTGTAGGCACACACACACACGCACACACACACACACGCACACACACCCATGACTGCATAAGACAGGGCATGTAACACACACCCACTCCCTCCCCCACGCATCACCCACACCCACGACTGCATAAGACGGGGCACGTAACACACACCCACTCCCTCCCCCACACATCACCCACACCCACGACTGCTTAAGACAGAGCACGAAACACGCACACACACACATACACACGCAAACAAACACACACACTTCCTTATCCCTCCCACCCCCTCAACCCCCACACACAGCACACACGCACCCACAACAGCCCAAGGCAAGGCGCATAAGATGATGAAAATCATCAGGCCCAATGCAAAGTAGTAATTGAAGGTCACCGCCGCAGAGCCCACAAAATAGCCTACACCTGCAGAGATCGTAAGAGTGATGAGAGATTGTGAGAGTGATGGCGTGGTGCGTAAAGAAAATATAGAATATAGGCTGGGATTTATATCACAAATTCTGCAGGTGATGGCGTGGTGCGTAAAGAAAATACAGGCTGAGATTTGTATCACACATTTTGCAGAGATCGTGAGAGTGATGGTGTGGTGCGTAAAGAATATACAGGCTGAGATTCGTATCGCAAATTTTGCAGAAATCGTAAGAGTGATGGTGTGGTGCGTAAAGAATATACAGGCTAAGATTTGTATCACAAATTTTGCAGAGATCGTGAGTGTGATGGCGTGGTGCGTAAAGAATATACAGGCTGAGATTCGTATCACAAATTTTGCAGAGATCGTGAGTGTGATGGCGTGGTGCGTAAAGAAATTACAGGCTGAGATTTGTAACACAAATTCTGCAGGTGTTTGTTTGTGAGAAAGCGTGGGGTGCAGCTGTTGCTATGCCGCAGATCTTGCAGTGGTTCTTAATGTGATGGTGTGGGGTGCAGCTGTTGTCATGCTGCAGATTTTGCTCGTAGGCATAGGAGCTACGCACACATGCTTATAAGTGAGCAGGCGCCTCTTTCTTCTCTACACTGAACTGGTGCACTTAATTACCAGGGAGCTGACGCTGCACAGGCAAACAGGGCCTTACCTGTCAATCTATTTTTCCAGCCTGTAATATATGGCACTAGCTGACGCCGCACGGGCAAACAAGGCCTCACCTGCCAACCTGTTTTTTCAGCCTGTAACGAATGGCACTAGTTGACGCCGAACAGGCAAACAAGGCCTCACCTGTCAACCTGTTTTTTCAGTTTTTTTCAGCCTGTATTGAATGGCACTAGTTGACGCCGAACAGGCAAACAGGGCCTCACCTTTCAACCTGATTTTCCAGCCTGTGATGAATGACACTAGCTGACGCCGCACAGGCAAACAAGGCCTCACCTTTCAACCTGATTTCCCAGCCTGTAATGAATGGCACTAGTTGGCGCCAAACAGGCAAACAAGGCCTCACCTGTCAACCTGTTTTTTCAGTTTTTTTTCAGCCTGTAACGAATGGACTAGTTGACGCCGAACAGGCAAACAGGGCCTCACCTATCAACCTGATTTTCCAGCCTGTAATGAATGGCACTAGCTGACGCGCACGACCAAACAGGGCCTCACCTGTCAACCTGTTTTTTCAGCCTGTAACGAATGGCACTAGTTGACGCCGCACGATCAAACAGGGCTGCACCTTTCAATCTGTTTTGAAACACTAGTGGACCCCGCACAAGCAAACAGGGCCTCACCTTTCAAGCTGTTCTTCCAGCCTGTAATGAATGACACTAGCTTGAACAGCATGGACTGCTTCTCGTCAGGGGTCACCAGCTTTGTAACCGTTTTGCCTCCTGTGCGTAAAACATAATGTGCACACAAGTGTGAGAAAAGGCGTGCGCTATAATGTGTGCTATGATGCGCATCATAATTTATGCAGGAATGTGTGTGTGTGTGTATGTGCGTGTGTGTGTGTGTGTGCGTGCGTGTGTGTGTATGATGATGCGTGTAAAGGTGTGTGCACGTAATGATGCTCAGCATTAGGTGTGCAGGAAATGCGTACAGAAGTGCGTGGACTAATGCTGCATCAATGCATGTCATGTGTGCGTAATAGTGACAAATAATGATGCTGTGAAAATGCAAGAGCCACATTACTGATTATGTTCTGCCTAAAGAAATGGCACAAACAAGCAACAAGGCAACACACTCCTCTGCTTTTGACTTTGTTCCCACTCACGTCATGCAAGCGCCACAAAAACACATACCAAACAAGGACCTAGCTCAACACGTTGCTCACATATTACCCAAGGAACGTGATCATTCCCACGATGTCAAACACAACAAGTGCCACATAAAACACACCAAATAAGGACCTACTCAACACGTTGCTTACATATTACCCAAGGAACGTGATCATTCCCACGATGTCAAACACAACAAGCGCCACAAAAAACACACCAAATAAGAACCTAGCTCACCACGTTGCTCACATATTACCCAAAAAACGTGATCATTCCCACGATGTCAAACACAACGAGCGCCACATAAAACACACCAAATAAGAACCTTGCTCACATAGCAACTGAGGAGCGTGACATAACTAGGGCTGGCCATATATATACACGGTTTGTATACGGAATTTTTGGCTGGGAAATCATATACGGTGAATATATACGATTCTGGCCAGCCCTACACTCATAGGCGACGCCTGCTCTGCACTATGTCTGTTGCACTGCACCTATTGCACTGCACTGCACCTATCGCACTGCACTGCACCTATCGCACTGCACTGCACCCGTTACAATGCACTACACCTTTTACAATGCACTGCACCTACCGCACTGCACTACACCTATCGCACTGCTCTGCACCCGTTACAATGCACTGCACCTTTTACAATGCACTGCACCTATCGCACTGCACTACACCTATCGCACTGCACTACACCTATTGCACTGCACTACACCTATCGCACTGCACTACACCTATTGCACTGCACTACACCTATCGCACTGCTCTGCACCTGTTACAATGCACTGCACCTATTGCATTGTACCATAGACACAACTAATAAAACAAAGCCCATCCTTCCTGCGATGCCAGCAAGACACGCACCTAGCTTGACCAAGTCCTTGGCCACGCCCACAGTGATCTGAGTCATCGTTGCAAATAAAATCGCTTTCCATTTCTCTCCTGCGCGAGCAAGGAAAAAGGAGCAACGCGGTCAAAACATAAGTGAGATGCAAAACATAAGTGAGATGCAAAAGATAAGTGAGATGCAAAACATAAGTGAGATGCAAAGGCCGATAAATCTTTGAGATCGATCAAGCAGCCTGTGCTCACAACGCAAGTGAGTAGCACGCGCATGGGTTATTGCGCAAAATAAGAAGTAAGGCACACTCCCAAAAGCTGTCACACGAAGCAGAGGCAATCAGCGCATCCATGGGTTGTTGTACAAAATATAAAGTAATAAGCACTCGCATAAGCTGTCACACAAAGCAGAGGCAGGCAATCAGCGCGTGCACAGTTTGTTGCGCAAAAGAAAAAGTTATAAACACTCGCAAAGGCTTTTGCTCAAGACAAGAAGCCACCTCTTTGGTGAGGGAGTTTTACGGTACCCGTTACCAAAGCGGCTCCTTTCCCTTAAATACTGTGGGGAGCGGTTTTTCACTGCCTGCGTAGATCTTCTTTTTCAATCATGCATGCGAGCAGAGGCTGTTTTGTGTAAGCTGTTGCGCAGGGTCACACACAACACACTGTTGTGCAGGGTCACACATAACACACTGTTGTGCAGGGTGACACACAACACACTGTTGTGCAGGGTCACACACAACACACTGTTATGCAGGGTCACACACAACACACTGTTGTGTAGGGTCAGAGAACAGCAGCACTTGAAGAGGCTACTCTCCTAGAAAGCAAAAAGGGTAACAAAATGAGTAGAATCGGCCAGAACCGTACACAATCACCGTATATGACCGTATACTTGGTGAATTCCCTGCCAAAAATACAGTATATACACCGTATATATATATATATATATATATATGGTTCTGGCCAACCCTAGAAATGAGGGATCCAGGTAGAGGGTTGGATGG
>Ga0307942_1003975_pt1 | contig 11892 bp, 17 predicted proteins | sample OrgLakmetagen175_FD_201846 | JGI IMG/M metagenome (GOLD analysis project Ga0307942, IMG submission 201846) | Saline water microbial communities from Organic Lake, Antarctica - #175 | ecosystem: Environmental > Aquatic > Non-marine Saline and Alkaline > Saline | place: Antarctica: Organic Lake...
CACACACACACACACACACACCCACCCACACCCACACACACACACACCCACTCACACACACACACACACACACACACACACACACACACACACACACACACACACACACACACACACACACACAGGAAGTGCAGCAGGGGGAGAAGGCCAAGGCCCAGAGGCAGCAGATGGTACACACAACACACACACACACACACACACACACACACACACACACAGGAAGTGTGGCAGGGGGAGAAGGCCACGTTCCAGAGGCAGCAGATGGTACACACAAACAACACACACAAACACACACACACACACACACACACACACACACACAACACACACAGGAAGTGCAACATGAGGAGAAGGCCAAGGCCCAAAGGCAGCAGGCGCTCCAAAGGGAGCAGTGGCAGCAAAAGCAGTGGGCAAGACAGGCACGGTGGCAGGAAAAACAGCACGAGCGGCAGCAGCAGCGGCAGCAACAGCAGCAGCAGCAGGAGCAGCAGCAGCAGCAGGAGCAGGGGCATGGACTTGGGAAACCGCAGCAGCAGCAGCAGCAGCAGCAGCAGCAGCAGCAGCTGGAGATTGACGCCCCACAGGTGTGTTTAGGGTTGGCCAGAACCGTGTATCTGCACCGTATATAACCGTATGTATGGTAATTTTCCTGCTAAAAATACTGTATGTACACCGTATACACCTGTAAATGTATGGTTCTGGCAACCCTAGGTGTGTGTGTGTGTGTGTTGCCACAGTGTGGGTTGTCCAACAGGTTGCTGCAGGTGTTTTTGGCATGCCCCCTGTTCGGCCAATCAGTTATCCCTTCCCCACATATGCCACGCAACCTGTACTAGCTTGTGCTGTGCTGTGAGTAGGGTTGGCCAGAACCGTATGTATATACACCGTGCATACCGCATATTTGGTGGTTTCCCTGCCAAAAATACCGTATATACACCGTATATATAGGGTTGGCCAGAACCGTATATATATACACCGTGCATACCGCATATTTGGTGGTTTCCCTGCCAAAAATACCGTACATACACCGTATATATAGGGTTGGCAAGAACCGTATATATATACCGTATAAAATTGCATATTTGGTGGTTTCCCTGCCAAAAATACCGTTTATGCGCCGTAAATATACGGTTCTGGCCAGCCCTAGCTATGAGCATTACGGTACAAAGGACATAAACACTTGCTAGACGTGATGCGCGCTTATTCTTATCTAGGCTTCTGCACGCAACAGTAGTGTTTCGTGTATGTGTGTCTGGGGTGGGGGTGTGAGGGGGTGCTGAATGTTGTGGGCTCCTCGGGTATGGTTAGGCGCAGCACTGACAGTTTGAATTTGAATGCATGGCAGCTTGCATAATTTCACATCTGCTGTCGTGTCGTGTGTGTGCAGTTGAGTGCATGTGTGTTATCACGCTTACACACACACACAGGCAACATGCACAAACACACACACACAAACACACACACACACACACACACACAGGCAACATGCACAAACACACACACACAGGCAACATGCACAAACACACACACAAACACAAACACGCACAGGCAACATGCACACGTCGTCAAAAGCGGGGCAGGGGCAGGGCAGCACCCGCGCCTGTACCTTCAGCTGCACAACCACCGGCAGCAACCGCAACAGCAGCAACCGCACCAGCAGCAGCAGCAGCAGCAGCAGCAACAGCAGCAACCGCACCAGCAGCAGCAGCAACCGCACCAGCAGCAACAGCAGCAACAGCAACAGCAGCAGCAGCAGCATCTCCAGCTGGGTCTGCACATGCACACACACAGCGGCCAGGAAAGTCATCTGGCAAGACAGTCCAAGCGTCCAGCAGTAAGCAGGAGCGGCGCAGCAGGTGCGCATCTTGTCTTCAATCATAGGATATGTGTCTTCAATCACATGTGTCTTTAATCACATGTGTCTTCAATCATAGGTGCACATCATGTCTTCAATCATAGTATATGTGTCTTCCAGCATACACACACACACATGTACGAACACACACACACACGCTTTTGCATATGCAATTACACGCACATACGCATACCCATACACACAGCACACGCACACAAGTACACACACGCATTCGTGCACGTGTATACAGCACAAACCCGTGCTCATGCACACTTGCGCACACACACTCATATGCATGCACATACGCACACACACACACACACTCACACACATACATACGCACGCACAAACACACCTCTACCCTGCCTGAGCGCAGTATCTTGCACGATTCCCTTGGCGCGGGAGAGGATGGGCTTGCGGGGCCACTGACCCAATGGATGGAGAAGCACACGCCTGCCTTGGTCCTTCAGTGGAATCTCAAAAGAATGCTCTTGCTCGCAGAAGCGCTGCATGCAAAGGTGGGGTGTGTGTGTTTGTGTGTGTGTATCATCATGGGGTGTGGGGTGCATGAGTGAGGGGTGAGGGTGTGAAGGGTAGCGATCCCGGCGTTGTGCTGCATGCTGCAAGTGTGTGAATGAGGGTGTGTGTGAATGGGTGTGTTTGAATGGCGGTTTGTGAAAGACGGTGTGTCAATGAGGGTGTGTGAATGACGGTGTGTGAATGAGGGTGTGTGAATGGGTGTGTGTGAATGGGTCTGCGTGTGTGAATGGGTGCGTGTGAATGAGAGTGTGTGAATGACGGTGTGTAAATGGGTGTGTGTGAATGACGGTGCGTGAATGAGGGTGTGTGAATGGGTGTGCGTGTGTAAATGGGTGTGCGTGTGCGAATGGGTGTGTTTGAATGAGATTGTGTGAATGACAGTGTGTGAATGACGGTGGGCGTGAATGGGTGTGTTTGAACGACGGTTTGTGAAAGACGGTGTGTGAATGAGAGTGGCAGACGCTCAACTGCACGCTGCCGCATTGAAGGCAGGATGTAATGAATGAGGCACAGTGGGGAGCAAAGCGGACGCGCAACTGTACGCTGCCGCTTTGAAGTCGGGATGCACAGAGGTTTTTGTGCAGCTTGACCTCTCACTTCTCTGTGTGTGTGACACCTCAAAGTGTGTATTTTGTCTAAACTGGGCATTCCACACACGTGCAAACATACACACACAAACACACTCCTACACAAACACACGCACACACATACTCACAAGTACACACGCACACACACATACACAAACATATACACAAACAAACATTATACAAGCACTCAAAACACGCACACACTCACAAACACACACACTCTAACAAACACACTCACACACATACACACACACACCTTTGTTAACACAAACAGGGGAGTGAGATCTTAAGAGGTACACTGCTGCCCTACGCGGGGTCCTGGGCTGAACTACAAGGCAGTGAAGCTTGGGGGAGTAAGGAGTGCGGGTGTGTGTCTGTGTGTGTGTGCGTGTGTGTGTTTGTTTGTGTGTGTGACCTACAAGGCAGTGAAGCGTGGGGGAGCAAGGAGTGCAGGTGCGTGTGTGTGGGTGTGGGTGTGGGTGTGGGTGTGGGTGTGGGTGTGGGTGTGGGTGTGTGTGTGTGTGTGCTCGTGTGGGTGAGTGGGGTGGGGTGGGGTGCGTGCGTGCGTGTGTGTGCTCGTGTTGTATGTGTGTGTGTGTGTGTGTGTGTGTGTGTGTGTGTTTGTTTGTGTGTGTATGTGTGTGTGCGTGCGTGTGCGTGTCTGTGCGTGTGCTTGACTGTGTGCGTGTGTGCATGTCAAGTGTGTGCAAATAAGTATGTCTGTGCGTGTGCTTGTGCGTGCAGGAGTATGTGTATATTGTGAGTGTGTGCGCGTGCGTGCACGCGCAGGGGCGCACATGTGCACAATTAGGTCATTCGTGGCGTGCTGGAAAAAAGAAAAAGCTACGCAGGCAGTGAAAAACTGAACTGAGAAATCTTATATGCAGCCTTTCTTACATTAACTGGCACGCAAGTACGTGCTCTTGCATGCGCATTGATTGTCATGCATTAGAAATATATTTTGTTCGTAGAATTGTGTGGGGGTAGGCTGCTGGGCATACAGGCTTTATTAACTTTTGCAAATGTGTGGTGCGCAAGTGTGCATGATTCCAAACCCACAAGCCCACCAATCACACCTGCAGGATCTGCATATCTGATATACTCCACACACACACACACACACACACACACACACACACACACACACGCACGCACACGCACACGCACACACACACCTGCAGGAGCTGCAAAACGAATGCACACAATGCACTCATGCAGGATCTGCATATCTTATACACACATACACTTATTGCAGGACTTGCAAAACGAACACACACATCACACACCTGCAGGATCTTCGAAACGAATACACTCAAAACACTTCTGCGGGATCTGCAAAACGATTACACACATCACACACCTGTGGGATCTGTAAAACGATTACACAAATCACACACCTGCAGGATCTGTATAACTATTACACACAACACACTCCTGTGGGATCTGCAAAACGAAAACACACATCACATACCTGCAGGATCTGCAAAACGATTATACGCATTACACTCCTGCAGGTTTTCCAAACCGAATACACACAACACACTCCTGCAGGATCTGCAGGATCTGCATATCTTACACACACATACACGCATTGCAGGGTCTGCAAAACGCACACACACACACACACACACACACACACACACACACACTCACATCATATATCACACACCTGCAGGATCTGCCTGGATAGGCTACTGAAAATGCAGCAACTGGCGCGGCGCGTCCAAGCACAGCAGCAGGAGGAGGAGCAGCAGCAGCAGCAGCAGCAGCAGCAGCAAGGTAATGCCGGGCTCTGTTGACGAAGAAATTTGTGAGCAGAAAGCCTGGGAATGAGCTAAAACAAAATGCCTGTTGTTTGTTTTATGGAGGTTGGTGCTTTTTCCAGAATATTGAAAAAATTATGGACAGCAAAACGCAGCGTGTTGGAGTTGAAATAGGGAGGATGGAGCTGCAGGCCACTTTGGTACGCTGCCATGGAGCTGCTTGCCCAAAGCGCTTAAACAATAACTTGGCCAAGCAGTTGTGAGAGCATGAGAGAGAGAGAGCAGGTCCAAATTAAACTGTTGTATAGATGGTGGGTTCCCCCACACATTTGAGTGGCATCGCATCAGATTCCGCCCCAGCAGCAGAATCACAAAAGCAATCTAGAAAGGAAGAAAAAAAGCGCAGTTGAGGGCAGAATCCAACCAACCCGCTTCCGAAGTATCCTTGCTGCTATTCTAATGTTTGGAACTGGCACGCAGACACACAAAACACACACACACACACACACACACACACACACACACACAAACACACACACAAACACACACACACTCTCTCTCTCACATAAAAACACACATACACACTCACACACACACACGCACACACACACACACTCACACACACACACACACATGCGACAGCGCACCCACTCCTTGCAACACAGACGCTTGACACGGCAGCACGCATGCCCACAACATTTTTGTCCTCGCACGCAAAACCGTACCTGTTTTTTTTGCAGCAGCTTCCCCAAAGCCTCCTGGCAAGAAGCGCGGCAGGGCGGCAGAGAGGCCCCCTGCTGCTGCGGCTGCTGGTGCCATCGCTGACGCAGATGATGCCCTAGCTGCTGGAAGCCCGCTCTCTCCTCAGCCCCAGCCTCCCCTCACCCGCAAGCGAGGTCCACAACAGGGGCAGAAACAACCACAGCCACAGCCACAGCAGCAGCAGCAGCAGCAGCAGCAGCAGGGACAGCCAGGGGCAGTAAGCGGTGGCAACAAGAGGCAGAAGAGAGGGGGGCCTGCAGTACGTCCGCCTGCTCCGCACCCTGCACCCTCAGTGGGGGTGCCCGGCACAGTATCGCAAAGAGACTCACCTGCTGGGGTGCTCAGTGCTGAAGTGCCGCCAGCTGGTAGGGTGCCTGCTGGTGCTCAGGAGCGGGAGGCAGGTGCAGCACAACCAGCAGCAGCAGCAGGAACAGGAGCTGGAGCAGCAGCAGCAGCAGCAGCAGCAGCAGCAGGAACAGGGGTTGGAGCAGCACGACCATCAGCAGCAGCAGCAGCAGCAGGAACAGGAGCAGCAAGGGTAGGAGCAGCACGACCAGCAGCAGCAGGAGCAGGAGGAGCAGCAGCAGCAGAAGCAGGGGTAACACCACCAAGAGCAGCGAGGGAAGGTCTTACAGCGATCCCAGCGACTGCGACGCCAACGACCAGAGCGGCAGAGACGGGCCCTGTGGACGTGCCTCTGATGGAGCCCTTGCCCACGGACCTGCACCATGCAGTGAGTGGACGCATGCAGGGCTTAAGTATACAGTAAAGCTGTGTGGGTGTGGGTGCGCGCGGCTCTGAGTCTGTGTGGAAGTCGTGTGTGTGGGGCCCACACTGTGGGTGTGTGTCTGAGTCTGTGTAGAAAGGGTGTGGGTGTGTGGGTGTGTGCAATGTGTGCGCAGCGTGCGTGCAAGTGTGATTTGGGATCGAAGCGTGTGGTCCATCTGGCAGGCTCATCCAAAGCAGTGAGCGTGATTTAGGATTAAAGAAAGTGGCCCTGTTGATAGGCTCGTCCGAAGCAGTGAGTCTGATTTGGGATCAGAGTGTGTGGCCCTTCTGGTGGACTTGGCCAAAGCAGTGAGCGGCTCTGCTGTCACGTAGCCATGACATCCAAGTGTGCTAGGGCAAAGAGTAGGGTTGGCTAGAACCGTATATATACACCGTATATGACCGTACATTTTGTAATTTCCCTGCCAAAAGTACCGTATATACACCGTATATATATGGTTCTGGCCAACCCTAGCAAAGAGTGATGGAGCAAAGCACCTAGGCGTTCAATGCTGATAATAGGTTTTGGTTCACACAGACAAGCAATCAGCATTTGTTTAAAAAAAAAGTTTTAACGCAAAAGAGGTTCTTTCGTCACAGCTTGCCACGGGTGACTGACTATCTACGCCATGCAGTAAAGAATAGCATGCAGCGTCTCTTGACATAACAGCAGCAGCCGCTTGCGCACAAACCTGTGTGCGTGTGCGCACACGCACATGTGCGATTGTGAGAGTGTGTATGTGTGTGTGCGCACGTGTGTTTTGTATGTGTGTGTGCGCACGTGTGTGTGCAATTGTTTAAGTGTGTTCCCAGTAGCAGCTCTGTTGCCTCAGTGCCTTGTGCCTTGGCTACCTCAGCGAGATGATTGGTTACGTTAGTGACTCGTGCCTTGGCTCAGTGACTCGTGCCTTGGCTCAGTGCCTCGTGCCTTGGCTACCTCAGCGAGATGATTGGCTTCCTCAGTGACTCGTGCATTGGCTCAGTGACTCGTGCCTTGGCTACCTCAGCGAGATGATTGGTTACGTTAGTGAGATGATTGACTACCTCAGCGAGATGATTGGCTACCTCAGCAAGATGATTGGCTACCTTAGTGAGATAATTAGCTACCTCAGCAAGATGATTGACTACCTCAGCGAGATGATTGGCTACCTTAGTGAGATGATTGGCTACCTCTGCGAGATAATTGGCTACCTTAGTGAGATGATTGGCTACCTTAGTGAAATGATTGGCTACCTCTGCGAGATAATTGGCTACCTTAGTGAGATGATTGGCTACCTTAGTGAGATGATTAGCTACCTCAGCGAGATGATTGGCTACCTTAGTGAAATGATTGGCTACCTCTGCGAGATGATTGGCTACCTTAGTGAAATGATTGGCTACCTCTGCGAGATGATTGGCTACCTTAGTGAGATGATTGGCTACCTTAGTGAGATGATTGGCTACCTTAGTGAGATGATTGGCTACCTCAGCGAGATGATTGGCTACCTCCTGCGCTCTTGCTCGGCAGCTTGCACACAACACGTGCCTGTTTGCATCTGTATGTGTATATGCGTGTATGTTTATGTGGATGTGGATGTGGATGTGTGTGGATGTGGATGGATGTGTATGTGTATGTGTGTGTATGTGTATGTGTATGTGTGTCAGAAGTGAAGCATGCCAGCTGATGCTCCTCCTCCTGGGTTTTGCTCTCTGTAAATGGTCCGACCAACACAACACTGTGTGCGTGTCTCACCCTGCAGACCTCCCCTTCCGACTTCAACTGCCCTGTGGAACGTGCAACAACAGCGAAATTGGTCTGCTTAATCCAAACACCTACTCACCACACAGAGCAAGATTGCACATTTTCGATACTCTTTGCCGCTTACCCAACACACAGATCTCTCACACACACGTCCCATCCTCCCTTTCAGCTTACCCACCACACAGATCTCTCACACACGTCCCATCCTCCCTTGCAGCTTACCCAGCACACAAATCTCTCACACACGTTCCATCCTCCCTTGCAGCTTACCCACCACACAGATCTCCCACACACGTTCCATCCTCCCTTGCAGCTTACCCACCACACAGATCTCTCACACACGTCCCATCCTCCCTTTCAGCTTACCCACCACACAGATCTCTCACACACACGTCCCATCCTCCCTTGCAGCTTGCCCTGACGCGCCTACACTTTGCTCCAGACTTTGAGGGCCTTCAGATCGCGTTGCAGCTGTGGCAGGATGGCGCTGGCACATCCCCACTCAACAGCTGTAGCTACATTGAGGTGTGTGTATGTGTATGTGTATGTGTATGTGCGCTTGCATGCACGCGCGTGTGCTTGTGAATGTTGAGAATGTGCGTGTGTGTGTTGGACTGCTACATTGAGGTGTGTGTATGTGTATGTGCGCTTGCATGCACGCGCGTGTGCTTGTGAATGTTGAGATGTGCGTGTGTGTTGGGGACTGCTACATTGGGGTGCTTGCAGTTTGGAACAGGCAGCACAGCACATCAGTGATAACTCACACATACACACACACGCACGCACACACACATACACATACCCATACGCACACACACACACATACGCACACATACACACACACGCATGCACACACACACATGCTTGCGTGCACACACAGGTGTGTGTGCCTGAAGAGGTGCATCAACAAGGCCCAGGCCCCAAAACGCTTCGTGTGGGCAAAGAGCTCATCCAGCACCTCAACGGGGTAAGGCAAAGTGTGCAGAAAAGAGTGGAAATGTATGGAGTGTGGAAGTGTGTATGATTTAAGGGTGCGGGGTGCGGGGTGGGGGGTACGCATGCAGCGTAGGAAAGACAGCATGCAGCGTAAGAAAGACAGCATGCAGCGTCAAACACCCGCTGCAGCAGCAAAGTGCCTCGTCCTGTGTGTTGTGTGTAGGGTTGGCCAGAACTGTATATCTGCACCGTATATGACCTTATGTATGGTGATTTCCCTGCTAAAAATGCCGTATGTACACCGTATATACCTAAAAATGCATGGTTCTGGCCAACCCTAGTTGTGTGTGGTGTGTGGTGTGTTTAAGCATGTCAGCATGTACCCAGCACTCATCGCTGTCCAGTGCCACTGATGTTTCCTCACAAGAGCTTGTGCGATCCACACACACACACAGTTCGACACACACACACACAGCCTGTGTTTGCACACAAACTACTGCACACTTGTACACACACATACACACATTCCCTCTCACACGCACGTGCGCACACACAAACACAAATATATATGTGTACAGATACACACAAACACACATGTGTACACACACAAACACAAACACGTGTATGCATACACCCAAACACACACACACACACACATGTGTATGCATACATCCAAATACACACATGCGTATACATACACATGTTTTCAGGTGACATGTGTATTCACACACATGTGTAGACATGCATCCAAATATCCAAATACACATACACACATGTGTATACTTGCATACTTGCACATGTTTTCAGGTGACATGTGTATACTCACACGCACCCGCGCACACACGCACACATACACACACACACTCACACGCACGCGCACACACGCACACACACACACACACATGTACACATGCACATGTTTTCAGGTGACATGGGATCCTATGTCCCCAAAAGAAACAGCGTTGGCACGTCTGCTGCAGGTATGTGTGTAGTTTGTGATTCGTGATTTAATTTATGTGCTTTGTGATTTGATTAGTGTGCTTTGATTTGCGATGTGGTGCGTCTGCCGCAGGTTTGTGTGTGGTTTTGTGTTCATGCGGCAGGTTTTGTTGGTGAAGCTGTAGTGAATAAACTTGGTGTTCAGACAAATGTGCAGAAATTTGTGTGTCCGAGCAGAATTATTGAGGGTTTAATGTGTTGTGAGCTATGAGCCCACGCTTCCTCACACACACGCACACACACATACAAACATACACACACAGCACACACACATGCACACACACACAAGCGCACACACACATACACGCACGCACACACACACAGCACACACACAGCACAGCATAAAAACACATCACACACACACAAGCACACACACGCAGCACACACACACGCACACACACAAGCGCGCACACACACGCACACACACATACACACATACACACACACAGCACACACACACATGCACACACAAGCGCACAGAAACATACACGCACGCACACACAGCACACACAGCACAGCACAAACACACATCACACACACAAACACACACAGCACACACACGCACACACACACCGCACACACACAGCACACACACACACACGCATGCTCAGATTCAGCTGCGCTGCAACACCGGTGATGAGGCCGAGCGCACAGGGGCACTGGATGCCTTTCTCACGACCGACCTGCCCATCCAACCAGAAAGCATGACTCTGTCGGACACTGTGGTGGTGCGTGTGGTTTGTAGGGTCGTTGGCGTTTCTATTAGTGTCAACATGGCAGCAGCTGGTCAGCTCAACGCAGTGCTTGAGCCCACCATAACAGCCCCCAAGAAACCAGAATTGCTGAGTTAAGTGTGTAACTCTTGAACTCCAGTTATCTCAATGAAGCAGAGAGATGCCATTCATGCCACTCTTCATCTTATAGAGAGATATTGTTCACGTTCCCCTTTAAATCTCAAAGATATTTCGTTCCTGCCACTCCTCATCTCGTATTCCCTTGCATAAATCAACGGCCATCTCTCGATGCAAACAAAACCAAACCTCACTTTATGAGATGATTGCCCTAACAGCGTATATAGGCATCTTTCAGGCAACATCTCCTTTCATTGTTGCTGGCTTTGATCTTGTTTGTGCGTGTGTGGGTGTGAAGGGTTGTTGGTGGGTGGGTGGGTGGACGTGTAGTTGTGGGTGTGTGTATGTGTACATACGTGTGCTATGTGTGCGTGTGCGTGTGTGGGTGTGGGTGTGCAGATGCGGCAGCAGCTCGTCAGCACGCTGTCTGTAGCCTTTGGCAATCTGTCGCAGCTTAATGTTCAATTTCTGTCTTTGAGCTTGTTTGTGTGTGTGTGCACGCCTGTGTGCAGATGTGGCGGCAGCTCGTCAGCACGCTGCTGGAGCCTGTGGCAACCTCTTGCAGCTTAATGTGTTATATGTCACATAATGTTTTATGTGTGCGTGTGTGTGTGCGTGTACGTGTGTGCAGATGTGGCGGCAGCTCGTCAGCACGCTGCTGGAGCCTGAGGCAAGCCACGGCCCCTCCTTGGCAGCCATCAGCCCACAGTCCTCGTCCCCCACCCTAGCGCAGGTGTGTGTGTGTGTGTGTTTGTGTCTGTGTGTGTGTGTGTGCGTGTGCGTGTGTGTGTTTGTATACATCATGAGAAAAGTGCACTAAAAGGGGGCATTGTTACCAGGAATAAAATAAAGATGGAGAACAAGAAAGAGACTCAAGAAGCAGAGGTGGCGCATCATTTTTGCTGCTCTGCAAGAAATGGAGTCCATGAATGCGTTCCCCACTGCACTCAGCGATACATTACGCAGACGCACACGGCACCTTCACCTATACCAGAGGTGTCATCACAAATTGCATACGGCTAGGGATGGCCAGGACCGTATATATATATATATATATATATATATATATATGTATATATATTTACACACA
>Ga0307942_1003977_pt1 | contig 11889 bp, 14 predicted proteins | sample OrgLakmetagen175_FD_201846 | JGI IMG/M metagenome (GOLD analysis project Ga0307942, IMG submission 201846) | Saline water microbial communities from Organic Lake, Antarctica - #175 | ecosystem: Environmental > Aquatic > Non-marine Saline and Alkaline > Saline | place: Antarctica: Organic Lake...
GTGTGTGTGTGTGTGTGTGTGTGTGTGTGTGTGTGTGTGTGTGTGTGTGTGTGTGTGTGTGTGTGTGTGTGTGTGTGTGTGTGTGTGTGTGTGTGTGTGTGTGTGTGTGTGTGTGTGTGTGTGTGCCAACAGTGAATGGCACGTGAGCCAGGAAAGCTGCAGTAATCTGTCTCCGCTACAGAACTGGGTGCCCATGGCCATGCTGCACAAAAGAGAGCAGGCCTTGTCTTTCATTTGAAGTTTCACCAGTAGTGAACCATCCCAGACTTGTCCGCCAACCTCCCTGCTCACCTCCCGGATTTTGGGTGGATGCAGGGGGGAGCTTGCTCGCCAGCTTCTCAGCTGCTTCCACGCACTTCTTTAGCATGCTGATGTCTTGTGCTGCCTCACCACGCAACAGGGCCAACAATTCTGTGTAGTCCTGGATGACTGACTGGTCAGGGTCTGCTTGTGCCTCACGCAGACCTTCCTGGGCCTTTTGAATCTCCTTCACAGTCTTCTGCCAGTGGTCATAGTACTCATGAGCCTGTTTGAGCAGGATGTGTACTCGGTCCATTTATTCCTTGGTATGTTCCTTGGAAATAAGTTCTTTAACTATAATTCCTCGTTAAATTTTTCTGTTCATGAACGCACGCGTTGCCAGTGCGGAGAGAGAGAAGGACTTGATCCAACAGAGGATTGAGCGTAAGCGTGCTGCATTCACGAGTGGAACTGCAGCATGGTCCCAAAAGGAGGATGAGCAAGAATCAGATGCCATTCGCCTCATGTCGCGGATACACAAAGTTCACACAGGTAGGAACATTATGAACACAGTGGTTTAGTGAGTTAAGCCAGGTGCAGTAGACACATGCTAGTTTGGGGTAGCTCAGGTGGTTTGCACAGTGTGTGGTAGACTCCATGCATATGAATTTGCAGGACATTCTAGGTAGCTCATGGTCCTGCTCGCTGTGGTATCTGTTTCTACTGCCGCGTGTGCAGCTTGTTTTGTCTGCTTCAAATGTTGGTCAGTGCCGCTCCATGTTGCCCGCACATTTGCCCCTGCCTTGCGTGTGCCCTATTGCCCACGACACTGCTGCATTTGTGTGTCAGTGAACATTTCCTTTTGCATGCCCCTCAACTTAAACTTTCCAGTGCACCTACATTTTGACTTTCTGCGCAGCATGCCTGCCTTTCCTTGCAAGCTTATTCCCTACTCCCGCTTGCGTGCCTTGCATTCCTCTTGGCTGGGTTTCTCCTGTGCATGCTCCTCAAGTGGGAATTCTTCAGTGCACGCCCAAACGTACATTTTTTCCTTTCGCCAGCCCTTGTTCTGCTGTTCTTGCGGACAGCCTTCCTGTTTCCTTGCGCTATCCTTGCAATTTTCTTGGCTGGGTTTTCCAGCAGGCCGACCAGCCACCATCATGGTTGAAGGCTTTCCCCTAATCTTGTAATCTTGTAATGCTGGAGTAGAAGAGCTGCAGCCCCTTGAACTTATGGGTCAACAAGCGCTGTCGAAGTGGACATTTAAGGGGAAGATTTGGAGCATGGGGGTTGTTGCCTTTTTGGTGCTATCTGCCATGTTCATCCAAGAAGTTTGGTCCTTTCTGTACGAGCGGGGCAAGTGGGTTGAGGTATTTTGGTTTGGTCGCGCTATTAAAGACAGCTTGGAGTGTCTGTTTGCCCTGGCCTGCCTTGTTTTCCTGGCTGTCGGCCTTACGTGCGGAAACGCTTAAAACGGAAAAAATGTAATGAGTGTGTAGCGCGCCGCTTGGCAAAGTGGCTGGAAAAACTTTTGGGGCGCGCACGCACGTTTGTTACAACTGTGGCAAATTGATGTTAATCCTTATGAGGATGGCTTGCGGTGGTTGTTTTTCTATCTGCTGTACTGTACTTTGAGGCAATTGGGGACCTGGTCAGTAGGACCCAAGGTCACCCTTACGTTGGACCCAAGACACATGCGTGCACAACGGGATCCAAGGAGTATTTACAGCTTGTTCCAACTAAAAATTGGACACCACCCGTCTACCAAATCGTCCACCTCAGAAAAAACAAAATACAATTCGCCTAAATCTTTACCACCAAGTTAAGAAAGTAATCCAATACTTCCCAACATCCAAGATCACCCAACGGCGTATCACACTGCGGTCCAAACATGGATATTCATTTGAGTCTAACCGCCAAACACAGGGTGAGGAAAGTTATGTTGTAAGAGATGCTTCCCCTTTCGTAGAATGTTCAGAGACCCCAATACATCTCGGCTCCAATAAAATATGTCTTTGTATACAGTCTACATTTACCCACATCATTCAATGTGTATGTACTCACTAAACCCACACGACCTTCAAATTCTAAAGAAAAACAAGAAAATAAGTATGGTATTCATGTTGTTATGCCTGAAATAGTTACTGAGCCTGTTTATCAATTTGAGCTACGCAACCAATTCATTGAACAAAATCCCGATTTCGTTAAACAATTCCCATTCTCTAACAACAAACTGTAAACTAAACTAAACAACATCCATGACATCTATGATAAAGCTGTAATAGAAAGTCATGCATGGCTTATGTATGGTAGTAAAAAACAAGATGATCCAATTCCCTGGAGGGTGCAATACACCATAAATATCCAAGGTGACAAATTGAACTTAACACACCATGAAACAAAAGATACAGGTAAAGATCTCAATTACATCAAACTCTTTTCTATTTGAAACAAACAACCTACAGTCGCACCGAAGGTGCTTGCTGGACCACAGCCCTGTTCAAGGCAATCAAGGCAAAAATTGATGGGTGACAAGGCAATCAAGGCAATCAAACAAATCAAAACAATAAAAGCAATCAAGAAATTCAGAGGCATTCAGAAAGTGGATGGGGTTTAAAAGAAGATTTTGACAATATTTGCTTTCTTGTGAATTGCTTAGACATAAGGGCGTAGTAACCTACAAAGTTGATCGTGACCTCGGGCCATCAACCCATAAATAACTGCCGCAGCGATGTAACCTTACCTTACCTTACTTGTTCAATGACTTATTTCTGCCGTTGCAAACTTTTGCTGAGGGGTACCAGCCTTACTTTAACATGTTTCATCAAGTTAGCAATCAAGATGTTTTTAATTTCCTTAATCAGCCTAACCAGCAGATGAAGCTCACGTTATTTTGGATTGTCATGATACTCAGCTGGTCAGCTTGCGCAATCAATTCCAGCACCTGTTTGATGCCTTACCAGCAGATAGCAATGCACGCCTGAGAGACTTCATCAATCAGACTGATGCCATAGGAGTAGCTGACTTCACGGACAAATGCCTTGCTCTGTTTGATCTCTGACCTTGTCTCTTTTTCTGGTGTCTTGATCAGTCTGGCTTCTTTCCCTTCTTGATGCTGGCTTTTTGTTGCTATAGCTCAGCTGCCCTCGCTGGCGGATATAGCTTTGTAAACCTTACCTTACCTAACCAGCAGATAGCAATGCACGCCTGAGAGACTTCATCAATCAGACTGATGCCATAGGAGTAGCTGACTTCAAGGACAAATGCCTTGCTCTGTTTGATCTCTGACCTTGTCTCTTTTTCTGGTGTCTTGATCAGTCTGGCTTCTTTCCCTTCTTGATGCTGGCTTTTTGTTGCTATAGCTCAGCTGCCCTCGCTGGCGGATATAGCTTTGTAACCCTTATATATATAACAAAGGGCTGCAAGGGCGCATGCACGGCTGCTGAGGGTGTAAATGTCACGCATATGCTTTATGCTGATGATTCTGTTCTTTTCTCGCATAATCCCACTGAGCTGCAGAAAATGCTCAATAGCTTGAGCTTGTACGCACATCAGAAGCACTTGATTGTAAATGTGCAGAAATCTGAGGTTGTTTGTTTCAATGGCCAAGGTAACCTACCTGTTTTTAAGCTTGATGGTGGAGAGCTTGCCAACAAAGACACTTTTAAATACCTGGGCATGCATTTTACTAAGACCGTTAATTTGCAGGAGGCAGCTGCTAGGGCTGCCCAACCTTTTCTGGCTGCAGCGTACAGGGTGCGTGAATTTGTGCGGTCGCATGCATTGACTGATAGGCCACATACCAATTTATGGCTTGCAAAAACATATGCTGTACCAGCTGGCATGTATGCTAGCCAAGTTTGGGGCACGCCCTACATGAAAGAAGGTGCAGAGTTTGATAGTGTGGGCCAAAAGTGCCATTTGAATTTCCTTAAAGGTATCCTTGGCGTTAAGCGCACGACTTCTAACTGGGCAGTTTTGAGGGAGTGTGGCCATGAAGCTTTGCAGTTTTATTGGTTTAGGGCTGCAATTAAATTTTACAACAGCATGCTTAGTTGTAACAGCAACACTGTGCGCAAGGTGATCAAGGCTGATTGTGCATTACGCACTAGAGACACCTCTTGTTGGACTGCACAGTTGCTGGAGGCTCTGCATGGCTTGCGTATCCTATAGGCAGAGGCAAGAAAAGGACGGGCCGCGTGATCAGCAGACTTAGCCATGTTCAAGGTCCTGTAGAAAACCATGCCCAAATACCTAAAAGAATCTTTGTGATGGAGGGTGGCACCGCCGACATCAAAAACAGGAACATTTCCACCCGCAGAGTTGAAGTGCACAACTTCGGACTTGGAAGTGTTGACAATTAGATGTTTATTCCTGGCATACACAGCCAACCGACTCAGCATGATTTGCATATCACGGGGCTCATTAGTCAGCAAAGTCAGATCATCTGCATACAACATGTGTGAGACGTGCACACCCGCGTGTCTTTGTGATTCACATCGTGATAGACACGAGAACACTCGAGATGCCGGGAAGTGAGCGCACTCTCTCTCTTTGTGATTCAAATCGTGATAGACACGGGAACACTCGAGATGCCGGGAAGTGAGCGCACTCTTTCTCTTTGTGATTCAAATCGTGATAGACACGGGAACACTCAAAATACAGGGAAGTGAGCGCACTCTTTCTCTTTTTGATTCAAATCGTGATAGACACAGGAACACTCGAGATGCCGGGAAGTAAGCGCACTCTTTATCGTTGCTTACACTGGTAAGATTCTTACCAAAAAATGAATAATGTGAAAGGTGATTTGATATCACAAAATAGCCTGTAAATCACACCATCCACAAATAAATGAAGAAAACAAATCATTCGCTTTTTATGTCAAGTTTTGTGCTTATGCTTACAACGAGCCAAGATAAGCAAAACAATATCATCTCTTTGATCAAGGATACATCCATGTGCAGTCCTATCCTCGATCATGATAAGGATGGAAACCCAGTGTATGGCCGTTGATGTACATGAAGTGTAAGAAAGAGTGTTTAGAAAGACAGGAAAATGAGGAAAAAAGTGTTCCCGGGAATTCTTGTCGGAGTGCCCGAGTGTTCCGTATAAAACAAAAAGGAACCACAACTCTATAAGCACATCGCCAATATAACCGCCACAAACTAAAGCTATTACTTGCCTCTCTGACCCTACACCCACTAACCAACTCGCCACTCTCTCCCAAGGCCAACCAGCAAAACATGTACGGCAGACTTAAGACACCCTCCCCGGTACCACTAGAAAGAGGACACGCAGCCAAACAGAAAGTCAGCAACATACACCCTTGACTCAAATCCTAGACACCGTTGCATTCGACTCATAAATCATTAGGGTTAGGATTAGGATTAGGATTAGGGGGTTAGGGGACCAAAACTATGAGGTTGGATTTGAAACTATAGGAATTGTAACACAAAACTATGCAAACTTTGATTATAGCGGCTATTTCTCCCCGACTTTGAAGTGCAGGCACTGTCTGTGTCCGCATCTCTGACGTGGGCCGAGAAGCGAATCGGCGTAGTGCGTACTGAGGAGTTGGCATCAAATGTTGAAGCCGATGTCGACAACTTTGTGTTGGATACGGGTGTCAACCCCGAGAACCCGTATCTGAACCTGGTCGAGACCAAATCGTTCGTCGAGGACGGGCCTGAGCCGGGCGACCTGAACAGGCACGGGATGTACTGCGCGAGCATCATCGGGGCGCGCGGATCGGACGAAGTGATCGGTGTCGTGCCCGGCGCGCGCATCCACGGACTAAAGGTGTTGGGTAGTTCAGGAGGGGGGACGTTTTCTAACATCATCGACGCGGTCGAGTACGTGGCCTTGTTCAAGGAACAGAACCCGGAGCGTCGCGTCGTCGTCAACATGAGCCTGGGGTCTACGTGGCCACGGTTCGACTGAACTCCCTCAACCGGGAGATCATGGAAGCGCAGGCCACAACGACCTCATCTTTGTGATAGCCGCGGGGAACAGCTACGACGACGCGTCGCTGTATTCACCGGCGCACGTGAAGAGCGCCATCATTGTCGGCTCGTATGACGTGTATGATCGCTTCAGCAGCTTTTCGAACTACGGACACGCGGTCAACATCTTGGCTCCTCAAACAGGGCGGCTAATGCCTGGGAGCATTAACTACCAGAAACTTTGTCTAACTGAGGCCCTGCTGTTGGACTTCCAGTGGCCAGCGAAGTCGCTGACTGTGGTAGGCCAGTGGATATGGCCGTAGTTGGGAGCTTATTAATATATATCATAATTGCGCAAGCCACCCGCGCTAGGTATGGTCACGATACAGGAATGAAGGAATGATTACTGAAGTCCGGACTTGCTGGATCCAGCAAAGCTAATTGCGATTGAATTTTTGTGTCAGCGCCCTCTCAGCCAAGACCCTCACAAGCGGAACATTTAGTAGAGACTCTTCCAGCTGGCAAATTGAAAGTTGAAAGTTTGGACATCTGTCCACAAGTTTGGACACAAGCTTGGACACATATTTGAGAGCAAACTAGCAAGTTTGAGCCCAGACGCGATTTCTGCAAGTTTGGGCATCTGTCCACACATTTGGACGCAAGATTGGACACAAGTTTGGCGTAGAGCTTCCCCGACCAGGATTTATATAGACAATTTTTTCTTAATGTTTGAGCAGATCATGCATGTTGGGGCTAGCAAGGACGCCAATCTGGAGTGGGAGCTTGTCAAGTTTGAGCAAGTTTGGCCAAACTTGGCTCAAACTTGCCGGGCCATCAGCACAGTGCAGATCGCTGTATGTAGCGCTGGAACTTGTGTTTATGAAACACCTTGTACAGAAATGCAAATTTGCTGCACTTCAATGAAAATTTGCATTGTAATTTGAGTAAATGAACCCAGGCCAAACGTTTTTACACCCGCTAGAGATATGGCACCAGGAGGAGAAGAAAATCAAATTTTACATCGACAAGTGGTCCCAGTAGGATTTGATCATAATTGAGCCAAACTCGGTAGCGCACACAACGATTCTCTCCTTACCGGTTCAAGCTCCTCAAATTACCAGTAGGATACTGAGCACGTACAGAGCCCAAGCACCCCCTGTTCAAAAGGTTCCTTCCTGTGTCGCCTGCCTCGCAAATAAAAAACACACCATATCCTGCAATTTCCCATAAGCGTGGTTGGTGGTGCATGCGGCATGGTTGGACAAGGGTGCTTAGATGTGCAGGCAGCGGGACAGTGTCGTGGCGTAGTAGGATCGTTATCTTTACCACCGATTTTTCAAGATTTGCTTTCCAACGACAGACCTGTCAGATCTGCCACAAATGCAAGGAGAGTTGCCCTTTACCAAACAGATGACCCTGCCAATCCATATCCCCTTGCTATAAAACCAAGAGACACACAACCAAACAAACGCGATAACTTTTGACCGAAATTGTACTGTGTAGACATTTCCCCTACCCAACAAGCAGAATGGTACAAGAACAACATAAGCTGGATTAGAATTAGGGTTGGGACGTTGCACTGCACCTGCCAAACACTTTGCAAGTTTTGTTGACCTCCCGTCAATCTTTGAGCTCCAATGTGTATCTGGCCGATCCACCTCTCCACCTCTCCAAAATGGTTATAATGGGTAGGTAGATAAATAATTCTTGCAAATTTGTTGCAAGTTGCAAGGAGCCTGTTGTACTTTCATCTGAATCAGTTGGGCGGAGGAAGGGTGGTCTGTTCTTATAGCCCTCCCAACTCAGTAGATGTGTGGGTGGAAACGCTTGCTCACAAAATTTAAAAGGAGATATTACAGCTGCAAATTGGAAACAGTTCAGAGTCACGCAGACCTTGCAAAAAGAAAAAGGTTAGGTCACCATCCTTAGTGGGTAACAAGCGCTTTAAAGAAGAAGGTGATTCTAGATCCTTGTGCTCCGCAGATCCACTGACACCTTTACCTACATGTAAAGGCATAAAATCAGCATAGGTTCCCCAAAATTTGCTGCCCTAAATCTCCAGAATGGGGCAACCGAGCAAGTACCCAACATGCTACTTTTAAACATTAAGGGGCATCCAACTACTCACACACGAATTCATCAAATTAGAACCAATTTAGCTTCAAACTAAAGCTGAAAATACCAGCTACCAGGTTATGTGCTCAAATTCATGCAAGTTGCTCTGTATTCCGATTGGCAGGACTAAACAGGACTAAACGCACACGTAGGGCACCTGAACCCCAAATGGGTGCTTTCCATAGGAGGTAGCATATCAATTTGCATGCCTTACCAACAAATGGGTCCTTCCTGTTTACTTCATTCCTTTTGCAACGGTTTAAATAGCAAACACCAATAATCAATGAAGTTGTTATAGCAGTTAATAAGGATACGGCAGCAAAAGGTAGGGGTGGATTCACGCTGTGGCTTATGAGACATGTGGGCCCAAAATATGGAGTTCTCAAGCTCAAGTACCTCTTATCCAGTTTAAAGTTACAAAGTTGCAAATATTTGCACGCCTACTATAAGTGCATTATTTGGGTGGGCTGTTCCTCTTTGCTAAATCTCATCATAATAAAGCTGCAATTTTGGCATTACCGTACGAAAAATATATCCCCGTCCCTTAATTATACTTTTTTGGTGGGGGCGTGGTTTATTATATATTTATTTCTTAAATGGGCGGTTGTGGGGCGGTGGCAAAAAATAATGTCTTTAAGCAGTGTGAGATGAGTGGTCAGAAAGCCTTCCCAGCACTCCCTGACCCTCAGCTCTGCAGCCTGCCCCTGCACCCCCAGCCCCAGCCCCGCCTGCACCCGTTGCACCCGTCGGGAAGTTCCAGCGGAGTGCACCCCATTGTTCAAGCCAGCAGCGACGGCTGAGCAGAAAGATGCGCTTCAGCAGCAAAGGGAGCAGTGATGCTGATAGTGGCTAGGGGGAGGCGCGCAGTAGAATGGGTGATGAAATGAACAAATTTTGATGGTCCTTGACTGGTGACTCGGAGCTTTGGCATTAACCTCGGGCTTGAAATGTTGTAAACCCCTCTCTTGTAAACCTTTCTCCTTATGTTTGTGGGAGGTGAGGGTGGCAGCCCTTTAGGCCTTGGAGGGGGGGGCAGTTGTAGTACAAAAACGCAAACCATTTATTTTTAGGGGGGCGGTTGCACGTTTTTACCATTTATGATTGAAGTAATTGACAATGGACCTGGAAACAAATGTCTGCAAGCCAGAACAAATGGAGGTTTTGCCCACTCTTATACCCAAGGTTACAAGATCGCTACCGGTACAACATAAGCATAGAGTAGGATAAAATTCCCTTGGCAGGGATCTCGTGCCTTCCTTCTTACGAGGATGTCATCATCCCACTTACATCCCCCTTCCAATTTGCGGGGAGGGTTAAATCTAGGATTTTAATGAATAGCTTTGTACTACATCGCATGCTTGCATACATATTTCTTCTCTCAGAAGGGTTCAAGCGCTCGTTAGAGCAATGGCCTCATAATTATTGGGTACCACAGACTCGAATAACCATAGCATTCGATAATTGTATGGAATGGCCGTTTGGCCTGAGCTGCTGAGCCTTGCTGTGTTCTGATTGAGGAGTGCCTGAAATTCTGTTTCAATGTGGCTTCCTTTCTCCTTTTAAATCTTGTACTCTGTTGGACCTGACGTTTTTGCTTGCACCATTCTTGTGTGCTATGCATGGTGAGGGAACCAAATTAGTAGCTTCCTAACTCGTGGGGGGTTGCAGTGATGATTCGTCTGGCAAACTTGTATCAAGAAAGTCTGGCATGTTCCTAGCGCTTTAATTGATTTTTTTGCAGGTGATCCTGTCTTAGTTACCTTGATATTCAGAGGCTTTTGCTGCGTGCAGTTGCACTCCTCAATGTAAAATTAAAGCCATAATCCCTGCCTTCTAAAAAATTGGAATGGAACAAGAGGGAGTGAAATAAAACCATAAACAAAGGCTCGATATGGTGGCCGCAGCAAAATGTTTTCCATGGGCTGACGGCGATAGGTATGTGTCCGTGGCTTAGCTGAATTAATTGTTGAATAAAAAGAAGAAATATGAACGTGCGGAACTGTTGAATGAAAGATGAACGTGCGGTGGATACAACTGCATTTACTTGCCTTCCTGGATTGATAGATTTATAATAGACTGTCTCAAGTCCAATGTTAAGCCAGTTCAACTCATAAAAAACAATCCTTCAAATTCTCTCAAGATGCTAGGACACCTCAAAAAGCTGCTTCCAAACTCTGCAAACACGAGCAGCCAACGCAATCCCATAAGCAGCCACAGCCTGCTGCACTGTGCAGAACACCCTTCCCCTCACACCATAGCGCCCCGAGCATCAAACAAAAGCAGCTTAGCGAGCTGTGCCGCCCAACCGTCAAATGCTGGTGTGGTAGAAGCCCAAGCGCAAGAGGAACCACCACTCTTGCGCAAGAGAGGGAGCGCCGAGAAGAAGAAAGGACGTTTAGATGAAGTGTGTGTGTCTTTGGCCCCACACCTGTCACGAAATGTGATGCAGTCCTACATTCTGCAGGTGTGTAACTGTTGATTGTGCAAGCATGGACCCTCTTAGGGACCGGTTGGCGCCGGACATTACCACGCATCTTTTACAAGCACATACAGATGCAGAATATGCAAGGGTTGCTTGCGCACACAAAATGAAGCCTACTGCATCTGTATATATATATATATATATATGTGTAGGGCGCATTACTGAAGAATGCGTGAAGGTGACTAGCGGTAAACAAAGTACACTCCAACATCTTGCAGGGCAAGGTGCGCGTGGACGGGCGTGTGGTAACGAAAGCTGGGACATCTGTCTCTTATTCAGCTGACGTGGACATTCTAGCCGAGGAGCCCAAGTAAGCGTCCTGATCACGCTCTCATGTGCCAGTTACAGTACGTAACTTTCTCGACCCTCGCTTACCTGTGTGTTGTGCTTAAGGACATGGCCTGCAAATCCACTTCAGCATGCTGGTCGCAAAATTGTTCTGTGCCCTTGTACGTGCGCAAGATGTCGTTTGCTATGCATACCTATGTACTTTTATTTCTTCTGACAGTTGCGTCTCACCCCTACTCAGGTACGTGTGCCGTGCTGGGCACAAGCTAGAAGCAGCCCTGGCAGCGTTTGGGGTCAATCCAATGGGTCTGGTGTGCCTTGACTCAGGGGTGTCTACAGGAGGGTTTACTGACTGCCTGCTGCAGCAAGGAGCAGCTCACGTGAGTCTTGCATTGTGCGTATGTGTGTGCGCGTGTGCGTGTGTGCACATAGCGACGTTTGAGATTCAAAGGCCTTGTGACCAAATTCGCCTGCAACTGTGCACACACTTGGACATTCCTGCCACTAATTACCACATTTACGCTATGTATATACTTGGTTTTAGTTCTGTCCGACCCTCCTTGTGCACAAATTGCCTGCACAAAGCTGTACAAAAAAACATTCTGCGTATTATGTTTGCAATCTGTTTGGAGTTAAATACCGTACTAACGCGTGACCAATGCGCACCCTGATTTTTCATGAATTGTTTGAGTGCATTGCGCGGGGTTTGCGCACCCCTTTCAGTGGGAAAAATTTGCCATTGCGCACCCCCAATTGCGCAGCAATTGAGGTGCGCAGAGCTTTCTCAGGGGCATTGCGCAGACCCCATTGCGCAGACCCCCA
>Ga0307942_1003982_pt1 | contig 11884 bp, 11 predicted proteins | sample OrgLakmetagen175_FD_201846 | JGI IMG/M metagenome (GOLD analysis project Ga0307942, IMG submission 201846) | Saline water microbial communities from Organic Lake, Antarctica - #175 | ecosystem: Environmental > Aquatic > Non-marine Saline and Alkaline > Saline | place: Antarctica: Organic Lake...
CTCTCTCTCTCTCCCCCTCTCTCTCCCTCTCTCTCTCTCTCTCTCTCTCTCTCTCTCTCTCTCTCTCTCTCTCTCTCTCTCACTCTCTCTCTCTCTCCCTCCCTCTCTCTCTCCCTCCCTCTCTCTCTCTCTCTCTCTCTCTTATAAATCGTCACAATCTCGTCACACTGTATCGTACTTGCCTCTGCGTGCTCCTGCAGGGTCAGAAGTTTGATGTGCCTGCAGGCGACCTGGGATTCACGCTGGTGCTGTGGTGTGCGGGCTTTGGTGCCATGAGCATTGTGTTTGTCATACGCCGTTTCCAAGGAGGGGAGCTGGGTGGCACTCTGAAGATGCAGAGGATCCTGTTGGCTTGGTCATTGGTAAGTGCTGTGTGTGTGCGCTTGGTCAACGGTAAGTGCTGTGTGTGTGCGCTTGGTCAGCGTTAAGTGCTGTGTGTGTGCGCTTGCAGTTGGTCAACAGTTAGTGCTGTGTGTGTGCGCTTGGTCAGCGTTAAGTGCTGTGTGTGTGCGCTTGTGGTTGGTCAACAGTCAGTGCTGTGTGTGTGCGCTTGGTCAGCGTTAAGTGCTGTGTGTGTGCGCTTGTGGTTGGCCAACAGTCAGTGCTGTGTGTGTGCGCTTGTGGTTGGCCAGCGGTGAGTGCGCAGTTGGTCTGCAGTAAGTGCGCGGTTGGTTGCGGTTGGTCAGCGGCGAGTGCTGTGTGTGTGCGTTTATGCGTGCGGGCTTAATATGTGCGTGCATTGAGTGTGCATTGAGTGGTGTGTGTATTGGGTGGGTGGGGTGGTGTGCGATAGTGCGCACGTGTTGAGTATGAGTATTTCAGGAGGCGTAGACGCAGAGATTTCTGATGTCTCAGACATTAGTGAGTGGTGTGCGTGGCGCTAGTTGTGTGTCAGTGTGCTTTGTGTGTACAGGCGTGTTTTGTATGTTAGTGAGCTGTGTGTGTGTGTGTGTGTGTGTGTGTGTGTGTGTGTGTGTGTGTGTGTGTGTGTGTGTGTGTGGTCGTCCCCACGCCAAAAGTCACCCCAAGCAGTGCCAATAAGCTGTCCACCCAACAATTGAAACCCTAAGCCCCTTCTACCTCATCTGAATGCAAGATACTTGATTTTATATCTAAACCATTGACACTTGCTGGAAATTCGACATTCTGGGGGGCTGCGTGGGGCCCGGTGCGTAGTTTGCACCCATTTTGGCAGGGGAAAGGTGCAATTATGAAGTTGCCCCAATCGACCTCTGCCTCAGGATATAAGCATTATAAATGTTTTAACAATGCTGCAGTGTCGAATTCGGGGCAGGGGTACTGGGAATGCCTGCGAGTAGGAGGCACTCACACATGGAACACAGGGGAGAATGATAAATTTATGTTGCTCCAAATTTGCTGCGCGTTTAAGCCCGGTTTTTGTTACCAGAGTTGCGGGGTTAGACACGGTTACATAAAAATTGAAATGGGGCCAATCGGTGGCCTGGTTGGAAAAAGTTGGATTATTTTGCAGCGTTACAGGCAAACAGTTTTAGCTGGAGCTTTTCGAGCTTCGATTCACATCCTCACTTTAACACCAGAGTTGCAGGGTGAATTATTAAGTATATTAAGATTCAACGCAACTTTCAGGTCCCAAAATGGTGTAGTGGATGGGGAGATATGGCTTGTTGGCACTGTTTGCCCGGGGAGGGGGTTTAGCAGGTTTGCATGGGGACGACCGTGTGCAGAAATGTGTCATATTTGTGCGTTTGTGTGTAACATACTTACATGCTTGACCTTAAGCATCCTTGCAAGACACACACTCACACTCTTACTCAACACACACACACACACACACACACACACACACACACACACACACACACACACACACACACGCACACACACACGCACACACACTCTCCTGGCCATGGCCACACTAGAATATATCATGCCTGCCTATTTCTTTCTCCCACACACCCGCACGCTTGTGTGTGCCTACTTGCGTTTACTTGAAGGTGCACTCTTTCACACTAGCACTCAAACACTTGTCCATTGAAAGGTGCAGAACATGTAGAACATGAAGCAACACTTTTTCCTCATCCATGCCTACAGCAATCATCACACCCCCTACGCTAATCCACACTTGTCACGTGCTGTGCTGTGCTGTGCTGTGCTTGCAGCTTCTGTGGATCTTCTTCCTCGTGCTGTCAGGCGTCCATGACTACGACCACTTTGAGTCCAATGTGAGTGAATCTGTGAAGTGCAGTGAGTGATTGAGCATCAACCACCTTTTGAGTAGAGAAAATGTGCATGTGCGTATGTGTGTGTTCTGGCCAGTCCTATGTGGTTTTTCTTTCCTATAGCAGCAATGTCTTCTGCTAGGATCACAATGTCGTGCTTGCTGCTTTGCCAGTGTGTGTGTGTGTGTGCGTGTGTGTGTGTCTGAGTGCCTATGGGAGAGTCGCTACTCTTCAGGAGCAGCAACAGGGTCTCTCTCGTGCCTGCTAACCCGTATGTGTGCATGTATGTATGTGTGCATGTATGTGTGCATGTGCGTGTTTGTGTATGTAACCGCCCGTTTGACGATTATCCTGCCAAGAGTTGTGGCGTGTGTATCACAGTGACTGCACGTTTCTGCAAAATGCTTGTGTAGCTCCTTGCATTGATTTGCACATAGGTTTCCTTGTGTGTGTGTATGTGTACGTGTGTACTGTACATAACCGGCCTGTGTGATTATTATCCTGCCAAGAGTTGTGGCGTGTGTATCACAGTGACTGCACGCTTTTGCAAAATGCTTGTGTAGCTCCTTGCATTGGTTCGCACTTAGGTTTCCTTGATTTTGATGGCTTTGATACCGAATGGCATCACGCCCAAACATTCTCTTTGTTGGAAGGTGTGAAATATAATTGTACGGTTTTGGGCGACCCTTGTCGAAGGTTTAAAATAGTGATCCAGAACGACCCACAAGCGAAGCAGCGGTTCAAGGATTCCTTATAAAACAGGATAAGAATACTGAGACAAACATTGTTTCTTTACTTCACCATGCTTGAACTCGGGCTTCGAAGCTAGCAAGCTCAAATTCAAGCATGGTGTAGTTAAGAAACAATGTTTGTCTCAGTATTCTTATCCTGATTATAAGGAATCCTTAACCAAGACAAACAAATCCCTCCCTTCCCCCTTTGCTCTATTACTGCAGGTTGATGGCAACTCATAGTGCTTGAGCCCCCGTCCTGTCTGCTCTTGGTGCTGAGGTTAAGGAAGACAGCCTCTCTTTGCCCTTGGCAGCCCCTCTTTGTGCTATAAGCAATAGGGGGAGGGCAATGTCACTGTCACAAAGGACTTCATCAGTCTATCAAAATGTTAATACTGCTGACGTCCGAATTGTGGCCAACGCACGCAACACACACACTGCTGTTGTTGGCCGGAGAGGTGCCTTGTCTTGACACTAATGTGTGTGGTTTACTAGCGAGCGCACTTTGCGCACTCTCATGCTGTCAGAGTAATCATTTTGCCACAGGAAAAAGCCAGCTCGAGGGTTACGGTGTTCAGAAACTATGTTGTTTGTACTTTGCCTATGCCACCCCCGCTTGCTTGTGCACTCCGATTTGCGTTTGCTGGGGGTGTGGTATGTGCTTCTTGTGTGCATTTATACTGATATATTTCGTGTGTTATATACTGAGTGTGTTATATGTGGAACCGTGTAGCATTGGGGAGGGGTACGTCAGAGTTGCTGTGTGTGGTGTGTTGTTAGTGCTGGGTCTGTAGTGCGTGTGCTTCGTACGTGCCGAACGCTGAGCGTGCTGCAGTTGGAGCTGCGTAATTATGGGGGATGGGGTGTATCAGAAACCAGCAGGCTCTCTGCCCGCTTGCTGGCATTTGTATAGTAACAAAGGGTGTGACGTGAGTGTAGCCTGTGTGTGGCCTGGGCACACGAAGCTGAATATATCGTTGTCATACGATCCTGTAATGTCACAGACACATACACACAAATTCATCACATCACATCCGCGTGCGTCAGGCGCCCACCTTGAGACCTCAGTCACTGCTTGCGTTCTGACATAGAGAGGGTCTGATTTGAGGGACCCTCTTTTGACCATAGCTGTGCTGACCTCATTTTGAACTTTTGTTTTTGAGTCGAGTATTTTGAGTTCCCTTCTACACAGCAGGTATTCATTCGCATTCATGTGCATGTGCATGTACGTATTGACAAGAGCATGATTTGTGGGCAAATGATGTGGATGACAATGAGTCGTACACCTTTGTGGCTTTTTACGCTCAGAAGCCGTTCACACTCCCTCGATTAGTGGGCGTGCCTTCGGCCAGACGTACTGCCTATCTGGATGTGTTAATGGTAGAAGATGAATAAGAAAGACATAGTGGCTACGTTTTTAGGATGCGGTGCGTTATTTAAGCTTAAGCTTTAGGGAACCTAGGGGAGCATGTTTATGTGCGCACGGTGGAGGAGGAAGGACAGGCTGCTGATCTGCAAGGCTTATCAATGATGAAGATGTCAATTGGCTGCTTGCCTACCAGTAATTGTGTAGCTTAAAGCATGTTCTTTTTCTTTTAGGTCTGCGGCTGGGGTACTTTTGCAAATGGTGTTTCCGTTATGTGCTCGTAGCCAAGATCTCGTAGAGGTTCCAGAAGCTGCAGCTGCTACTGCCAGTTTTGGAAAAGAACGCGGACAGCTCTCTCATTACCCTCATTTATTTAAGAACTTGCTATAGATACGTATGCTAACGTTGTTTTCATTGTAATGCATCTTCTCTTTCAGAGTTCTGCCTTGAAGCGCAAAAGCAGCCAAGAGAATTTTCAAGAGAGCTAGGATAAGTTTAGTTTGGACTACAAAGGCATACAAGCAACCTGGGATGGATGGTTGCTCGACCTATCAGAACGAGGTAAGGGTAAGGGTAAGGGGTTACACAGCTATATCCGCCAGCGAGGGCAGTTGAGCTATAGCATAAAAAGCCAGCTTCAAGAAGAGAAAGAGGCCAGACTGAACAAGACACCAGAAAAAGAAGCTAGAGGGAACATGAAACTGATGTATGAACGATGTATGAACGAGGTAAACCTCAAAACAAACCAAGTAAAAAGGGACTGAAACGCAACTGGAAAAATGCCAATTCAAAAGAGCATAGAATAAGAAGATTACAGGTAAAGCCATCAAAACGTGCAACTGTTAGGCTGAGTATGTAAGGTAAGGTTGCGGCTCCCATCCTAGCATGTCCCCCGATTTGCTCTGGGTCTAGGTTGGCCTGTTCCCCCCTGCACTCAGCTCTTAGTAGAACAGCCCGTTTCTTGTTTTCTATGCTTTTTGCTGTCTAAGCTTTTGTCTGTCTTCCTTTCTTGTCCCCCTACTATTTGGGCTCGTAATGTTGAGAGTGACGTGCTGGCGCAGTTGCGCTGCTGTAGGGGTGGGTACCCTTTAGAGATCTTGGGCTGTGTTGGAGTTGGCTCCGGCGCACCAGTCATCGCAATGGCTTAGCTGCTTGTATCCTGGCAAACTCTTAACTTCCATTGGATTTACGTTGAGTGCCTCGAGGTTGTATAGCTAGACGTGCCCTCAGCCTGTTGCCTTTGTGCTCCTTACTAGCCCTGCTTCCCTAAACCTTGTTGTGACTTAGGCACCTAAGTACACAGACTTTCTTACTTTCCCGTACTTCATGTACACGTTTTGCCCTTCTTGCCATCAACCTGGATGCAGAAATCATACAACGGTTTCAATAATATTCAACACAGATTACACAAGCTGTGATTTAGAGTTTTAGGGTATATACTACTCAATGATAAATGGTGTTATACCAGAGGTGGTCGACTGAGCCTAAAAAAAGGGTCTTTTTACAATGTGAATTGAGCATGGGCGCCAAAGTTTGCTATGTTAAAGCTTAGCACCTAGCCTCACAGATGAACAGCATCAATAGCACTATATCAACACTACATTTCCAGCTGCTGCCCTGCACTTGAACACTAGACGCCACCAACATGTTCGAAGTTTTGACACAGACTCAGTTCAAAGTGGTTTTTTGCTCTTATCTTTACCTACAGGTGCCCCATCTACCAGACCTCGACACAGTATGTGGGGAGATGGTGGCACCCGTGGTGCCACCAGCAGTAGCAACAGTTAATACATGCTCAGTTTCAGTACCAGTTCAGTTTGCTTCAGTTTCAGTGCAGTAGGTTATACAGACCAGTTTCAGCAGTCTCACACTTGTGTTCAAACTCCAGTTGTCCCTGCGTTTCCAACTTGTCCAACTTATTTATGTGTGTGCAATGTGCGTGGGTTTTGAAAGGTCTTAACTATGTTCCAGTACGCGTCTACTTCGGTGAACCAGTGTCTACACTATTAATATGCTTTTACCTACCTCATCTCGTATCTTCAAGGTTAGCAGTTTCCAGTTGCGTCACAGCCCTTTTTTGACTTGGTTTGTTTTGAGGTTTACCTCGTTCTCATAGGTTGAGCAGCCATTCCAGGTTGAATGCCTTTGTAATCCAAACTAAACTAAACTTTTTATGAGCAGGCTTGCAGTCACACGCTTTGACCGATGGCTTTGTCTGTAAATTTTGAGTGTCGCTGTGAGTTGTGTGTTGCTGGAAGGTGATGTATCCTCTATGCCACCTCAGTCGGCAGGTAATGGTAGGTTGCTGCAGTAAGTTCACGTCTCTAATCCTTGGGTGCTGGAAATGGCATTTGCAGGCAGGGCTGAGGGCCATTGGAGATAGCTATGCAACATGGCAACCTGTTTTGTAAACCTTGTAACTTGTAACCCTTGCAACAAAGCAAAAACCAGGGAAAGTAAGACGAGCTCCCTAAATGCATCTTTTACAACCTTATGTTTAACAACAGCTTTTTTTTCTCGTTCTCCTTGATGCTTTCTCTTCGCGCTTCTTCAAAACAAACGTTCTCTTTCTCTATACACTTTTCTCTTCTACATACATCTGTTTCATGTCTCCTCTAGCTTCTGTGTCTTTTGTTTAGCCAGGTGTTTCAGGCATTTTCCAAACTTCCGCTGAGATGCCCTTTGAGGCATATATAGTGATGTAACCTTACCTTATGTTTACTTGATCAGCAATGCCTATCAGCCCAACATATGCGGCTGCCGGTTACCCCCTTTAAAAACCCTTTGTAAACCAAGCATATTTAGGTAAGAGACAAGAGTGTTGCTAAACATAAGTAGGATCGCAGACAGTGTAGGAGGCACTATGGACACACACAGAAACGTACAACAGTCGTAGCTAGCATGAAAATATGCCTGAAGGGTACATAGCAGCTAGCAGAACACACTACAGGATAAACGGAAACGCAATGTTGCAGTCATGAGCCAGGAATCGTTATGGAAGTGGGAAAATGTGCGCCATATATCACCCCCCCCCCCTGCCGCCTCCGACGTATCAATACTCATGTCAAAGGACAGAGCCAAATCGAACCACAAACGTGTCTCCTCCTTGTAAAGGACTCAAGCTTGTCAGGGAAATTGGGAACAAACGCCACCAGCATAGGAAGAGGAGGCCAATCTATGCATAAGGCAGTACAACATACTCCAAAAGATGTCACGAGGAGGCCCCATCTATACACAGGGCAGTACAACATCCTCTAAAGGCTGTCACGAGGATGTCCCATCTATACACAGGGCAGTACAACAGACTCCAAAGGATGTCATGAAGAGGTCCCATCTATACTCAGGGCGGTACCGGCACGAAGAGGCCCTCTCTCAAAAGGATGTCACGAGGAGGAGGAGGAGGAGGATGGGGAAAAAAGGGAAAAGCTATTACTCCCCACAACAATAAAGAAACAAGATCCACCGTGAAATCAAGGCCTGTACAGCTCAGCTCCTCCGTCACAAAATGGATAACTCAATGAGAATCAAAAGGGTTGCAAACGAGGCCTGGAACCGGCCCCTCATGAGCCGTCTTTCACAGTACTGGAAAGGACACGTCTGGTATGGTCAAACTTAGCAGCCTAGTTGGCCGGTGCGCATAGAGCTCGAAAGCAAGCCTTTTTAACAATGGTCAAAATCGTTCGCTTTCGCTAGTTAACAGCTCCTTACGTGCACTGCTGTAGAAGGTCTGCAGTTGGGAGCACGCATGTTGAGGACGCGCACTCACATACACACACACACACACACACACACACACACACACACACAAGTCAACACACATACCTTGTCAGTCGGTCAGCAAGCTGGATTTCCCACCCTGAAGTCAAGGCCAGGCAATAGCACGATCACGCAAGCACGGACCCACGCACACAAGACCTTCCTGCAATACTCACGCAGGCCCTTATTCCCTCACTAGGTACCATATCCTCTCATGCTACACATTGCCTAGTTGGTGTCCACTGCCCTTATTCCCTCACTAAGTACCATATCCTCTCATGCTACACACTGCCTAGTTGGTGTCCACTGCCCTTGGCACACTGCAGCTGCTGCTGCTGCTGCTGCTGCTGCTGCTGCTGCTGCAAAAGCTGCTGGATGTAGGGCTGTGGCGGGCTGTACGCAAGACCGTGACTGCCTGCTGGCGCACCCACCCTGGGATACATGTGAGGGCCTGCTGCTGCTGCTGCTGATGATGCCTCAGCTGGGTTGCCCCCATGAAACGCTACAGGCACAGGCTGTTGCTGCTGCTGCTGCTGCGGTCGCTGTTGGTGTCGTTGTTGGTGGTGTGGCTGCTGCTGTTGGTGTGGCTGTTGCTGTTGGTGGTGTGGCTGCTGCTGTTGGTGTGGCTGTTGCTGGCGCTGTTGTTGCGGCTGTGGATGTTGCTGCTGTTGCTGCTGCAGGAGGACCCCACTGTTGCCAAAGGGAGGGGACACTCCTATGCCTCGAGCACCCCCCATGGCCACCTGCAGCATATGATGGTGTGTTGAGAAGAGTGGGAAGAGTAGGAAGGTTTGGGAAGAGCGGCTGCCTGCAGCATATGATGATGAGCTGGGAAGGTTTGCGAAGAGTGGGAAGAGTTGGGAAGGTTTGGGAAGAGTGGCTGCCTGCAGCAAATGATGATGTGCTGGGAAGAGTGGGAAGAGTAGGAAGGCTTGGTAAGAGTGGCTGCCTGCAGCACATGATGATGTGCTGGGAAGAGTGGGAAGAGTGGCAGAGTTGGGAAGAGCGGCCACCTGCAGCAAGATGATGATGTGCTAAAAAGAGTGGGACACTGAAAGCATGCAGTGCTGGAACACCACGGCAGCGCTGCGCAGATGCACACGCGCGCCACCCCCTCCAGGGCTCCTGCAGCATATGAGGACGTGTTTGGAAGAGTGGGGCGAGGAAGTGGCTACCACAGTCAATGACAGCATGCGGTGCTGGAACACCACGGCAGGGCTGCAAAAACGCACACGCATGCCCCCCCTCAAGGTTCCCGCAGCATAAGATGATGTGTTTGAAAGAGCGGGGCGAGGAAGTGGCTACCACAGACAATGACAGCATGCGGTGCTGGAACACCACGGCAGCGCTGCGCAGATGCACACGCGCGCAACCGCTTTCAGGGTTCCTGCAGCATAAGATGATGTGTTTGGAAGAGTGGGGCGAGGAAGTGGCTACCACAGACAATGACAGCATGCGTTGCTGGAACACCACAGCAGGGCTGCAAAAATGCACACGCACGCCCCCCCCTTCAGGGTTCCTGCAGCGTGAGGGAGCACATAAATCCCACCAAACGTAGGCATTGCACAATAAGCGTGAGCGAGTACACAAAGCGTAAGAATTGCTCAATTAGCGTGAGTGAGTACACAAAGCGTGTGCTGAAGCAGAAGAAAAGCGTGGGTATCCGACAGGTGTGTGGGTTGCACGATACGACCCCCCTTAGGAGTGGTGTCACGTGTCATACTTGCAAGTACGCCCACTCACACACACACATACTCACACAGGCGTGCACACACACACACACAAATACTCACACACACAAATACTCACAGAAGCATGCACACACACGTACGCACCAAAACGTGCACACTCGCACATATACACGCTACACGCTCACAGACAATGCAACAAGTTGTATACCTGGTTCTGGAGGTCCAGCTGGCTCAGGGGGAGCTGGGTCATCTCGCCTGGCATGTGCACAGAGCTCCTCCTCTGCAAGGATGAGCGTGTGTGTATGTACGTGTGTGCACGTGTGTGTGCATGTATCTCGCCTGGCATGTGCACAGAGCTCCTCCTCTGCAAGGATGAGCGTGTGTGTATGTAGTGTTTGTGTGCATGTATCTTGCCTGACATATGCACAGAGCTCCTCCTTTGCAAGGAGTAGTGTGTGTGTGCATGTGAGTGCGTGTGTGTGTGCATGTGTGTGCATGTGTGTGCGTGTGTGCATGTGTGTGCGTGTGTGTGCGGTTTATATGTCAACTGATAGCAGCACCTCCCGTATACATTCATTCACAACCTGAAACCATGTGCACTCTATATACATAGGGTTGGCCATAGCCACATATATATACGGTGTTATTAGCTCCTCTGCAAGGATGAGCGTGTGTGTATATACGGCATTTCTTGCCTCCTCTCACCTGGAACATGCGGATCCAAGGGTGGTGCAGCATCTCCACAACGGTCGGCCTATCTCCCGGGTGCTTTTTAAAGCAAGATGAGATGAAGCTTTTGGCCATCTCGGAGATGGAGACTGGGTACGTTATGTTGACGGCGATGATGTTGCGTGCAGTGTCGATCATCTGTGCAAGAAGAAGGGTAGTGTAGGTAAGGAAACACAGAGTAGGTAAGGAAACACAGAGCGTGTTTTAAAAGACAGGCACGTGTGGTGTTGCGTGCTGTGTCAATCATCTGTGAAAGAAGAAGGGTAGTGTAGGTAAGGAAACACAGAGTAGGTAGGGAAACACAGAGCGTGTTTTTATAGACAGGCACGTGGTGTTGCGTGCTGTGTCGTTTATCTGTGAAAGAAGAAGGGTAGTGTAGGTAAGGAAACAAAATCATGTTTATAAGGTTGGCCAGAACCGTATATTTTCACTTTACACACTGTATATGACCGTACACTTGGTGATTTTTATGCCAACAACATCGTGTATACTCTGTATATATATGGTTCTGGCCAACCCTGCATATTCACAAAGACACGCAGGTGATGTTGCATGCCGTGTCGATCTTGTGTGGAAGAAAAAAAAGGGCCGCGCAGATGGGATTGAGGAAACGAGAAGTATTCACAAAACGCCCTTTTATTCACAAAACGCCACATTGACAATGTTGATGACAATAAAACGCCACAATAAAACGCCACATTGACAATGTTGATGACAATGTTGATGACAAAACGCCACATTGACAATGTTGATGACAAAAAAAAGCCACATTGACAATGTTGATGACAATTTTGATGACAATAAAACGACACATTGACAACGTTGATGATAATAAAACGCCACATTGACAATGTTGATGCCAATGAAACGCCACATTGACAATGTTGACGACAATAAAACGCCACAATAAAACGCCACTTCGACAATGTTGATGACAATGTTGATGACAATAAAACGCCACATTGACAATGTTGATGACAATAAAACGCCACATTGACAATGCTGATGACAATAAAACGCCACATTGACATGTTGATGACAATAAAACGCCACATTGACAATGTTGATGACTGCGACAGTGTTGGGGATACGGGAGGGACAAGACATGTTACGTCAAAAGAGTAGTGCAATGCACTGAGTGGTCAGACTGGTCACGATTTAATTGGTCACAAGCAATGAGTGGCCAGACTGGTCACGAGCAATGAGTGGCCAGACTGGTCACGAGTAGTGCAATGCAATTGAGTGGTCAGACGCTTCCTCCTCCTTGAATGTAATCACGTACACACCCACACACCCAAATCACTCACCCCACCCCACCCACACACACACCCAAATCACCCTCCCCCCCAGACACCCAAACCACCCACACAACACCTCTTCCCACCCACCCAACACACCCACACTCTCACA
>Ga0307942_1003984_pt1 | contig 11876 bp, 16 predicted proteins | sample OrgLakmetagen175_FD_201846 | JGI IMG/M metagenome (GOLD analysis project Ga0307942, IMG submission 201846) | Saline water microbial communities from Organic Lake, Antarctica - #175 | ecosystem: Environmental > Aquatic > Non-marine Saline and Alkaline > Saline | place: Antarctica: Organic Lake...
GCCCGCGGGGTAAAAAGTGCGCAATAAGTAATTCTTCACGTACGTATGTCACAAAACCTACCGCACAGATTTCAGTGCTCATGCAGCATTGTGCGTATTCCACCTTATTTCCTTTACCGATTGGTGGTGTGTGCACGTGCTCCTCCATGTGCACACACCGCCAATTGGTCTTGGTTAACACAATTACGTGCCTCATGGCATCGATGGCACCAATCTGACGGATCGATCTGATGATTCAATGCCATGAGGCATCACTTGCCTTCCAGCAATGCAGCATAAGCTTCTGCTTCCTGCTGCTGCTGCTGCTGCTGCTGCTCTTGTTCCGCTTGTGCCTCTCGGCAGGTGGTGGTGGCTGCATCTAGACACAGCCGCTGCTGCTGGCTCTGCTGGCTGGAGACCTCCTGAAATTCCTGCTGCTGCTGCCGCTGCTGCTGCTGCTGCTGCTGCCTTAATAGCTCAACATTTCTTTTGCACAACACCAAACGGTGCCGACAAAACGGTGCCCTACTGGAGTCCCCCCCTCCATACGGAGGGTAAAACCTCCTTACGGACCTCCTTAAAGGCCTCCGTGGGAAAGAAGGCAATGGATGCCCGTAGATTTGTCTGAGCTCCCTACGGACCTCCTTATCTATCCTAAGGATCTCCGTAAGGACCTCCTTTTCTTTCCAAAGAAGCTCCCTAAGGACCTCCTTATCTTTCCTAAGGAGCTTCCTAAGGACCTCCCTATCTTTCTTTGCAGGTCTTCAGAACCTCCATATCTTTCAGGCCCTGGTGATCTGGCACTCTTTTATGACACAGATCAAGCACACTAACTTAGCTCACAACCCTTTTAATTACAGTGACTCATCAAGCATGTGCTAAGAAATAGGCTGAGTAAAGCCAGTTCCATTTCGTTTGCAACGTGAAAGGCAGTAAATTATTTGCAAGGACCAATCCCAACTGCTCAAGAGCGGGTCCTCGCCACTGCCCAGTCTTAAAAGAAAGACACAAAACTAAGCTATTAAGGAGTAGCAGTTGTGAGGACCAAGGAAATTAAAAGAAAGGGAGAAGACGAAGAGGAATTGGGATAAAAGGCAAGATCACTCTGCAAAACTCCCAACTGGAATAAAGTGCTACACACTGAACTGAGCAGTTCCTTGAACATTGGCACTAAAAGATAAGCCTCATCCATCCTTATTTTCTAAGCCCTACATCCGCACAATTAGCTCACCTACATATTCACATTCGTTTCGTGATGTTCAGCAGCCGTCACGCCTGTGTAAGTGTGGCACTTTACGGGTGCCTGCCACAAGCAAAAAATGAGGTCAATCCGATCCATTTAGGATTGAACCTATTGCTGTCAATCGACATTACTCAATCGGCTGCAAATAATGTTTTTATGATAGCAGGTTATTTTTGTTGTTGTTTCACGCTCCTGCCCCCGCGACCATTCAAATATAATGCGCGAATAACAATTACTGACAATAGTACAATAATGCTAACCTATGACCTATGCACGCCAGCCTAGATGGGCAGATAGGTCGATAGGAGATCGATAGCCTATAGCCTATATCCTAAGCCTATATCCTATAGCCTATAGGAGAAAGGGATCATCGAATGGAATCCGTAATTGGGAACGAAACATGCCATTTTGCAAAATGGAGCAGTCCCTCATCTTGGCAATTGGTCTTTCTTGCAACTTGCTGGAGCTGCCCCTCTCTCGCGCAACACTGTCCTAAAGCCTTGCGCTCCGAGCGCGCTCCGAGCGCCCGGCCAAACAGGCGCTTTTCGGATTGCAGTCAGATTGGTCTGAGCTGGCGTACAACAGCGCTTCGAGTGCGCTCCGAGCGATGCAGTTTCAATTTTGGAATTGCAATCTTGGTCATTTGGAGTGCAGTTGGAGTGCAGTTCCGGTATTTATGAGTGCGATCTGAGCGCAGTCCTGGTGTTTGGGAGTGAAATCTGAGCGCAACCTTGCTGTTTGGGAGTGCAATCTGAGCCACGCTGCCAAACAGATTGAACCAAAAGGTTGTTCCCACCTTCACACGCACGGCCTTTATTGATTTAAAAAAAGCATATGACTCTATTGACAGACACCACCTTTGGGATCATTTAAATAACATCAGGATGCCCCAGAAAATTGTACGATGGAGACGAATATGTTTGAATTGATGGTACTAAGACTACCGGTACCGTCTTATACCGCAAAATTATTCCGCTGTGCCTTTAAGAGGTGTAAATCTTGGTTGTCCTTTATCCTCTCTCCTCTTTTCGTTTTTATCAATGATGTGGATGATGAGTTTGGGAGTGGCTTTGTGGATGCTGCTACAGGCACTGAGGGCTTGAGAGATTTATGCTGACCCTAAGCTAGTGACCCGGTCCAATTGCACCACGCTGCGTCCCATGCTTTGAGGCCTTTTCATGCAGCTATACGCAGAGTGAAAGAATTTGTATTGACAAAAGGATATCTAACAGGCCTCATGTGATCTTGTGGCCTTTTAAGACATGCGTTGTCAGCTGGCATGTATGCCAGTCAGATTTGGGCTATGCAATTTTTGAAGCATGACAATGTTTTCAGCAGTCCCTTGCAGTAGTTCGCACACATGGTGTTTTTAAGAAAGAGGATTTTGAGAATAAAATCTACGTCTGCAAACTGGTGTGTGCTTTAAGAATGCACACAGGAACCCTTGCATTTTACTGGTTCAGGTCAGCTGTCATATTTGGAATAGGATGGTTGATTCAACAGCAATACTTTACGCTATGCATGTGATGAAAGCAGATACTTCCCTGAGGAATTCTGGTGCTCCTAGTTGATAGACTAGACAGATGAAGGATGCTTTTAGTGATTTGCAGAATGGCACTGTATACAGAAGTGACTTATTACAGTGCAGGAAGCTGAATATTTCTAATTTGCGCATAGATTTGAGATTCAGGCATCAGGCAGCCAATTTGGAGAGAGGCACATGGTCAAGATCCTTGCTCTTGTTTAAAAAAAGTGGCTTACCTATCTCAACTGGTTTGCTTTGCCTGAGAGACCGGCTTCTGATGCACGTGCACCATTTGTTTTGCCGGAGTATCTGAGATGGTTTTGAGCAAAAACGTGATGACGAACGCTTTGAGGACATGGGTTGAAATGTAAAACTGGTATATACGGAAGGAGTCCAGACAGGAGTGCACGGGAAATTTGTGTGAAAACGGGAATATTCAAGATGAGAAACATGTTATATTTTTATGTATGGCCACCGAACATTTACGGCACCAGTTCAACATTTGTTTGATACATTTACGGCACCAGTTGAACATTTATTTGATAATATTTCTGAAGGTGATATCAAAGGTTTTGTTATTTAGCATATCTCAGATTACAAATCAATTTAAATTGTTTTTTGTTAAACCTATCATAGTTTGAGCAGCCATGCCAGGATGGAGGCCTTGCTTTGTAATCCAAACTAAACATAAACGAAGGGAAGCTTACAGTTAATCCAGTTTGTGACCAGTTGCACTGCTCCTTGCTTGAGAGGTTTAGAAATCAATCCAGTCAAAATAAAATGGCATAAAAAGAAATATCACAAGCAAACTGTACACGAGTCGAAATAGAACAGCTGCAGCTCAGCACAAAAGCACCCCCGTAATGTTTACCCTCACGAACCGCAGGTGAGACCTTCCTAAACTGCAGCATCGCAGCCACAGCTCTAAAAAGAGTGCCTCACAAGTTCAAACACATCAACGAAATCATGAGAAAGCTGCCTGCGCATCATGTGCTAAGGTATGCTGTTTCCTCCTGTGTCCTCCTTCTGGTACAGGAGTTTGCAGCACGTGAGGGAGTAAGCAGAATGACAAAAGCCCACGGCACCGGTCCTTGGTGTCCCCTCAATCAATTCAGCGCCCACCCCGAATCTGAGGGGGCATATCCTGAAACTCGTCTTCCATGTCCTCCTCATCCATGTCGTAGTCTTCCATGGGGGAAGCGATCTCTCCAGTGAACCTGTGCGGCAGGGCGCACAAAAAAAGAAATGCACTACTTGGAAGCAGAGCCACAAAACAAAATATGTCTGTTAACTCATGGATTTAGTCAAAATAATTAACGGAATGAGGAGATGTCACCCAATTTAGGGTAGCAGCTGCACACATGCGCATGCCACAGAGTTCATCAAGGCAGTTGCATGGCCTATTTTAAACGGGCCCCCCTACGACATGCACATACACGTACACACGAATACGCACCCACAAACACGTTGGTGCATGCATACACGCACCTGCCGACTCCCACCCACATACACATGTACGTGTGAGCCCACAAATTTCACTCACCACTCAACAGCCCGGGGGATGATGCTGTCCTTGATGGAGTAACCAATGTCAAAGTCAGCAGTGAGCTCCTCTTGCAGCTCTTGCAGGGCCTCATCGTCTAGGGTCTCTGGGTCGTCAGGGATCTGCACACCGGAGCAAACAACATAGACCGAAATGTGAGTTCACGCAAATCGGAGATCTCAAGGTCTAGAGGTCAAATATACAAGAGCAATTAAAACATCAATGAAGGAGCACATACGCACATAAACAAGGCATGTGTAAATATGAACTGCTTGCGCTGACCCACATGGAAGGTTAGCACACTTTTGTGGAGCAAATACAAGCAGACATTGATTTCACGTGTGCTAAAGTAAGTGTGTGTTTGGTGGGCTAAGCAATGACACAAATCCAATCTTGCATACGTACGCACGTGTACACATACATGTGCAAACATACACACACACCTGTGGTGGGTCAAAGATGTTGAAGAAGGAGTCGCAAGGCACGCTCTCTGTAGTGAAGGACTTGCCGCCTTGGCCCTTGGGGCCTCCCTTGACACGCTTCTTGCGCTGCAGGAAGCAAAAAGCAAGCAGGCAGCGTTGATTAGCATTGGCAGCATCGACATGGTTACGTACTTCAGCAAACGAGCACAATGCTCAGTGGTGGCACACTTGTTGCGCTGCAAAAGCAAGAAGCAGGCAGTATTGGTTGGGTTTGGCAGCAGCATTGGTTTGGCAATATTGATGTGGCAGCAGCATTGATCGGATTAGTTGGGCAGCAGTAATGGTTGGGTTTGGAAGCAGCAGCAGCGTTGATCGGGTAGCTCACACTTTTGTTTGCAGTGGCAGGCCTGCTGCAGCCATTGACAAAAGAGCTCTCATGAGCAGGTGACGAGTATGGTCCTGAGACCTCACTTGACATGCTTTTTGCACTGCAGAAAGCACAAAACACCGCATTTGATACACGCAACAGCATTATGGTTAAATTCCTTCTTGGAGCTCCTTACAGATGAGCCATTTTCGGTGGCATGATGTTTCATTTGCAATGGTATCTGCTGCAGCCATTGACAACGAGGCAAACTTTAGCAAATCACTACTACTTCTACTACTTTGTAAAATCACAGAGCGTATTACGTTAATGAATAGGTAGGCGTATGTAGTCTACATAATGTAGACCTTGCCGCAGCACGCCTCAAGTATGCTACTAACTGCTTGTGCACCAAAGTAAACCATCTGCAGGTCACATTTTTCCTCCCTTCCCTGTGTCTGGCCTTATTTTTCTGACCCATCCCACGTTTTGTGCCACTTTCTTCTGTGCTGCCGCCCACATCTACTTGTCTACCCACTCAGGCACTCACTGCCACATCGTTCACAATCACACACACACGTACCTTTACACACACACACACACACACACCTGCTCCACAGTGACATCCATGGCGGGATCCTTCCAGCTGATCTGGCTGCCCACAAACTTCTTGGGGATGACATCTTCCTCTGGCTCCAAGATGTATGACTTCTCCAGCATCTGTGGAGCAGTGGCAGGGCGTGATGGTGAAACAAAGTGACAAGCAGAGAAGGATGATTGACTGTTGGCAGTCGAGACCTCTGCTGACTCCAAGATGAAGAGATTTGCAAGCATCTGTTGAGGTATGGCGACACGTGATGACGTAAGAAAATTCATCTGGGTAACATATAAAGGTGCTTGCAACTGTCATGAGACTACAACCACAATGCTGGAATCAAGAAGTAGTTAAAATATCAGCTTGTGCGGTAACGGGGCTAGCACCCTTGATTTGAGAAATAACCTCCTCAGATTTCCAACAAGAAAGGCACTTCAAGCGTCTGAAGTGGGATGCCAGTGCATAATGCAGAGGACGGGCGACGCTCAAAAGAAACCACACACACCCTCTTCTAACTCCCCAAAAGCAGGCCACGTCAAGTGTCATGAATGATGGTTTGTTTCTGGGATTGCTTGCTCCTTTCAAGGTATACACATCGTGGTCGTGCATGAATGATGTCAAACACACACATGCACACACATACAAACACGCGTTAGGGAAGCTCCACATGTAACACGATTGTGACACTCACTTTCAAAAACCTGACAGCAAGTTGAAGAAGAGTGCAATCACATCACACCTTGTTCTCGAAGTACTTGTTGTCCTCAAACTCAAAACACAGCTTGAAGCCCCTGTCCTCGCCGATCAGGACCTGGATCAAAGTACATAGGGCAGCAGGGTAGCTGTAACAGTCAGCTCAAGCGTCTGTGTGTGTGTGCGTGTGTGTGTGTGCGTGTGTGTTTGAGGTGCGAAAAGGCAAGCATGCGCAAGTGTTGTTGGGAGGATGCAAGGTGCCTTACCTTTAGAACTTGGGTGACCGTCTTCTTTACACCATTGGATGACCGTCTGTACAACTTTTCGTCCTCTCACTTGAAACCAAAAATACACACATGCAGCCTCATACAAGCACAAAAACATACATGCTTGAGCATACTTATAGAAAGACGCACGTATACACACACAAACACATACACTGACACACACATGTACATTACTCACACCCACCCTCAAACCCACACCTGCATCTGCATGCGCACCCACATCCAAACCCGTACCTAAACCTGCACCTGCACCTGCACTCTCACATACACAAGCAGGGGATCTCACCTCTGCCCTTACATCCACCAAATGGTTGAGCACCTCCATGTCTCGCTCGGTGATGTACTGGCCCACCTGAAAGCAAGCACACAGTCGTCGTGTCGAAGACCCTGAGCATGAACACTGAAACACTTCTGAAGTATGGAGCAATATGTGTGGGTATGTGTGCCACAGCTCCTTACGTAGAGCCACAGCTTGTAGCACAGTGTGAAGTTTGTTTAAAGCCCTCAGCTCCTTACGTAGAGCCACAGCTTGTAGTGTGTGTGAAGCTAATTTGAATCCCTACCACACCAGTTTGCCTGCCACCTCCTAGGCGGCACTACAGGTGTTTAAATCAACATGCGTGGCAATACCAGCCTGCCACTATTCCCACCGTACCAAAGCTTATCAAACCGCATCATACCTTGAGCATACCTTGCGCTGGCCGCGTGCAAATCAAGCATGCAGTTGCTCAGCTGGGCAGTGAAAAGCCTGCCTATCTATCATGCCAGCAGAGCAGCATGATAGTGAGCAGCGTGGCACATTCAATGCTCATTCTACATGCTGAGCTACCCAAATCCTGCCTGCGTCCACTCTCTGATATGCTCAGGCTTGTGCGACTACGCCGTACTAGAGCAATTTTGACCGTACGTACGGTACCGTACCGTAATGCGGCGTACCGTACTGAACAAAGACGGTCGAGTTGACTAGTACGGTCTCAAACCGTACAGGACGGTGGTCACCGTACAGTGTGAATTTGGTGTAATTTGGCCGTTTGGCTCCAAATTTGGACACGTTTTTTTTGTTGCAACAATTCTTCATGTATTAAACGCTGATTGTTAACCAGGAATCAAGTACTGCGTCCGACTTTGAGTTTCCATGCAAGCCACTGCTGGGCCCCTGCTCCGAGCTGATGCAGCCCCGACCCAGCCTCAGGGTCGTCCAGGGAAGCATTGTGTGGCGTCAACACATGAGAAGAGCATGTGGGAGGTGGAAATGGGAGGTGTTTGGGGCGGAGAGGCCTTTCTGAGGCCAAAATTGCACTGGCAATGCCAACCCCCGAGCTCATGTAGCCCCAACCCAGCCTCAGGTCGTTCACGAAGGCATTGTGTGGCGTCAGCACATGGGAGGAGCTCACCGGGGAGCGGAAATGGGAGGTTTTGGGGTGGAGAGGTTTTCCTGAGGCCAAAATTGCACTGGCAGTGCCAGCTTGGCACCATACCGTGCACCGTACCGTATTTTACCGTCTAGACGGTAAAATAAGGTAAAATTAGAAAATACGCCCTTTTACAAAAAGACGGTCCGTACCGTACTCATAGTACCGTACCGTCTGACCGTCTGAGCACAAGCCTGGATATGCTGCTCAATGCTACAACAATTGTCTGATGATACCAAGTCCTGCCTGCGTCCACTATCTGTTATGCTGCTCGATGCTGCAACAATTGTTCGATTATACCCACCTTATCATGCTGGTAAAGGGCGGTTCCCCAGAAGCCGGGGATGCCTGTTTCGTTGGCATCTGAGCATGTGCACACAAAATGAACAGGAGTCTGGTGTTGACGTTTGGCATGCTACTGGCCGTACGTGTCTATGTTTGGCATTGGTGTCTTTGGTGGTGTCTTTGGTGTTTGGTGTGGTTCTGGAATTGGTATTTGGCATTCATGTTTGGCGTTGGTGTTTTGGCATTGGCGTTCGGCGTTGGTGTTGTTAATTGGCGCCAGTTTTGTTGTTTGGGGTTCGTGCATGGCATTGATGTTTGACATGAGACATGAGTATTGTTAATGGTGCAAGTTGCACATCACACGTGATGTCCTACAAACACCATTGACCAGCCCAGCAGCCACAACAAAGCAGGCAGGAGAAACGGACCACCCACCAGCTTCAGGATCTGCTGGAATGTCGTAGTCTTTCACCTCCTTCTTGCCGATCACAATTTCCTTGCGCTCGTCAAACAGGGGGGCTGCGAGCGGTCAGTGAAGATGTACATGTATTTAGAAGTACACAGGTTTGTTACACAGGCAGAACGCGCAGGAGCAACAATGAGTGGAGTAGGGTTACTGCCGACGATTACCAGTGTTTAACCCTTCCATCATGTCAGATATGAGAGATCATCTACGCTGGTGATTGAAAGGACTGAAACAAACTCAACCCGCGAGGGGCTCTGCCAGGGAGCACTGGATCCACAGCTTCAAAGGAAACAAGAGCTGGCGAAACACGCACCACATTTTTGGAGGTACTTGTTCTGCAGCTGAGCCAGCTCCAGCTGGTAGCCTCGGTTGTTGATGTCGTAGCTTTCCTGCAGCTCCTTCAAGGCCATGACTCTCCTGCGTGGAAGAAGGATCACCTTGCGTACCTAAGATGCTTTGCTCTACCTGGTGTATTTTTGTGAGGCACACAGCTCTCAAGGCGCGTACGCAGGTCAAACGAGACCAGAAGTCCGTTGAACTCGCACTGCCCACAACAGCAGACTGCGCCTGCGCCTGAGCCTAGCATTGCGTGTGTGAACAGCTTTGTAGGAATATATATTTTTTTACTACTATTTCCCCTCTTCCTAGGTGGCGAGGAGGTAATGGACAGCTTTCTTAAGTTATAAGCACATCAGATGATGTAACAATCGCATCACATTCCACTGTATCAACAAAAACACACTCATACACACAAACAAACACAGGCGCGCGCGCACGCACACACACACACACACACACACACACACACATCGTACCTCTGTACGCCTACGCTCAGGCCATCCATGGGGTCAAATTCCTCGTCCTCAGCAAAGTCCTCCTGCTCTTCCATTACAGGAGGAGCGGGGGCAGGGGGAGCACCCCCCTTCCCACCCTTGGCCTTGGCCGCCACTCCTCGGGCAGCAGTGAAGCCCTGGTGGGGGACGCACTGCGTGGTTGCAGCATGCAAAGCCAGTGGCGTGGATCAGTGTTTATGCTATCAAAATTAGCCATGCGCACACTTGTGGAAGAGGCATGGATGCACAAGGAATAAAATTCAGAGAGAGCCTTAGACTCACCGAAAGACGAGGGAGGGCGGAAATCACGGAAGGGGAGTGAGACCTTCCAGCCAAATAAGGCCTGGCACAGCCGGCCACCCTCCGCAGCATAGACATACTAGCGGCCATTATATATAATGAATAAATAATTACTCCAACCAAATCGCGAGGGATATCATTATGGTAAGTCATTTTCCATGTTCTTTCTGTCCAGGCATTAGCTTTATCCTCAGCTTGCTGTATGATACAAGATAGAAACCATAAGCTAGCGTGAAGTGTGTTTGCTTTCTGAACATACAAACACGCACAAAAGCACACGCACACACACCCACACACACAGACACACACACACACACACACACGCACACACACATCCACACACTCACACAAACGCACGCACGTACGCACGCGCACACACACACACACACACGCATGCACGCACGCACGCACGCACGCATGCATGCATGCACACACATACACAGGCATGCACACACACACCTATACATACACACATACACAAACAGGCACACGCACAATCAAACGAACACATAAACACACACACACACTCACACACACAGACATAAACATACACATGCACACACATATACGCACACATTCACACACACACACACATGCGCGCACACACACAAACACACACACACAATCACAATCACAAACTCGTATCATTCACTTGCACACACTCACACACACACACACACACACACACACACACACACACACACAGGATCAGCTTTACCCGCTCTCGTCGCCCATTCCTTTGTCGATGTACCCACTCCTCACTACGATCTTCCTGACGCTGGGCCTCCTGCTCACCGGCATCTTCTTCCTGTATCAAGTCTCGCATACTCGGCATAGCAGGGTGCTCTCTCACGAGCTTGCCCTCGGGGGGCTGTCCTCAATTGGCTTGGGTCTAGGCTCCTTCTTCTTGCTCTTGTGGACGGGCGTCTTTGTTTGAGCCACAGCTGCCCATGCACCTTCTTCGTACTCATAGCGCAGGCAAGCAACTTGCTCAATGTGGATTACCCCTTGTCTGACTAGGTGTGGGAATAGTCTCGCAAGGCTAATGATAAGGAGGAAAGTGGCTGCGCTGTTGTGGCCTAAGGAGAAAAGGCAATAAAAGGGACCAGGACGGCATAAGCTGGTGTTCACTTACCAACACCATAATTGCACCTTGTCGGCTTTGGAACAATATTTTGCCATGCAACATTTATGACACACTTTGTGGTAGTACATTGCAGCAGCCTGAGTGTTCTTTTACCCTACATTGTTGGATGTGCCACTTCTGTTCTGCCCCCTCCTTCTAGTCTGACAGGCATGTTCTATTCGTCCAATCTTTTCCTGAAGGTGTAGGTAGTTGATCAAGGAATGGCGAGTGACAAATCAGCTTGCTTGCTTGCTTTTTTGAGTCTTGTGTGCAAAGTTGAACACACCACAGCCTTCTTGGTCATATGTCGGTAGTAACTACTATCTACTATCTGCCTATCCTTTTCTTTTTTCTTGTGACTGCAGCAAATCACGATGCCTACTAATAGTTACTCTTTCTTTTCACCGGTCCTCTGGCTGGTTGAGCAATGCCGTATTAACTCCTTTCAGCTTTTTCACTTTTCAGTGCTGGGGCTGCTGATTACTTGATTTGCTGAGTCCTATACTTTGCAGTGACGGTGATTTTATCTGACACAAAGGTAATCTGCCTCTGTTTATGCTTGCATTTGTGAGACGGTCCTACAATGTAAAGTAATTTGTCATAGCAAATCACAGTCATTGCAAAGTATAAGACAGCACAACAATAACCAAATCACACGAATTGTCACTGCCAATGGTTACAATGGTTACAATGGGGGGTGACCTTCAGCCAGGTAGTTTGGCTGATCGGCTGCTGACTGGTCTCGGCCAGCCACAAATAAATCCATAAGCTCAGAAAGAAAAAGAAAGAGTCTATTGTTCTGC
>Ga0307942_1003987_pt1 | contig 11871 bp, 19 predicted proteins | sample OrgLakmetagen175_FD_201846 | JGI IMG/M metagenome (GOLD analysis project Ga0307942, IMG submission 201846) | Saline water microbial communities from Organic Lake, Antarctica - #175 | ecosystem: Environmental > Aquatic > Non-marine Saline and Alkaline > Saline | place: Antarctica: Organic Lake...
CCCCTCTCTCTCTCTCTCTCTCTCCCTCTCTCTCTCTCTCCCTCTCTCTCTCTCTCTCTCTCTCTCTCTCTCTCTCTCTCTCTCTCACACACACACACACACACACACAAACACACACACACATACCCCACTGGCACACTTACGCATGTGCCTCACCCACACGCAGCCTGGCCAGGATGGCTGCATCCCTTTCTCTCTCATACTCACATGCACACATCTCACAGACTCATACACAGACTCACACACATCCCACAGGCTCATACACATCCCACAGACTCATATTCACGCGCTTCATTCACACGCAGCCTTGCCAGGATGGGCCGGATCTCTCCAGAAGCTTTGGCCGCTGCTAACAGCAAGTGCGTTGCGCTGGCAGCAGCAGGCCTCCTAGAGAGTGCGTCAGACGTGTCAACGCTGGAGACCAAGGTCCTGTGCTTTGATGAAATGCAAGTGGGTGCACACTTCCGTGTTATTTTTTATTTGCATCGTGAGCTGTTGTGGGATGGAATTTTATTACCAAGGAGCAGTTTGTTGAGTGGTGTACATCTCCGTGTTCTTTTCGGTTTGCATCGTGATATGCAGTAGGCAGGGGATTAATTGCCAAGGAGCAGTTTGTTGAGTGGTGTACATCTCCGCGTTCTTTTTGGTTTGCGTCGTGATATGCAGTAGGCAGGGGATTCATTACCAAGGAGCAGTTTGTTGAGTGGTGTACATCTCCGCATTCTTTTTGGTTTGCGTCGTGATATGCAGTAGGCAGGGGATTAATTACCAAGGTGCAGTTTGTTGAGTGGTGTACATCTCCGCATTCTTTTTGGTTTGCGTCGTGATATGCAGTAGGCAGGGGATTAATTACCAAGGAGCAGTTTGTTGAGTGGTGTACATCTCCGCGTTCTTTTTGGTTTGCGTCGTGATATGCAGTAGGCAGGGGATTCATTACCAAGGAGCAGTTTGTTGAGTGGTGTACATCTCCGCGTTCAGTTTGGTTTACATCGTGATATGCAGTAGGCAGGGGATTAATTACCAAGGAGCAGTTTGTTGAGTTGTTATTGCGTGTGGACAAAAAGCAGGAGAGCAAGGTCCTGTGCTTTGAGGAGGTGTGGGCGGGTGCACATTCCAGTGTTGCTGAGTTGTCTTGCGGTGTGGCCAAAAAGCTGGAGAGCAAGGTCCTGTGCTTTGATGAGATGCAGGTGGGTGTAAAGTTTGTTTGTGTGCTTTGATTGTCACCTTTCAGTTGTGCTGTTATAAAGCAAGGACATACGATAGACATAGCCAAGCTGGAGACCAAACTCCTGCGCTCCAAGGCAGGCATATGCAGGCAGGATGCATCCCACTTTTTTTGCTGTTCAATTCTCAAGAGTCACGTCCTCGTAACATTGGTAGGCATGGCCAGCCTGGAATTTAAAAGTGTCCTGTGCATTGATGTGCTGTTGTTTTTTCAAGGGCATGTGATGTGAAGCACACACTTTCTTCGCACAGCACGCGTGCATGACAGGCACGTATGCCTTGTATAATCACGCATGCATGACAGGCATGTATGCCTTGTATAATCATGCATGCATGACAGGCACGTATGCCTTGTATAATCACGCATGCATGACAGGCACGTATGCCTTGTATAATCACGCATGCATGACAGGCATGTATGCCTTGTATAATCATGCATGCATGACAGGCACGTATGCCTTGTAAAATCACGCATGCATGACAGGCACGTATGCCTTGTATAATCACGCATGCATGACAGGCACGTATGCCTTGTAAAATCACGCCTGCATGACAGGCACGTATGCCTTGTAAAATCACGCATGCATGACTCAACTGATTTGCCCTTTTGGGTACGGTTACCGACCCTCCTTAAAGGAGTTGGTTCCCAACCAAGCCTGCATCCCTCCTGATTTTCATTCGTATTTCTTTTTTCTTTTTGTGCTACCGTGGTGGAGGAGTTTTATGATGCCCGGCACCAAAGTGGCGTATATAATGTGTAGGGTTGGCCAGAACCATACATTTATAGGTATATACGGTGTATATACGGTATTTTTGGCTGGGAATTCACCATACATACGGTCATACACGGTGCAGATATACGGTTCTGGCCAACCCTAGTAGTGTGGGAATGGGAACTCACTGCCCTGCGTGGGTCCTCCTTTTTTCTAGAGCCTGTAAGGAGAGAGCAAAAGAATTAAGGTCCGAGCTTAGATCCGCAACGCTTGCACTGGTAATTCACACTGTGGTAAGTTTCAACACGATGTACGTGTTTATGTGGTATTTTACACTGTGGTAATTCACTATATGGTAATTCACTTGTGGTAATTTATACAGTGGTAATTCACACTGTGGTAAGTTTCAACACGATGTACGTGTTTATGTGGTATTTCACACTGTGGTAATTCACAACGTGGAAATTCACTCGTGGTAATTTATACAGTGGTAATTCACACTTTGGTAAGTTTCAACACGATGTACGTGTTTATGTGGTATTTCGCACTGTGGTAATTCACACTGGTAATTCACTGCAGGTGGCTGACGTGTTTTCAGCGGTTGCCTTGAAAGGCGTGGTGGAGTGGATCACCGGTTGTTCAGGTGCGGTTGTTGGTTTAATTTTGGGTCTTTCTTACTTCCGGGTAACCACTGGCTTCCAAGTGAGCACACAGCAGCAAGAAGCGCACTGGGTCTTTCTTATTTCCGGGTAAACTTACACAGAGCTGTGGAGTAGGGTTGGCCAGAACCATATATGCAATGTGTATTTCCACAAACCATACATGACCGCATGTACGGTGATTTCTTTGCTTTAAATTCCGTATTTGAAACGGATATACGTGTATATGTCTGATTCTGGCTAACCCAACTCATTTACCTTACCCAACGTGGGAGAGCTGGATTGCAAGCTGCAGAGGGATGTTTGTTAGGTTCATGATTACCACGTGGAACGGGCTGGATTTCTAAATTGGTCGTAGAGGATTGACAGAAAAAGAAGAAGAGAAAGAACGCAAATAGTGTAAACACTAACGGCATGGATTAGGAAAGGATTGACTGTTGAAGTGCTCGTGTGCGCTTCCTGCTGCTGTGTGCTGACTTGGAAGCCAGTGGTTACCCGGAAGTAAGAAAATTGTGGGTTCGCTCACAAGGGAAAAAAGCTTGTGTTGTCTCTCATCCCCTGGTCTCTGATGAGCCGACTGTGTGTGTAGCTGTGTGTGTGTGTGCACGTGCATGTGTGTGTCAGTATGACGATGCGTGTGTGTTTGTGCACGTGCATGTGTGTGTAAGTATGACGATGCGTGTGTGTTTGTGCACGTGCATGTGTGTATCAGTATGACGATGCGTGTGTGTTTGTGCACGTGCATGTGTGTGTAAGTATGACGATGTGTGTGTGTTTGTGCACGTGCATGTGTGTGTCAGTATGACGATGCGTGTATGTTCGTGCACGTGCAATTGTGTGTAAGTATGACGATGCGTGCGTGTGTTTGTGCACGTGCATGTATGTATCAGTATGACGATGTGTGTGTGAATCAAGTGTGCCTATATACCTCGTACACACACACATCTTCTTTTTGTATGTGTGTGTGTCTCAGGTGTCTTGGTCCTTACATCTAACAGAGCTCCTCACGAATTGCCCAAGCACGGGCTGCATGAGGTGAGCTGGAGAGTGTGTATGTGATCAATGCCGCATGAAGTGGGCTGATGAGTGTTTGTGTGTGTGTGTGTGTGTGTGTGTGTGTGTGTGTGTGTGTGTGTGTGTGTGTGTGTGTGTGTGTGGTCAGTACAGCACAAAGTTTGCTTGAGAGGGCGTGTGATTGTGTGTGTTTATTTCTGAGTGAGGTAAGCTGAAGAGGGCGTGTGCTTGTGGGGGTTTGTTGCTGTATGAATTGAGCTCGATCAGAGTCTGTGCGTGTATGTAGGTAAATTGTGTGTATGCTGCACGAGTTGAGCTAATCAGGGCCTATAGCTGCTATAGGTGAGCTTGGGTGTTGATTGTGTGTGTGTGTGTGCGTGTGCGTGTGCGTGTGCGTGTGCGTGTGCGTGTGCGTGTGCGTGTGCGTGTGCGTGTGTGTGTGTGTGTGTGTGTGTGTGTGTGTGTGTGTGTGTGGTCAATACAGCACAAGGTAAGCTCAAGCTGAAGAGGGCGTGTGTGTGTGTGTGTGTGTGTGTGGGAATGTTGCAGCATGGAGTGAGCTTGATCAGAGTCTGTGCATGTTTGTAGTTAATGTGTGTGTATGCTGCACAAGTCGAGCTGAACAGGGCATATAGCTGCAATAAGTGAGCTTGAATGTTTGATTGTGTGTGTGTATGTGTGTGTTTGTGTGTGTGTGTGTGTGTGTGTGTGTGTGTGTGTGTGTGTGTGGGTGTGTGTGTGAAAGCCTGTATTTTTTGCGGGAGTGTTTGATGGCCATGTGTCAATGTTGGCTGCCCACTGAATTAGTCATTGCATTTGAAGCTGCAAAGTGAATGATATGCTTTTCTGCAGGCTTTATTATTTGCACCGCGTTTGCAGGTTATGAAATATTTGCAAGCTAACAAGTACACAAGCTTCTTTATAAATCCCATCTCATTTGGCAAACATTTTCAAGCTTGCTTTCTTGGCCAATCTGAGATAATTTGCTTCTCCTCCGAATAGTTGTAGTGTGTTGCACGTATTCCAAAAACTAATCAAGCATTTGCTCTCATTACTACTGCTGCTGTTGTATAAATGTGGCAGGGTATGTTTCAACATTTTGTGGATGCCCTAGGCAAAACATGCCACGTGGTAAACTTGAGCAGCCCCACAGACTACAGGTGAATGTTCATATAAGCAAATTCATGTGGTGTGTGGTGTGTGACGTGCCATGTGGTAAATCTGAGCAGCCCCACAGATTGCAGGTGAATATTCGTGTAAGCAAGTTCATGTGGTGTGTGGTGTGTGACGTGCCATGTGGTAAATCTGAGCAGCTTCACAGATTACAGGTGAATATTCGTGTAAGCAAATTCATGTGGTGTGTGGTGTGTGGTGTGTGACGTGCCATGTGGTAAATCTGAGCAGCTCCACAGATTGCAGGTGAATATCCGTGTAAGCAAGTTCATGTGGTGTGTGGTGTGTGGTGTGTGACGTGCCACGTGGTAAATCTGAGCAGCTCCACAGATTACAGGTGAATATTCATATAAGCAAATTCATGTGGTGTGTGGTGTGTGGTGTGTGATGTGCCATGTGGTAAATCTAAGCAGCTCCACAGATTGCAGGTGAATATTCGTGTAAGCAAATTCATGTGGTGTGTGGTGTGTGATGTGCCATGTGGTAAATCTGAGCAGCTCCACAGATTGCAGGTGAATATTTGTGTAAGCAAATTCATGTGGTGTGTGGTGTGTGACGTGGTAAATCTGAGCAGCTCCACAGACAACAGGTGAATATTCATATAAGCAAATTCATGTGGTGTGTGGTGTGTGACGTGCCATGTGGTAAATCTGAGCAGCTCCACAGATTACTGGTGAATATTCGTGTAAGCAAGTTCATGTAGTGTGTGACGTGTCATGTGGTAAATCTGAGCAGCTCCACAGATTGCAGGTGAATATTTGTGTAAGCAAGTTCATGTGGTGTGTGGTGTGTGACGTGCCATGTGGTAAATCTAAGCAGCTCCACAGATTACTGGTGAATATTCGTGTAAGCAAGTTCATGTAGTGTGTGACGTGTCATGTGGTAAATCTGAGCAGCTCCACAAATTACTTGTGAATATTCGTGTAAGCAAATTCATGTGGTGTGTGGTGTGTGATGTGCCATGTGGTAAATCTAAGCAGCTCCACAGATCGCAGGTGAATATTCGTGTAAGCAAATTTATGTGGTGTGTGACGTGCCATGTGGTAAATCTGAGCAGCTCCACAGATCGCAGGTGAATATTCGTGTAAGCAAATTTATGTGGTGTGTGACATGCCATGTGGTAAATCTGAGCAGCTCCACAGATTACAGGTGAATATCTGTGTAAGCATGTTTATGTGGTGTGTGACGTGTCATGTGGTGAACCTGAGCAGCTCCACAGATTGCACAGGTGAATATTCGTGTCGCAAATTCATGTGGTGTGTGGTGTGTGATGTGGTGAATTTGAGTGAAACTTGCTGCAGCAGGGTGTTTAGCAATAGTGACAGACATGCACGGTCAATCGCACGCACACACACACACACACACACACACACACACGCACACACACACACACATGGATCATCTGCAACAACATTCAACCGTGACCCACGCACAGGGTGCAAATGCTGCAGCAGACTATTTAGCATACCAACAGACATGCACAGTCAACCGCACACACACACACACCATTGATCATCTGCAACAACATTCAACCGTGACCCATGCGCAGGGTGCAAATGCTGCAGCAGACTATTTAGCATACCAACAGACATGCACAGTCAACCGCACACACACATTGATCATCTGCAACAACATTCAACCGTGACCCACACACAGGGTGCAAATGCTGCAGCAGACTATTTAGCATACCAACAGACATGCACAGTCAACCGCACACACACACACAATGATCATCTGCAACAACATTAAACCGTGACCCACACACAGGGTGCAAATGCTGCAGCAGACTATTTAGCATACCAACAGACATGCACAGTCAACCGCACACACACACACACACACACACAATGATCATCTGCAACAACATTAAATCGTGACCCACACACAGGGTGCAAATGCTGCAGCAGACTATTTAGCATACCAACAGACATGCACAGTCAACCGCACACACACATTAATCATCTGCAACAACATTCAACCGTGACCCACGCACAGGGTGCAAATGCTGCAGCAGGGTATTCAGCAGCAGCAGCAGCAGCAACGCTCAGAGACAGCATCCTCCTCCTCCCCCCCATCATCATCATCATCATCATCATCATCATCACTAAATCCTTTAATAAGCAAATCTGAGTGCATGGCACTAAGCGACCTGGCCTTTTCTCAAGTATATGCTAGCCCGCTGAGTGCGGTCACGGAGCAGCATTTGGGTGGTCTGTGGGCAACAGTGACGCAGGCAAGTGTGTGTGTGTGCGTGTGTGTGTGTGTACGTGTGTGTACTGCAGCCACAAAGCAGCACTTGGGTGGTTTGGGCAACTGTGACGCAGGCAAGTGTGTGTGTACGTGTGTGCGTGTGTGTGTACGTGTGTGTGTACTGCAGCCACAGAGCAGCACTTGGGTGGTCTGTGGGCAACTGTGACGCAGGCAAGTGTGTGTGTACGTGTGTGCGTGTGTGTGTACATGTGTGTGTACTGCAGCTACAGAGCAGCACTTGGGTGGTCTGTGGGTGACAGTAACGCAGGCAAGTGTGTATGTGTATGTATGTGTATATGCGTATGTGTACGTGTGTGTGTACATGTGTGTGTATGTGCATGTGTATGTGTGTGCATGTGCATGTGTATGTGTGTGTTCAGATTTGTGGAAGATTCTGCGTGCAGGCAGTTTGTGGGTGAGCGTAGGCTAAAGGCACAAGACGCAGTGAGTTGCTGAGTACATGCTGGCGTGAATGGCGTGAAGAGTTATGTTTGGGGAAAACGCTTGAAGGGTCTCTCATTAAAATGGAAAGTAAGGTAATGACGGTAGACGGTGGGTGAAAATTGAGAGGCATAAATAAAGGCATGCAGATGATTCTATGCACATTCTAAAGGTAATCAGCAGGGATGGTAGCATGCTTTAGATGACCTCTTGTTTACAAACACACACACACACACGCACACACACACACACGCACACACAAACGTACACATGTGCACACATACACTCTTACACACATACATGAGTACATGCGCACACATACACCCTGACACACGTTCACAAGAACAGACAATCATACACAGGCACACACACAGGTGCATATGTCACACGCGTGCACACACACACACACACACACATGAACACACGCACACACATACACACGAATACCACCCATGTTTTTCAGGGAGCTCAAGATGGAGCAGAAACAGTGCCCATTCTTTTTGGGCGCACAGTGAACGTAAAAAAAGCAGCCAGAGGTACGTGTGCCGTTTTGTGTTGTACCTATGTCAGTCATGTTGCTTAAAAGCACATGAGCACACATTGAAAGTGAAGAAACCACACAGCAAAAGAGGTCACAGTACAAGCGAAGGCAGATCACAGTACAAGCGAAGGCAGATCACAGTACAAGCAAAGGCGGATCACAGTACAAGCGAAGGCAGATCACAGTACAAGCGAAGGCAGATCACGGTAGAAGAGAGACTATGCAAGATCTCTGCGTGGATTGAGCAGCCAGGTAGGTGCCAGCAGCAACAAACGTACAGAAGCGGAGAACGGGTTTTGTGTGAAAACGTCACATTTGAGGCGATGGCGAATTTAGTGTTAAAAAGTCACGTTTGAGGAGATGGCGAATTTTGTGTGAAATTGTCACGTTTGAGGAGATGGCAAATTTTGCGTGAAAACATCACGTTTGAGGAGATGGCATGCAAATTTACATACACTGCATGACAAGTGCTGCGCACGAGTTACACAAAAAGCCTGGAAAGGAAGTTCTTTGTGTGCAAGCAGAACCAGGTTTAAACAGTTCTGTATGCAAGCACAACCACGATAACAGTTCTGCGTGCAAGCAGAATCACAAGAACAGTTCTGGGTGCAAGCAGAATTACAATGACCGTTCTGTGTGCAAGCAGAGCTATGTTTAACGATTCTGTGTGCAAGCATGCAAGCAGAAGCACGTTTAAACGATTCTGTGTGCAAACAGAACCAGGTTAAAACGGTTTTGTGTGCAAGCAGATCCAGGTTTAAACGGTTCTGTGTGCAAGCACGCAAGCAAAAGCACGTATAAACGGTTCTGTGTGCAAGCAGAACCACGTTAAAACGGTTTTGTGTGCAAGCAGAACCAGGTTAAAACGGTTCTGTGTGCAAGCACGCAAGCAGAAGCACGTTAAAATGGTGCTATGTGCAAGCAGAACCACTTTAAAACGGTTTTGTGTGCAAGCACAACCACGTTAACAGCTCTATGTGCAAGCAGAAGCACAAGGAGTCACGCTTCTCTCAGGCCTAAACTCTTTGCTGGCAAACTCACCATTTGCAGCTGCCTCCTCCACTTGTCAGAACAACGCACGGCCGTCACGCTCCTCTCATTCCTGACTCTTCGCTCGCAAATTGGTCACCTTTCGCAGGAGCCGCTTCCTTCCACTTTTCAGAGCAGCGTGCAGCCGTCATGTTGATTCAAAGCTGAACTCTTTGCTCGTGAACTCATCTCCATTCGCAGGAGCCGCTTCCTTCCACTGTTCAGAGCAGCGTGCAGCTGTCATGTTTCTTCAAGGATGAACTCTTTGCTCATGAACTCATCTCCATTCGCAGGAGCCGCTTCCTTCCACTTTTCAGAGCTCTGCGCGGCAGTCACAGGCCCTGCTGACTTCACTGCCCTCGCACAGCACTACCACACGCTCTTCATCACCGGAGTGCCTGCAATGTCGATGCAGGTGGGGTGTGCTTTGTGTAGGGGGTTGGTAGGAGGCAGGGAGAGTGTCAGTCACGTCTTATGTGTGGTTTGTGCAATTATGAAATTGTTGTAGCTGTTGTACCCTGGCCTACGGAAACCGTTTGCAGCAGATTGGTTGTGGCCATGTGTGTGTGCACCAGACGTAGAAGGTGGGCCACTACGATTCCCTCCCGCATGACCATTAACATAAGGGGGTGGAGCGGGGGGCGGCATAGGAAAAGATTGCTGAAAAGTAGGGGCCAGATGGAGTGGTGCATTATAATGTTGTTGAGGCAAGGAGTGGTTCAAAGTCTGAGTGGTAAAAGGTGGGCGGCGTTTGGAGTTAAGTGTCAGCGGCAAGAACAAAAGCAAGTGCCCCGCCGTGTACAAGCCAGGTTGCAGCCTCCTCCATCAGGGCTGTAGCGAGCCCACCAGCAAACGTTGCGACAGAGTCAAGAGTCTCAAGCGTCAGGAGCGAGAAAAGACAAGGGCCTACTGGGTCGTGGGTCAAGAATTGGGGCGCATAGCGCCTTGCAGGAAGCAACCTAGAATAGAAGTATGTTAAAGAGAGTTTTGTGTTCTACAAGGAATAAAAAGAATGGAGAAAGGAAGCAGAAACCGGAGAAAACCAGAAAGTGAGGACATCTCGCCTTGACTCGTGCAATGCCTGTACCACCCACGACCATGAAGTGAGCAATGTGAAACCGTGCTACTCAGTAAAAATACAGTGGCATCAGGTGTATGGAGTTTGAGTGTTTAAATGACCTGCTCCTACGTGCAATGCATTTACGTATTGCCTTGACTCACGCGATACAGCTGACCTGCTCCTACGTGCAATGTATTAATGTATTGCCTGGGCTCATGCAGATACGGCTGACCTGCTCCTACGTGCAATGTATTAATGTATGGCCTTGACACATGCAGATACGGCTGACCTGATTCCACGTGCAATGCATTAATGTATTGACTCATGCAGATACGCGACCAAGCCCGGCGCTTCATCACCCTTGTGGATGAGCTGTACAACAATAAGGTGATCTGAAACACCCTATTACACCATTTACTGTGCCCACGGTGTTCAAATGGTTTTTTAGTATTTTGCTTGTTGCGTGGATGAGTCAGACAACAACAAGGTGATCTTGGACGTCCTATTGCACCATCTACTGTGCCCACGATGTCCGAATGGTCTTTAAATATTCATGTTTGTTGCCGTGGATGAGTCAGACAACAACAAAATGATCTGGGACGCCCTATTGCACCATTTAATGTGCCCACGGTGTCCGAATGGTCTTTAAATATTCATGTTTGTTGCCGTGGATGAGTCAGACAACAACAATAAGGTGATCTGAAACACCCTATTACACCATTTACTGTGCCCACGGTGTTCAAATGGTTTTTTAAGTATTTTGCCTTTGCCGTGGATGAGTCAGACAACAATAAGGTGATCTGAAACACCCTATTACACTATTTACTGTGCCCACAGTGTTCAAATGGTTTTTAAGTATTTTGCCTGTTGCGTGGATGAGTCAGACAACAACAAGGTGATCTAGGACGTCGTATTGCACCATTTACTGTGCCCACGATGTTCGGATGGTTTTAAATATTCATGTTTGTTGCCGTGGATGAGTGAGACAACAACAAGGTGATCTGGGACGCCCTATTGCACCATTTACTGTGCCCACGACGTTTGGTTGCTTATCAATTGTGGTGCCATGGATGCGTGTGTGTGTGTGTGTGTGTGTCCGTACAACAGCAAGGTGATCTGGGTATGCCCTCTTACCCACCCTATTACTCCATTCATTTTGCCCACGACGTTTGGATGATACTCAAAATTTCGTGTCTGTTGCCATGCAACAACAAGGAGGTCTGGGAATGCCTTGCTGCACCATCTGTTGTGCTTATGCCATTAACGGCATCACGTGTGACACGTTGCAATATTACATTACATAACGTATTCATGTCTGTTGCCGTGGATGAGTGAGACAACAACAAGGTGATCTGGGACGCCCTATTGCACCATTTATTGTGCCCGCGATGTAGTTGGCAGTATACATTACATAAATGTGTTACGTAACGTTGCAATAATACGCAGTAACGACGTAGTTGGCAATAACATAGTGGCATCACGTCGTGACACAGTCCATCATTTGTTCATAGTTGTGGGTGATCTGTGCGATGACTTCCGGCTTGCTTGTGGTACGATCTGAACCCTGCTGGCAAGATGTCACAGGTGTTGATGTACCACCCTTTGTAATGACACCGTACTACAAGAAGTTATACAACACGTAATGACCGTACTAGGAGTTATGTGTGTGTGTATATATATACAACATGCACGTCCTCTGACAATTGCACGTCCTTTGGCATTTGCATACGCGTAGAAGTTATACAACACGTACTGACCGTACAAGGA
>Ga0307942_1003990_pt1 | contig 11868 bp, 13 predicted proteins | sample OrgLakmetagen175_FD_201846 | JGI IMG/M metagenome (GOLD analysis project Ga0307942, IMG submission 201846) | Saline water microbial communities from Organic Lake, Antarctica - #175 | ecosystem: Environmental > Aquatic > Non-marine Saline and Alkaline > Saline | place: Antarctica: Organic Lake...
CCCTCCCTCTCTCACATACACACACAGATTGTACCTGAGGCAAGCGCTGAAGCAGGGCATCGAGATCGTCCACTGCCCAAGGACGGGCCAAAAGTGAGTTGCGCGTGCCCGTAAAAGAGGCTGCTGCTCCTTGCTGATCAAACAGTTCTGCAGAAGCTGCTGCGCCTAGGTCAAAGATGTTGCCCGCTAAAACCCCCCTGATCGCAAGCTCAAGCCTAAAAATCAGAATTGTGTGCTTCAGCGTGAGCACACCACCCAAATCGGTTTCAGAAGGTCCATCGCACATGAATAGAAACTTGGTATGGCATATTTTTATTTAGAAAGGTGGTTTGAGATTCGTGAACACACAAGTAGTAATTATTAAGCACACAAGTCTGTGACACACCTTTGGCGTACGTCCAGCACCCTGTCAAGTTCGGCCAGGAGGATTGGGAGCACAGCAAGCGCTGCGGCATTCTCGGTTTGCTTCACCTTGACAAAAATGTCACCAAAGCCAGCATTGACCAGGCATTGCTCCCTGACCATTGTAGTCACAAGACCACGCCAGCACAGAGTAGGAACACCGATTTAGTGTTCCATGACAATCTATTTTCCTTGCTCCTCAAGTACATAAAGCTGTTAAGTGGGTGGGAGGGTAGCGCAATTAAAAAGGCACTGTGCTTCCTGGCCCTGGGTGACATCTGACACACGTAAAAATGAACAAGAAATGGATACAAAGCCTAGCTATTGCCGATCCATGTTCAGACAGCTGTTCATAATATTAGACGCTTAGATTACTGGCATTAAATGACTCAAATTGAAATGGCTGGGCACGGTTAGCTTTGCGAGCATGTCACACCTGATCCGGCAGAGCACGATACAATTCAGATCCTCCTCAACTTTTCCTGTGCTTGGTTGGCCGCTCTGACAGTCAGCATACTTAGCAGCTAGGACGTCCAGAGTATGGTAGAATGCATGCTCAAAAGCTGTAGCTTGAGCCTGTGTGTGCATGTGTGCATGTGTGTGCGATGATGAGTGCAGTTCATTTCAAGTCACAAGTGTCCCTACACGCACGTGACCAGCTAAGCATGTCTGCACCAAATTGTATGGGTGGTATCTTGCATAGAGTCACAGCAAAGCAAAGCTTGCTACCTGGCGCGTTGCAGCAGGAACATTCTCATCTTCAAGGGCAAACTTTGTGAATGTCGGGGTGCTGGAGCGGAAGACCTGAAAGCATGCAAATGAATGTGTTTGTTTACTGGTGGGGGTGAGGTGCGTGTTGTGTGTGTGTGTGTTTGTGGGTGTGAGTGTGTGTGTGCGTGTGTGTGTATGTGTGTGTGTTTGTGTGTGTTTGTGTGTGTGTGTGCTTGTGTGTGTGTGTGTGTGTGTGTGTGTGCTTGTGTGTGTGTATGTGTGTGCGCACTTGTGTGTGTGTGTGTGTGTGTGTGTGTGTGTGTGTGTGTGTGCGTGCGTGTCTATGTGTCTGCGTGTGTGTATGTGTGTGTGCGTGCGTGCTTGCAATGCGTAAAACTGCAATAGCACCTCAATCCATTGCAAAGCGTTTACAGTTGCATTCGGGCCAACATAGGGAAAAGTGCAAGGTTTGTAGCCATCACAGAGGAGGGGAAAGGCAGGCATTGTCTTAATATAAATAAAACCTTTTTATGCAGCAACCTGTCCCTTGCAAAACCTGTTGACTTTTGTTTGACCAGTGGTGAAAATGGAAACTGTACGCGAGGGGTTGCCGTGCAATGCCAAGACTCCTCCTCCTCATGCAAAAATGATGTATGCTCTAGTTCTTTGCAAAGGAGGAGAGGTTGTGACTTTGTCTCAATGCCCCCTTCCTAATTTGACGAGTAGCCAAGCTGGACTCTCTGAAAAGGTGAGTGTATGGTGGAACACACACATACACACACACACACACACGATACACGCACGCACAAGAGCGCGCGCGCACACACACACACACACACTCACACACACACGATACACGCACACACACACGATACACGCACGCACAAGAGCGCACACACACAACACACACACACAGAGACAGACAGACACACACACAGACAACACACACACAAAACACACAATATCTCTGTCATTCGTCGTGTTCACTTATTAGGCCATGGCTGAGCTCAAGCAGCTTTTCTGTTGCTTGCTGATTGTAGGAGGGAGCACTTGGAGTATTCTCAACTGTTATTGACGCCGTGCTTAAGCATGACAAACAGCTGATGAAGCGCGCACAGAAAGAAGAGGGCATGGACGTTAAGGTCGCCAGAGTACTTGCATGGTAATGATATCAGCTTGTTGTTTCTAAACAGGCAGACTGACTCGTAGGTTGTTTGCATCCTTGCATCTTCATGGACGTCTAGCCTTTTGTTTTACGACTGGCATGTGACGGTGCCCAAACCCATCACGCTCTTTCACCAGGAATGCTGGGTACCTTGACCAACCACGAAGATCTCCGTCTTCAGCAGCACGATTGTATTCCTTTTACCAAATCCGGGAGATACAAGACCTGCCTCAATCAGCAATCCATAGTATTTCATGTGGTATAAAGAAGCACCCACCACTTTCCATAAAACACACGGATACGGACAATGCCGGGGTTCATGGTTGTTTAGAACATGTGCTGGATCACGCACGGTTGGCAGCAAGCTACAGCAAACGTAGCCTTCCCCCTGGACCTGGGAAGCTTTCTCAGGCCTCGCTCAGCAGGTGCGCGCGTCATAGATTATACGAGGGGGGCTTTGAGCCCTTCTGAAGCACCTGCCTAAAAAGCGTTTGCAAAGGAAAGGGAATTTACATCTTACATGGGGGGACCTTCGCCAGACTGTTCGGCTGATCAGCCTGTGCCTGGTCCTCGCCAGTCAACAATATATTCATAAGCTGCAAGGGAAAGGGGAAGAGTGGTCATAAGTGCGTTAAGGTTTGATAGTGGCTTGATCATTGACAGGCAGAACGCTGCTTGTTTCAGCTGTTCGGTCTGTCACAATAGACCAGCAACACGAAACCGCTCCTGACGTCCCATAGCTTTTATCCTCAACCTTTCTTCCCCGTACAAACACACGCAGGGCCAGGTGTAATACCCACAAAGTGACAGAGGAGTGTGAGCAGCTAGAGCAGCAGCTGCAAAGCAGACTCAGTGTGCCTGCATTTGAAGGGAGGAAGGGCAGCTGGAAAGGATAGTTGGTGTGTAAGAGGCGTCATCCTTCACAATCACATGATGACATGGCGCCCTGTGCCTGTTGAAGAAGTGGTGTTCTACGACAGTACGTCCCTACGTATACGTGGCAGATGAGGCAGCAAGCTGTGGCAATTTGTTTTGCACATACAGGTCTGTGCAAGCACCTCTAAAGGGTTGTTTCTTTTAATGAGTTACGCAGACACTCTTAATGGTGGACCCTAACATGCACAGCAACAAACTGGCCACCTATCATTCGTGATTGCCATCCATTCACTTACTGAGTTGTACGTTGTGCGGCAACTAGCTGCTGGATTGTCTCTGCCAGCAGCCACACACGTATTTACCATAAAAAAAACTACCTGTTACTGCTGATAAGAGCTCTTGTTATGAGCCGGTTTCAGGCCCTTGGGCTGGGCCAGCTCGCAACCCTCTCTCTTGGTAAGGTAAGGTAAGGTTACATCGCTATATATGCCTCTGGTGGGCATCTGAGCGGAAGCTTGAAAAAAAGCCTGTAACCAAACCCAAAAACGCTAGAAAAATCAAGGGAACTTAGCTACAAAAGAGGCAACACCAAAAATATCAGGTTGGTTCATAAAGGTCCTCAAACGAGCTGGGCCATCCTCAAACTGAGGTGGGAAGATAAGGTAAGGTCTCTCTTGACGTTTCTCATGGATTTGTCTGTCCAGAAGGTGAAGGAATTCATGATGTTCTATTGTTCATTGTTAAGCATCATTTCAAGGCATACTTAGTTAACAAGAAGGAACAATTTTGCATGGTTGATGCGCAATGTGATTACATTGCCTATACTTTCCCTGCCGCCCTGCATACACTCGCTCATGCACCCTCCTCTCCATAGAATTGGAAATGCCAATACAGTAAACCTCAGTAATTTCGTTACAGCCAGACCTTAAAATAAAAAAGGCACTGCCAACAGAGCCGCTAGCAACGATAATTGAACAACAGTTATCTCCCAATTAAAGTTAAATGCATTATTATGATGGAGATTTCTTAACAGGAAGCTTATAGTACAACCAAAAACATGCAGGTATGGTCCAAGCGCTCAACGAGTCTGACCTGCCCCTTTCGCCACAGCTAGACACATTCTCTAAATGCCAACACACACAAACAAGGAATATGGTTGTTGAGAGGCATATTTGGCATGCAGCATGACCATTTGCACCCCAAATGTCTGTACATCTCACGTTCATTTTGTTGCTGGCCAAGATCAGCAAAAAAAAATGCCAGGCAGCCTAGCTAAAATACTTGGTCCATGCCAAATGTGACTTCTAAGGAGCAGGAACAAGTCCCTAAGTACAGGACGGACACGATACACACAGACAAGCACACCAAACGGTTTAGCCATACGACAGGGCCTGCCACATACCCTTTGTGCAGAGGACCAGACAGTGCTCCACACATACTTCATAGGTGCAATAACCATACTCTGAAAAGAATGCACATAAATTGACACCACCACGCAATTAGCCTTTGTGGTGCGTGAAGAGATCAGTAAAGGCAAGCTGGGCTCAGCAATTGTTACAATGGATGCTTGTAACAGTGAAAAGTTATCTGACCTTAACATTAAACCACCCGATGACATGAAAAGAAACATTCCTGACGACTGGGTTTTCCCAACACAACAAAACCTTCCAATTAGGTTTCAAAGCCGTCCAGATGGCGTGTTAGTTGTGCCCATTGAGGGAAGAGGCAGGCACTTGGATCCCAAACAGATTCCCACCAGGGACAGAGACATGCATATTGTAGAATTTAAATTCTGCTCAGACATAAACTCTCAACAGACATTAGAAAAAGCGCACAACCAACATCAACCTCTTATCCAGCGTCTACAAACAAGGAGCCTCCGAGGCATCTCTCGAAACAACAAAGTCACACTTCATGTTATAATTCTTGGAGTCGGGGGCACAATCTACAATCAGTACACCATAATAACATCTCTACTAAACCTGGGCATCCCCGCGCACAAAGTGCACCAACTAGCTACTAAACTACACTGCCATGCAATAAAAAGCTCGAACAAGATTACGAAAACAAGACACAAAATACACCTTAACAACAATAGTGATAATGGGGAATCTGATGGGGGGGTTACTGGTAGAGCGGCTGGCTTCAGGAGGGCTAGGCGCAGGCCGGATCGCATGGCTGACAACCTGCCGGATCCTCATTAGTCTCTGTTGTTTCTCGTTTTTCTCGTTTTTGGTGGGACTCTGGCTAGTGTGAGCACTAGTTGAGACCTTTCCTTAGGGTTTAGGCACGCTGGTGACTTCCAGCGTAGGGTTTAGGCACGCTGGTGACTTCCAGCGTAGGGTTTAGGCACGCTGGTGACTTCCAACGTAGGGTTTAGGCACGCTGGTGACTTCCAGCGTAGATTTTTACTTTATTTTACTTTTAAATACTTGGCTGTTGGTTATTCTCTCTTTATTGCTGTAGCTAAGCATGATTAAAAGATTGTACAATTGTACAATGTTTTACATACGCAGCCTAGCAGTCGCACTTTTTGACTGATGGCTTAATCTGTAACCCTTTGTAATCCAAACTAAACTAAACTAAACTAACCCCTGTAAAAGATTGTTCAGGGTCACCCTAAGACGGTCTGCATCTACCCAAGCCTAAATACCTGTGCACGCATCTGTTTGACTGGATATTTGTGCTGATTAGGTACATGGTACATATCATGACAAATATCATGACAATATACCTGACGCAACCTTTCTTCCTCTAAATACCCCCACCCTTTTTGATGAGGAATGTGGTGGTGCTAGTATTCACATTCAGGCTTTTTCCAAACTTCCGCTGAGATGCCCTTTGAGGCATATATAGTGATGTAACCTTACCCTTACCCTTTAGTATTCACATTCCATGTATCTTTGAGAAGGCTTCTTGACCAGTACAAAAAGAGGTGATTGGTGTGTGCAAAACCTCCCACATTGCCCAATACTCACGCAAATTATTAATAAAGGCTGCTTTAAGGATCAGTTTACAAGACAAGTTTCCAAAAGTCGATCGTCACATTTACTCAAGCTCGACTCCATTTACATGTCAGCCATTCTTGGAACCACCCATTTTCAATGACAGATCCAGCAAAGTTACTTTGCTCAACGACCAGTCGACAGCCCTTCCCTGTTGGAAGGCCTCAGCCTTGTCACCATCGATCTTGATGTTCAACTGAGACTCTGTGTTCATCATATGTTGAAACACATGTAAAGTTTCAAAGTTTCACAAAAGGATGGAAAGGAAGACCCACAATTGCGGGTTGACCCACGACACAAAACACTCAAAGTATTACGAGCTAAACGCAAGAGCAAGGGAAAAGAACTACAACCCCCCTTGAGGACAACGCCCCTCATCACATAAAAACAGGCTGAGGATTTGTCTACATAAATGATAAAAGCGTTGAACCTGACAGACATAAATGTCACGCCTACTTATGTATAAGGCTCACTCTCGTATTTCCTTTCTGGCCACATTTTTTGCAGAAGACCCCCATTTTTATAAGGACAACAGGCACCATAACTCGAGCACGTTCGTGCTCTCAAGGGCGTATCATGTCCAGGCACTTACTCAGTGCGAGAAGATAACAGATACACACAAATCTGTAAGCAGGGGCAAAAAAAAGTTTCCGTCTCTCTCTCTCTCTCTCTCTCTCTCATTACACTTGTTCCCCAAACCCATTCCCTCAAACTGTACGGATTCACACTGAGAGCTTTGGACAGCAGCGTTTTCTCACAACCAGTACAACAGCTCTGATGGTGCACAACCTTGTGCAAGCCATTTGACACACACAAAACAAGACCACCAGGCTGCCTCAACCTTTGAAAGAGGCCGGATTGAGTCCTGCAGGACCACTGCAACAGTTAAACTGCCCCAGCCAGCTGCTGCTCCTTCTTCTCCAGCTGCAGCACCTGTTGAAATAAGAAAGGTAGTTCCAGGTTTGCATGTGTGTATTCATGTGTATTCATGTGTGTGTGTGTGTGTGTGTGTGTGTGCGTGTGTGTGTGTGTGTGTGTGCGACCAAGCGACCAGGAGAGTGACCCACACGAGGCTACCACACCAAAGGACCGAAAGGTACCACCCCAAAAGTTGCAAGAAAAAACGGTGGTAGTATGATCGGATGTAAATTAAAAGCAAGGTAAGGAGTAATATAACTCTGAACCTATATGTACACCTTGCTCTTCTGCAGCCATTCCTATTCTTGCCCACTATTCCATCCTTCATTCCTTATCCTGATATCAATTTTCTGCATGCAGCCTTATACATACTGTACATCTACAACAGCTAGCCTACATGCTCCATACATAATGTACACCCAACAGCTGGCATACACTTACACCTAGCTTTGCCACGCAACCAGGCAGTCGCAGACACGTTGTTGGGCGTTGTTAAAGAGTGATACACAGAAGGTGCAAAGGTGAAGAGAGCCAGGCGCCCTAGTCGTACCTGGATGTAGCCGCGCACGACTTGCACACCGAAGAAGGCAGCTCCGATGAAACTCGTGGTGGCACCCACGGACATTGCACTCACGCTCAGCACGGTGCCCACATTGACCAAACAGGAGGCCAGCAGCGCGGCCCCAATGACACGCTGCCAAGTCTGCAAAGGGTGTGTGTTAATGGGGGGGGGGAGTGTGTGCGTGTGCGTGCGTGCACATGTGCGTGTATTTACAATAACATAACCTACAAAAACATGACACTTACATCGGCACAGCACTAACATTGGCATAGCACTAACGCTGACTTGACACTTACACAACATGATGCCAACAGGTCACGTCAGCAGCACATGTATAACGTATGTGAGTTACCATTCAGTGCTGGAAATTAATGCTGAAATGGTGATCCTCGTGGGGTGCAGCCAGCCTACAACGGAGGTTGAGGCTGCATCTACTGTCTGCAACCCTGGGAGACAGCACCGCCTCCTCATTTACTCAGACATGTTCATACGAAAAGAACGTACGGATGGGTCTTCAGCTTGGTGTTGAACGACAGATTCTTTTCAGCATGGAGAGGACGCAGGCGGGAGGGAGCAGGTTCATACCCAGCCATCAATTTTGAGGTTTGTTGTGACAAATGTAGGGCTAGCGAGAGCCGTAGGCGCACAACACGTGCGGCCATATATTTAAAAGTTTCCCTGCTGAAACTTTCCACGGACGCACACCATACACACGTGCATACATTTGTACGTACATGGACTTTGCCGACCTAAACTGCAATCATGAACTTTTCCAGCAGCCCGACAAACCGCACACTTGAGGAATGTGCTGGTCATTGGCTTTAGACAGTGTCGCATTCAATTTTTTGAAACAGTGCAGAGAGTGTACGGTTGTGCAGGACGTGCAAACCCAGGTCTTTGCATGTGCTGTGTCATCCATACACAAGCAGGGAAACAATGCATCGTGCACTGCAAAACACGCAATGCAACGTGTGTGCACAACGCGCTTAAAAGTTTTCAGGATGGATGACCCACCCAAGGTCTAGCAGCTAATGCCGCCTTGCTCAAGCAGTCTCATGTCACAGCCCGAAACTGCTCTTATGTGTCTAACACCAAAGGAATCCATTCCCCCACCTCTCCTGCAACCTGCCAGGGTTGCGGAGGCAAGACGGGCACAGAATTACGACACCTGTGTCTCATGAAAGCGATTATAAACCATACATGACCACGCCCAGCGCATAATCATGACAAACAACAACACCATGACGCACGCACCTGCACGCGTGTGAGTGCCCGCTCTGAATGATTCCCTCACCTCTTCTGCAGCCTGCATACTCATGGAGGCAAAACAACACGTGACTATGACGCACGCACCTGCACGCGTGTGAGTGCCCGCTCCGTCTCCAAGGCTCGCACTCGTAGCTTCAAGTCACCACGCTCCAGTTTCTGCAGGCAGAGAATTGAGATGGTGCAGGTGTTAGACGTGATGGGGTGCTTTATGGCGGTAAAGGTGCTAAAAGATGGTGCATGCTATGAGATGGCGCAGGTTTTAGACGTGATGGGGTGCTTCATGACAGTGAAGGTGCTACAAGATGGTGCATGCTATGAGATGACGCAGGTGTTAGACGTGATGGGGTGCTTCATGGCGGTAAAGGTGCTAAAAGATGGTGCATGCTATGAGATGGCGCAGGTTTTAGACGTGATGGGGTGCTTCATGACGGTTAAGGTGCTACAAGATGGTGCATGCTATGAGATGGCGCAGGTTTTAGACGTGATGGGGTGCTTCATGACAGTGAAGGTGCTAAAAGATGGTGCATGCTCAGAAGTGAGAGACGCCTCATGACAGTTGGGGTGTTTTTAAATGGTGCAGTGTGTAGGAGTGAAGCGGCGCCTCATGAAGGTCAAGGACATTTGAGATGGTGCAATCATAGGTAAATAGGTACCCCTTATTGGTCGAGGTGCTTTGAGACTGAGCATTGTATTATATCAAAAGGAGTGAAGCGGCATTTCACGGATGTAAGGCACGATAATGATATGCATGATGCCATGATGATGCAACAGCTGTAGCACAACACCACGCAAAAAACACCGACGCATGAAAGCGGCTTCAAAGCACAACCTTTTAATCTGTGGAGCTCATTCACAGGGAAAGCAGGCTCAAAAAGCGAAGGTAGATGTGGGAAGAAACAGAAGAAAAAACGACGTCTTCTCTTATTTATTAAGTAGCAGGGGAGGAATAGTGCCTTGGCTGTTAAATGTACGCACCATTGTGGGCATGCACACATGGGCAGTGGTAATGAGACGACACCAACACTTACACACGCATAGACAAAAACACACATATCACACACATGCGCGCGCGCACACACACACACACACACACACACACACACACAAGTTCCTTACCTGCAAGGTAGAGGCCACCTCCTCGATCTTGTTGGGGTTCTTGAACAGGTTGGCCACTGCACGGTTCTGGTTTTGCAGGCCCTTCCCTAAAGCCTTCTGGAATCTTGAGACCTGCATACGCATGTGTGTCATGTGAACGTGAGCGTTTGCTGTAAAGAAAGAAGGCTAAGTAGGCACCGGTATTGACTCCCCACATGAATAAGAATAAGGAAGCCGATTAGGTGCCTGGTTCTGTGGAATGTGCACGTGTTAAAAAACTGGTATGGTGTATGGATTGTGCGCGTGTTGTGAACAGGTATGGTGTATGGATTGTGCGCGTGTTGTAAACAGGTATGGTGTATGGATTGTGCACGTGTTGTAAACATGCATGGTGCATGGATTGTGCGCGTGTTGTGAACTGGTATGGTGTATGGATTGTGCGCGTGTTGTGAACAGGTATGGTGTATGGATTGTGCGCGTATTGTAAACTGGTATGGTGCATGGATTGTGCGTGTATTCTAAACAGGTGTGGTGTATGGAATGTGCGCGTGATGTAAACAGGTATGGTGTACGGAATGTGCGCGTATTGTAAACTGGTATGGTGTATGGATTGTGCGCGTGTTGTGAACAGGTATGGTGGTAAGCAAGCGTAAACAGGCATGCCTGTGAACATGTATGTGCACATTCTCAGGGTTTTGATTTTTGGGGTTAGGGTTTAGATTCTAGAGTTTAACTAACCTCACTTCTAAACCCTATTCCTATACCGTAACCTTAAGAATGTGCAATTCATGTCCACGACCATACTTGGTATTAGGGTTTAACCTAAACCTTAAACTGCAACCTACATCGTTCTCTGGTGTTGCTATAAGCAACCGGTGCCTTCCAGGTAGCAAGGCACAAACACACATAGCAAAGCAGTCTGATGAGGGTTATAGGGCAAAGATAAAAATAATTTACTTTGCCACACACACACACACACACACACTTGTGGGGAGCCTTCCAGCAGCAAGTCGCGTGCATAGGGCGCAGCGATTTCACTGATGTCAAACCGGGCATCCAGACTTTTGCCGATGCCATCCAGCACAGTGAAGGAGCGCACGACAAAGGTGAAGGTGGCAGGAAACCTGTGCGTAGGCATGCGTGCGTGTGCGTGTATGTGTCGTGTTTTTGTTGCAAAATTAGGGTACAAAGCATTGAGGCACGAATCTGGAGGGACGTCTGCAAAGTCAACAAATGTGTGTGACGAATATGGATGAGCTAGGGAAGTGTTAGGGCATGTTTGTAGGTTCACGTGCATATTATTAAAGTCAGAAGCTAATGAGGTCAACAGGTGCGCGGCGGATGAGCCTGATCAGTGTTTGTGCATGTGGCAGGTCAGTGTGAGAAAGGGGGCAAGGACGACACAACGAGGGACGAAGGCAGCAAGTGTCGGGAGAAGTCACCTATCTGTAGGGTTGGCCAGAGCCATACATGGGTATGTGTGTAGGTATACATGGATATGTTTGTAGGTGAACTTGGATATGTATGTAGGTGCACATGGATATGTGTGTAGGTGTACATGCGGGATTTTAGAAGGGAAGTTACCATATTTTTGGGTCATACACAAGTGTAGGTACGGTTCTGGCCAGCCAAACTTATTTGAAGCACGCTCTGCTGCACATCTGCAGCAGGCTGAGATTGACACAAAGAGAAGCAGCGGGGAAGGGGCGTGGCCTTTGCCCAAAATACAGTTTGCTGCCTGCAGCAGGCTGAGATTGACACAAAGAGAAGCAGCGGGGAAGGGGCGTGGCCTTTGCCCAAAATACAGTTTGCTGCCTGCAGCAGGCTGAGATTGACACAAAGAGAAGCAGCGGGGAAGGGGCGTG
>Ga0307942_1003992_pt1:0-7500 | contig 11867 bp, 10 predicted proteins | sample OrgLakmetagen175_FD_201846 | JGI IMG/M metagenome (GOLD analysis project Ga0307942, IMG submission 201846) | Saline water microbial communities from Organic Lake, Antarctica - #175 | ecosystem: Environmental > Aquatic > Non-marine Saline and Alkaline > Saline | place: Antarctica: Organic...
AGAGATGTAGGTTGCAAGGGTGTAGGTTGCAAGGTGTACGTTACAAGAAATGTATGTTGCGAGGGTGTATGTTGCAAGGTGTACGTTACAAGGGTGTGCATTGCAAGGGTGTACGTTGCAAGGTGTACGTGCACTGCTCACTAAAATTTGTGCACTGACAACATGGTACGTGAAATAGTTTAGGTGGCATGAGGAGCTTGCGCATGGATAATGCGTGGAAGGAATGGTGTGTAGGGCATAAGAAGGTGCACATGGGAGGTGTGCAAGGGGGTGCAGTACAAAACCAAGTAGGCACAAAGCTAGGGTTGGCCAGAACCGTATATATACGTATATATACACCGTATATTTGGTGATTTCTAAGCCAAAAATACCGTATGTACACCGTATATATATGGTTCTGGCCAACCCTACACAAAGCGTATAGGTGGCTGCACAGGGTAGTGTGCAAGCTGGTGCATGAAAAGGGCGGCGTGGGTGAGACGGACATGCACAAGGTGTGTGATGCAGATAGGCACGCGCAAGGTGTGTGATGCAGATAGGCACGCGCAAGGTGTGTGATGAAGATAGGCACGGCCAAGGTGTGTAATGCAGATAGGCACGGCCAAGGTGTGTGATGCAGATAGGCACGCGCAAGGTGTGTGATGAAGATAGGCACGGCCAAGGTGTGTAATGCAGATAGGCACGGCCAAGGTGTGTGATGAAGATAGACACGTGCAAGGTGTGTGATGCAGATAGGCACGCGCAAGGTGTGTGATGCAGATAGGCACGCGCAAGGTGTGTGATGCAGATAGGCACGTACAAGGCGAGTGATGCAGATAGGCACGCGCAAGGTGTGTGGTGCAGATAGGCACGTACAAGGTGTGTGATGCAGAAGGTGTGTAAGGTACAATAGGCACAAGGTGTGAGAGGTAGACAGTCAATGCTAAGGGTGTGAGAGGTAGACGGATACGCACAAGGTGTGAGAGGCAGACAGACAACGCTCAAGGTGAGAGAAGCAGATAGACAGCGCACAAAGTGTTGGAGGCAGATGGTTGTCACTCAAGGTGTGAGAGGTAGATGTATACGCACAAGTTGTGAGAGACAGATGGACAACGCACAAGGTGTGAGAGGCAGATGGACAATGCTCAAGGTGTGAGAGGTAGATGAATATGCACAAGGTGTGAGAGGCAGGCGGACAATGCTCAAGGTGTGACAGGCAGACAGATAAGCACAAGGCGAGGGAAGCAGACTGGCAACGCACAAAGTGTTAGAGGCAGACAGGCAATGCTCAAGGTGATAGAAGCAGATGGATATGCACAAATTGTGAGAGTCAGATTCAACAACAGGTGTGAGAGTCATATACAACAAAAGGTGTGAGAGTCAGTTGGAACGCACAAGGTGTGAGAGACGAGTGCGACACAAGTTGTGAAGAGCTGACGGACATGCAAAGGGTGTGACAGTCAAATTAAAAAAGATGCGAGAGTCATATACAACAAAAGGTGCGAGAGTCAGTAAGAACGCACGAGGTGGACACAATGGACATGTATTAAGGGTTTTAAAATAATGTGGACATTGAGCCTTGTGGATTCGAGAGGACTGGAGGCAACACGTAAATTGTAAGCAAAACGTCAAGGGCTAGTTGAGATTCTGAAAGCCTGTAGGCAAAACCATGCCTCTGGGCGTTGTCTTAACCTACCGCACAAACGTATGCTAAAATAAATGGGCGTTGTCTTAACAAATGCATCTGCAATTCCCGCGCCTTCTAGTTTAGCAAACGAACAGACCCTAGGACAAAGCATCAAGTATCCGTTCCACTATCTGCCCCTGTACCGCCACCTACCGGATCTGTCACGTATTAAACACAAATACGCAAATACGCAAATACGTCGTGCCCTTGTATCACCATATTATAGATCTGTCACGTATTAATCAAGTCATGTCGTGCCCTTGTACCATCACAAACATAACTGTCACGTATTTATGAATCACAATTATGTTGTGCCCTTGTAATACCAACATTGGACCTGTCACATATTAATAAATCACAATTATGTTGTGCCCTCGTAATACCAACACTGGACCTGTCACGTCTGAATCACAATCACGTCGTACCACCACAAACAGAATGTGTCACGTATTAATGAATCAATTATGATGTGCCCTTGTATCACTATTATAGATATGTCACGTATTAATCAAGTCACGTTGTGCCCTTGTACCACCACAAACATAACTGTCACGTATTTATGAGTCACAATTAATGTTGTGCCCTTGTAATACCAACATTGGACCTGTCACAAATTAATAAATCACAATTATGTTGTGCCCTTGTAATACCAACATTAGACCTGTCACGTTTGAATCACGTCGTACCACCACAAACATAACTGTCACGTATTAATGAATCACAATTATGTTGTGCCCTTATACCACCACAAACATAACTGTCACGTAATAATGAATCACGATCATGTTGTGCCCTTACACCGCCACTCATGGTTCTGTCCCGTACTAATCACGGTGACTGTCACGTATTAATGAATCATGATTATGTTGTGCCCTTATACCGCCACTTATGGTTCTTTTCCGTACTAATCACGGTGACTGTCACGTATTAATCATGATTACATTGCGCCCTTGTACCAACCACCTCCAATTACAGGATCAGGGGTGGCCGGAGCCGCATGCTTGCACCATCAATGCTGTGTACAAGCTGAGCCTGTGTGTTTGAAGGTCTCCCTGCCAAATCCACTGCCAATAACATACCCCCTCCCACCCACGGTTCATGCAGGTATCAACTTCGGCACACAACATGTTGCTACAAGTCGGCACACACCACACACACAAGTCGGCACAAGTCGGCACACACCACACACACAAGTCGGCACACACCACACACACAAGTCGGCACAAGTCGGCACAAGTCGGCACAAGTCGGCACACACCACACAGTCGGCACAAGTCGGCACACACAAGTCGGCACACAGTCGGCACACACAAGTCGGCACAAGTCGGCACAAGTCGGCACACAGTCGGCACACACAGTCGGCACACACAAGTCGGCACACACCAAGTCGACACACACAAGTTGGCACACACAAGTCGGCACACACCAAGTCGACACACACAAGTTGGCACACACAAGTCGGCACACACCAAGTCGACACACAAGTCGGCACACACAGTCGGCACACACCAAGTCGACACACAAAAGTTGGCACACACAAGTCGGCACACACCAAATCGACACACACAAGTTGGCACACACAAGTTGGCACACACCAAGTCGACACACACAAGTTGGCACACACAAGTCAGCACACACCAAGTCGGCACACAAGTCGGCACACACAGTCGGCACACACCAAGTCGACACACACAAGTCGGCACACACAAGTCGGCACACAACATGTTGCTACAAAAAGCTCAGAACACAATGCACCTGGAACTTGGGTCCCCCTGCTGCTGAGGTGTTTCGCGCATGGAGGACTATGTCAGCATACTGGCGCATGCGAGCAATCATGCCGCAAAATACCTGCACGGTGCATACACACACACACACACACACACACACACACACACACAATGTGGGCACACAGTCAAGATATTTGAAAAGCTAGCAGGTAAATCTTGTATGTATTGGTTGATAAGCAAAAAACACATGCATTTGCACTCATCAATCAAATACATGAAATACTAATGCGTGTGCACGATCCATGCACCTTAGAACGTGCGATGCTCACACATGCATTTGCACTCATCAATCAATTACATGAAATACTAATGCGTGTGCACGATCCAAGCAGCTTAGGACGTGCGTTGCTCACATATGCAGACACAAATACAAGGCCCCACACACCTCAAAATGTGCGCTGTACATGAGCAACGGTCCTGCAGGCGTTTTGACCTTAGCCGCAAGGGTCACACGCTTGCCGTGGCGGGGCTCTTTCCTGCAAGCATAGTACGCATTATAAATGAACGTTGTGCACATTTATTTGTGTGCAATATATGTGCACATGTAAGCTGCCGGCATTCATCAAAAGAGGGTCACATGCTTGCCGTGGCGGGGCTCTTTCCTGCATGCATAGTATGCATTGCAAAGGAAGGTTGTGCACATATATTTGTGTGCAAAACAAATTGCCAACTCAAAAGAGGGTCACACGCGTGCCGTGGCGGGGCTCTTTCCTGCATGCATAGAACGCATTCCAAATGAACGTTGTGCACATTTATTTGTGTGCATACATGTGCACATGTAAGCTGCCAGCGTTGGTCAAAAAAGGGTCACCCGCTTGCCGTGGCGGGGCTCTTTCTTGCATGCATAGTACGCATTATAAATGAACGTTGTGCACAATTATTTGTGTGCACAACAAATTGCCAATTCAAAAGAGGGTCACACGCGTGCCGTGGCGGTGCTCTTTCTTGCATGCATAGTACGCATTCCAAATGAAGGTTGTGCACATTTAATTGCGTGCAAAACAAATTGCCAACTCAAAAGAGGGTCACACGCTTGCCGTGGCGGAGCTCTTTCCTGCATGCATAGTACACATTCTAAATGAAGGTTGTGCACATTTATTTGTGTGCAATCTGCACAAGTAAGCTATGGGCTAAAAACAAAAGGGGTACCACGATTACTGTGGCGTGCCATTTTTGCATGCTCAGTAAATGGCGAAGATGAATGTGCACACTGTGCATCATAAATCACAAGGGCACACGCAAGCCGCCCACATCCGTCAAAAGTGCCTTTTTTGAATGCTCAGTAAATTTTGCAGGTGTGTGCACATTGCAACGTGTGTCAAAAGCTCACAAGTAAGCCGCCCACACCCGTCAAAAAGGGGGCTCACTTCCACGCTTGCTGTGGGGTTGCCACGCATTAGGGTTCATTCCTTTACATCAACAGGTTTAGCACGTGTTCCTAGCAAATGTGCATATCTACTTGTCTTACTTGCACTGCATCACATGTGTAGGGTTGACCAAAAAAATATATATATACAAAAATATATATAGGGGTTGACCATAATCCTATATTAGGGTTAACCATCAAAATTAATTATATTATAATGATTGACCATAATCCTAGACCATATACATAAATTCTGGTATATACAATTAATGTTCGATGTATACATGATAATTTTGGCAGGGGTGTCATCAAAAATACAGACACATACGGCTATACATACAGTCATACACGGCTATACATACAGTCATATACGTTCTGGCCCAGCCTACACATGTGGGTTACCTACCGGCAATAATCGCAAGTGCTTCTATCTAGGGTGTGACTATTTCCCACAAGTTCATTGCTGAGCGAGGAGATTTTAAGGAGCGGCAGTTCGCTTTTGTGCAGAGTTGTACGCCATTGCAGGTAGCAGGTAACCCTGCAGTTATTTGCAAGAGTTCCTCCACACACAGACTAGCCTCGGAGTTACTGGTCTACATGCCAAAGCACTCAGCCTGCGTGCAACAAGATCTGCAACAAAATCATACACATGAGACAAGACATCAAACACCAAAGATATCTAATCAAAGCTGTGCAGGCCCCTGCCTCCCAACCACCAGATCCCCACAAAAAGATCTTTGTCTAGTATGTTCTCCAGGTGAAATGCCGTGTGTCCTTGCATCCATTTCGCGGTGCATACACAAAACAGCTCTTTCCTAGTCCGTGCTGACGAGGGTCTATATTACCCCCCTTTTTTTTTTTTTCTTACACAGATACTTGCAAGGATTTTCTTACACAGTCACTTGCAGAGGTACATATATATATAACAATTTGACCTTACCTTATTTTATGCAGTCACGTGCAGGGTCAACCAGACCAACAGATTTGCATTTCAGTGCTAGGTTTGTAGATATGCCGTACAATAAGCGGAGATTGGCCAACTTATTGCCATTTATGGTATGCAGATCCAGCCCTGGTCATCTTGCTCCTAGGTTTCTGATAAGGCATTTACTCGTGGTGCAGGATTATGGGCGCCACAAGTCAGGGGAAGTTTGCCAGTTAGAAGTACTAAAAAAGAAAAGGGAAGGGAACAAAGATAAAAGATAATGGAGGGGTGGAGTCCAGGGTGGAGGCCGGTGTACGCAAACGCGTGCGTCTGTGAGAAAGCTCCTTTCTTTATATGTGCATCACAAGAGCACACGTATATCGTATATATATACGATATATATATATAAATCTTGAGCATAAGAGCAGTTGCCTATTAATCCCAAAAAATCACATCGAATCCTTTTCTCACACATCTGCTCACTCCCTAGTAGCCATCAGGATCTGCCAAACACTCTTGTACAACGAACGTGCTCCGGCGCCTTCCTTTCCACGTTCTTTTCCATACCCTGTTTCTCAAGCCAAGCTTGCTATACTCCCGATCCCAGTGATCTCCCCTTTCATTTCTGTGGCGGAGGAGCTTTACAGCACCAGGTGCCGAACTGGCTGCTTTTCCTTATTGATATGGTGTTGGTGTTGGTGTAAGTGTTGGTGTTGGTGTCGGTGTTGGTGTTGGTGTTGGTGTTGATATGGTGTTGGTGTTGGTGTTGGTGTGGACTTGATGGTAATCCTCGATTGATAGGGATGTGGTCTTTTACTGCCACATGCTGCTTTGTCCCTCTATTCATAACCTGGTCACTATGGATGTGGTCTTTTACTGCCACACGCTGCTTTGTCCCTCTATTCTTAACCTGGTCACTACTTAGTCCCTACTGGGGCCACACGCACTTGCACAACGGATGCTCTGGCGCCTCCCAGTCGATGGGGTGGTACTGGTGCTGGACACACTCCAAGTCATACAAGTCAAACCTGCACAGGCACAGCAGTGGTGTACACGGTCCAGGTCATACACGTCAAACCTGCACAGTCCAGATCACACTGTCGCACTGTCCAGATCGCACTGTCATACAAGTCAAACCTGCACAGTCCAGATCGCACTGTCGTACTGTCCAGGTAATATACACGTCAAACCTGCACAGTCCAGATCGCACTGTCGCACTGTCCAGTTAATATACAAGTCAAACCTGCACAGGCACAGCGGTGGTGTAAACTGTCCAGGTCATACACGACAAACCTGCACAGTCCAAAATCGCACTGTCGCACTGTCCAGGTAATATACAAGATCGCACTGTCCAGGTAATATATAAGATTGCACTGTCCAGGTAAAATGCAAGATCGCACTGTCCAGGTAATATACAAGATTGCACTGTCCAGATAATATGCAAGATCGCACTGTCCAGGTAATATACAAGATCGCACTGTCCAGGTAATATGCAAGATCGCACTGTCCACGTAATATACAAGATCGCACTGTCCAGGTAATATACAAGATCGCACTGTCCAGGTAATATACAAGATCGCACTGTCCAGGTAATATACAAGATCGCACTGTCCAGGTAATATACAAGATCGCACTGTCGCACTGTCCAGGTAATATACAAGTCAAACCTACACAGGCATACGATGGTGTAAACTCCTGGGGACAGCCTCAATCCTGCACAAACAGTGATACCGTACTGCGGTAGCACGCTTAAGGA
>Ga0307942_1003994_pt1 | contig 11857 bp, 18 predicted proteins | sample OrgLakmetagen175_FD_201846 | JGI IMG/M metagenome (GOLD analysis project Ga0307942, IMG submission 201846) | Saline water microbial communities from Organic Lake, Antarctica - #175 | ecosystem: Environmental > Aquatic > Non-marine Saline and Alkaline > Saline | place: Antarctica: Organic Lake...
GTGGTAGGCTTTCGGTTCCTTCCTCCCTTCTCCGCTTCTACCCGGCCCGCTGTGCTGGCATTCCCCCCTGCTGCTGCTGCTGTGTTTGCTCCCCCTGTGGAAGAGGTCGCGCTGGACGTCCGTGTCCGCCCATAAAGGTGTGTTTAACGTCTCCTCCCTCTCCACGCGAGAAGGAATCGACGGCTCATGCAACGCCCAAGAGGAGATGGTACTCAGACAAGTCTGAGAAAAGAGCGAGTTTGTTACAAGAGGACCATCTAAACTGGCCAAACAACCAAATAACCATAAAACCGTTGCTCACATTACAAATCCAGGGAAAATCACACGATTCGTCCATGCCACTGATTTAGCATGACAGCTTATAGAAATACCCTCTAAAAAGCTAGCTCTAAACAAACACCACTTTTACCAATCAACTATTCCATGATCATTTAAAAAGCGCATATGCACACTCGCACTCAGACCACTCTCCCACCAACAGACAACTGCACTCCTCTCAATGCAAACCTACTCATGCATCCTGCCCTGTGCGGCAACAACTGACGGCTGCCGGACACACCCTGCCTTACATCCTCATTTCCAAACACACCCTCCGCCTTGAATCCTCACTTACGCCCTCCACCTTACACCTTCATTTCCGAACACACCCTGCCTTACATCTTCATTTACATCCTCATTTACATTCTCATTTACATCCTCACACCCTCCGCCTTACATCCTCATTTCCGAACACACCCTGCCTTACATCCTCATTTCCTTTGACGTGTGCTGCGGCCCTTGGCTGCTGTTTCGGTTGCTTGGTTGGGGGCTGCCACGCCTGCGGCTGATGCATTGCGTTTGGTGCCTGCACGCTTAGGTGCTGGCTGCTTGGTGGGAGCCGACCCTCCTGTATGTGTGTGTGTGTGTGTGAGTGAGTGTGTTGTCACGCACAATTGTTGGCAGCAACGAACCATGTGACAGAGCAGTTAAGATCGACAGTTGAGAGTTTCTATATAAATTAGATGACCATTTTTTATTGATAAATTGAGGCATTAGTAGATGTGCTGAATCTTATACTTTGCAGTGACGGTAAATTGATCTGACAGTGTGCGAATGTATGTGTGTGTATCGTTTTGTGGCACTGGTGGGCCACAGTTGGACTGGCCTGCACAGATGGACTTGTGCAGCAGCCATTCCATTACCTTTGTGCACGTAAGTGTGTGTGTGTGTGTGTGTGTGTGTGTGTGTGTGTGTGTGAGAGTGCGTTGTTTGCGTGGGTATATGTGTGCTAACGTGTGTATGCACACTTTTTTGTTGTTGTTGTGGGCCACAGTTAAATGCCACTTTTGCACAGTTGGATGCCACTTTTGTGGTAGAGTGTGTATGCACACTTTTTTGTTGTAGTTGTGGTTGTGGGCCACAGTTAAATGCCACTTTTGTGTTAGAGTGTGTATGCACACTTTTTTGTTGTCGTTGTGGTTGTGGGCCACAGACGGATGCCACAGCTGGACTGGCCTGCACTTGTGTAGACCTGTGCTGCAGCAAATTCACTATCCTGTAAGTGTGTGTGCATGTGCGTGTGCGTGTGCGTGTTCTAGTGCGTGTGCGTGTGCGTGTGCATGTTCTAGTGTGTGTGTGTGTGTGTGTGTGTATCAGTGAGTGAGTGCATCACAGCCAAAGAGTTTGCAAAGGGTTTACAAAGGGGGTAACCGGCAGCCACACGTGTTGGACTGATAGGCATTGCTGGATCAGCCAGCGTAAAGTATACGTAAGGTTGTAAAAAAGAACTGGTCTCAGCCTTTGCCATATTGCTCTCTAGTGTGTGTGCATGTGTGTATCAGTGAGTGAGTGCATCACAGCCAAACTTTCCTGTCCATCATTACCTGCCACACCAGCGCTGCTCTTATTGGTCGCTCTTGGTGCTGCTGCCTTCCTACCCTTTCCCTCTGCCTTTGGTGGTGCTGCTGCTTCATCGTCACCTCCATCCTTAACTTCTCCTTCCTCCACTGTGTGTGTGTGTGTGTGTGTGTGTGTGTGTGTGTGTGTGGGCAAGGCGTATGATCATGTGCGTATGTGTGCACCCGTGCAAGTCCATACTTATGTGCTAGGGCATGCATGCATGTGTGTGTCACCTTTGTTTTTGGATGCTGCTGCCTTCCTGCTCTTCTTCTCTGCTTTGGGTGGCGCTGCTGCTTCCTCGTCCTTTTCTGCCTCGGCCTTGGGGGCTGCGCGCTTTTTGCTCGCCGGCCGTTCCACTTTTTGGTTGCTGCTTGCAGAGCAACGTTGCGGCAGCTTGAGAGCAGTAGACCGTACGTATAAATTCTGAACACATACGTAGGGCTGGCCAGAACCGTATACATACACCGTATATGACCGTATATTTAGTGATGCCCCGGCCAACAATGCCGTCTACACACCGTATATATATGGTTCTGGCCAACCCTACACATACGTTAAGGCTTGACTGCGCCTACCGGCCTCAACCTTGCAATGTACGCAAAGACAAAGCCCAGACCGCTTAACAATGTTACGAGTTCTTTACGGAAGGGTGCATGGACTGACTCCAAAAAAGGGCACGTGGGGGCTGAAGTCATGGAGACTCCACACATTTCAAAATCGAGCCATCAAGCACATGAAGACCCAAAGCGTGTGCACTCCATACTTGCATACTTACGCACCTGAGCCCTGACCCCTTTACGATCTTCTGCAAGGAGGGCACGTAGGCTGATGTTCTGGAGCCCACAGTGATGAAGTCAATCTTTTTACCGTCAATTGAGCTGGCCTGTTTCCCTGTCCACCTGCACGATGGCATTATAAACAAAGCCTCAACGCAAGCAGTGGAAGAATGATTCAAAAAATCTGCTCCCCTGTCCACCTGCACGATGGCATTTTACACAAAGCTCTAACGCAAGCAGTTGATAATGATTCAAGAAGCCTGTTTCTCTGTCCACCTGCACGATGGCATTATAAACAAAGCCTCAATGCAAGCAGTGGAAGAATGATTCAAAAAACCTGCTTTCCTGTCCACCTGCACGATGGCATTATAAACAAAGCCTCAACGCAAGCAGTGGAAGAATGATTCAAAAAACCTGCTCCCCTGTCCACCTGCACGATGGCATTATAAACAAAACTTTAACGCAGTCATTTGGGAATGAATTAAGGAACTGATTCCTTGTACACCTGCACGCCGGAATTTGACACACACAACTTTGAGGAAAGCAGCGGAAAAATGATATAAGGCTCGGGTCGGCCAGAACCATAATTAAACGGTGCACACACGGTACTTTTGGCAGGGACATAACCTAATATACTGTATACTGTCATATGCGGTGTACGGTGTATGCATACGGTTCTGGCCAACCTTGTATAAGGCCTGTTCCTCTGTCAACCTGTTTGTGAATATGCGTCACAAAAAGATTTTACGTGAGCAGTGGGAAAAATACTAATGGCCTGTTCACCTGCCTATTAAACATAGTCCTCAAGATTGAATACTTCAAGCACAACAACGGAAAATTTCGCTCAATCAGAAGCGATCCATAAGATGATGTCTTAAAAAACACAATGAAGTAGGTAGAAATGCAGGGTCGTGGCGATACCTGTAAAGGATATCCACGACTGGTGAATTACCTGGAATGGAACATCCAGGACTACACTGTATATCTGAGTTTACTGTGACGGATAGGTAGGTAGAGCTTGCTCAGTCAGGGAATCACCCGTCGTGCATTATCCCCTTGCCCTTATAATACCCTTACCTGTCGTGCATTATCCCCTTATAATACCCTGACCTGTGATGCATTATCCCAGCTGATGAATTACCTGTAATGGAACATCCAGGATCTGGGGAACTCTGTGTAGTCAGCATTGGCAGCGACTGACACCTGAAAGGATGAATGGAAAAGAAAGCTGGTGCGTGAACATGTTTGAGGCACGCTCGATTCTGTGTAGTCTGCAGCGTTGGCAGCGACTGACACCTGAAAGGAGGAACGGAAAAGAAGCTGGTACGTTGACATGTTTGAGGCACACATTATAAATTTCAAGGAGTGGGTAGAGTTGGCAGCAACTGATGCCTGTGAGTAAAATGAGTACTGATGCCTGTGAGTAAAATGAGTACTGATGCCTGTGAGTAAAATGAGTACTGATGCCTGTGAGTAGAATGAGTACTGATGCCTGTGAGTAGAATGAGTACTGATGCTTGTGAGTAGAATGAGTACTGGTGCCTGTGAGGAAAATGAGTTCTGATGCCTGTGAGTAGAATGAGTACTGGTGCCTGTGAGGAAAATGAGTTCTGATGCCTGTGAGGATAATGAGTACTGATGCTTGTGAGTAGAATGAGTACTGATGCCTGTGAGTAGAATGAGTACTGATGCCTGTGAGTAAAATGAGTAGGCAAGTTGAGGGGCATGCCGGCTCTTGAGGCACTGAAAAAATATCAGCACACAAAGGGTCAGCATATCAGGTAAGGGTTCAAATGAAATATGGCTCTGGCTGAAACCAGTTCTTTTTTGCAACCTTACGTTTACTTTACGCTGGCTGATCCAGCAATGCCTAACAGCCCAACACATGTGGCTGCCGGTTACCCCCTTTGTAAACCCTTTGTAAACCCTTCATTGCCTTTGTGCATTATTATTTGTGTTATTATTATTTGTGTTATTATTATTATTATTATTATTATTATTATTATTATTATTATTATTATTATTATTATTATTATTATTATTAGTGTTATTATTTGTGTAGGATGCAGGTGCGCATCAGGGTTTAGGTGGCAGGACAGGAAACACAGACACATAAGCTTTGCATGCAGTACACAGCAAGGAAAGCAAAGGGGGATCTATTTTATCCAATTAAAACCAGCACCGAATAGAGCGTCGCGAAAAAAACTTGCAAAAAAACTTGCGAAAGAACTAACCCGTAAAATAGTCGAAGAAGGCACCGTAAGGTACCTTCCTACGTGATCAGACCAAATACAATATATCAGCAAAGAAGCTACTCCCATGTACGACGTGTTCAGGCTGAAAATTTTATTACACTTGCTACGTGATGCGGCAAAGTACGGCTCAGCTGATGGCATCTGATTCGTTTGTGAGTCTGTAGTTAGTAAAGACAAGTTTCTGCGCTTATGGATATATCTGTGGCTGGCCGAGACCAGTCAGCAGCCGATCAGCCAAACAACCTGGCTGAAGGTCACCCCCCATTGTAACCATTGTAACCATTGTACAGACAAGCCCACCAAAAGTCAGCAAGCGCGTGCAACGCCGCAGCATAGACATTGCCACACAAACATGCAAAAGCACAAACAACACAGATGCGTCCACACAAAAACGTAAAAGCACTTAAACGTGCATCACAGGCACGGGCCCACACAAAAAGGCAAAAGCACACGATTCAGAGCTGCGTCCAGACAAAAACGTAAAAGCACAAACATCACAGATGCGTCCACACAAAAACGTAAAAGCACTTAAAGGCGCATATTAGGCGTGCCCACACAGAAATGCAAAAGCACACGATTCACAGTTGCGTCCAAACAAACATGCAAAAGCATTTAACGGCGCATCACAGGCATGGGCACACAAGAAAAGACAAAAGTACTTGAGGGCGCGTGTGTGTGTGTGCATGTGTGTGTGTGTGTGTGTGTGTGTGTGTGTGTGTTTATGTGTGTGTGTATGTGTGTGTGTGCGTGTGTATATGTGCGTGTATCACAGTTGCGTCCTACATAAAAATGCAAAAACAACATTACAGATTCGTCCACACAAAAACGTAAAAGCACAAACAAGCGCATCACAGGTGTGCTTACACGAAAACGCAAAAGCACACGAATCATAGACGTGGCCAAACGTAAGTACAAAAGCACTCGGGGGCGTATCACAGGCATGGGCCCACATCTGCCCAATGGCTTTAACATACCAGCACAGTGCAGAATGTTGGACAGGTACACATGAATGGTAAAAAACACAAACAAGCCCACGCACCCGTCCAGTGCCTATCATGCCAAAGTGCGTGGCAACGCTCCTCCCTTCAACATGCACACCCACTCCTAACATTGCACAACCTAACATCACTCGTTCTAACGTCACACTCCGAACATCACACTCCGAACATCACACATCCTACCATCACACCTGGCATCACACCCCTACCGCCGCACAGCCGAGCATCACACACAGGGTGTGACACAGACGGAACACAGACGAGCCCACGCACTTGTTCGATGTGTTCCATGTGCATGAGCGTGCACAAAAACGTAACACAGTCAGATCGCAGACAAGCCCACGCACCTGTTCGATGTGTTCCATGTGCATGAGCGTGCACAAAACGTAACACAGTCAGATCGCAGACAAGCCTGCGCACCTGTTCGATGTGTTCCATGTGCATGAGCGTGCACAAAAACATAACACAGTCAGATTGCAGACAAGCCTGCGCACCTGTTCGATGTGTTCCATGTGCATGAGCGTGCACAAAAACGAAACACAGTTAGATCGCAGACAAGCCTGCGCACCTGTCCGATGTCTTTCATGCAGGAGTGCATGGCAGCAATTTGTGGGGCCTCCATGTCAGCTACAGGCTGCTCAGGGTGGATGCGCGCCTGGGTTGTGGATACGAGTATGATGGGTGTTGTGAAATTTTATATACAGGTTGATCATATATATACATATATAGATACAGATATATATATATATATATATAGAGAGAGAGAGAGAGAAAGATTGTAGCTGGTCTTGGATAGATGGGGGTGTTTGGGTTTTGTTGGAGTGGCTTGTAATTGTGTGTATGCTGAAAGCTAATAACAACTGGTTGCTTTTTTCTTGCCAGCAATGAGCTGCTCAAGGTGGATGCACACACACTGACCTGATACAGAATCTCATCTGCCACCCAGTTGCCAACCCCCGCAGCAAAAGCCTGGTCCAGCAGCAGCGCTTTGATCCGTAGGGTACTGCCACGCCTTTGGAAGCGGGCAAGCACTTGTGTGAAGTCCTTTAAAGCAGGCCTGTGTAGTTTTAGAGCAAGCGTGTACAAGGATGAACTCTGTCTAGGGGTACTGTCGCGCCTTTGGAAGCGGGCAAGCACTTGCGTGAAGTCCTTTAAAGAAGACCTGTGTAGTTTTAGAGCAAGCGTGTACTAGGATGAACTCTGTCTAGTAGGGGTACTGCCACGCCTTTGGTAGCGGGCAAGCACTTGCGTGAAGTCCTTTAAAGAAGGCCTGTGTATTTTTGGAGCAAGCGCGTAAAAAGATGAACTCTGTCTAGGGGTACTGCCGTGCCTTTGGAAGCGGGCAAGCACATGCGTAGGGTTGGCCAGAACCGTATATCTGCACCGTATATGACATATGACCGTATTTATGGTAATTTTCCTGCTAAAAATACCGTATGTACACCGTATATTTCTATAAATGTATGGTTGTGGCCAGCCCTACACATGCGTGAAATCTTCATCTTCTTATGAAGGCGTGTTGCAAAAGAATCGTGTTTTAGATGGCCGGACATGTTTATGGTTGGCCAGAACCATACATTTATAGGTATTTACGGTGTACATACGGTATTTTTGGCAGGGAGATCACTATACATACGGTCATATACAGTGCAGATATACAATTATGGCCAACCCTAGACATGTTCCATGTTGTCGGGTATTGTAACAGAACAGCACAGTTAAGCACATGGAGCTTGGAGGCCAGCTTCTTGGCTCTCTGGAGGGCGTGCGCTGGTTTCGCCAAGCAATGCACGCAATAATGGTGAGGTCATAGACGGACTGCGTGATCCATTTAGAGGGCTGATCGTATATGACCATGGAACTCAAAACTTGAGATACCTCTGAACTATTGAAGAAGCGTGCACACACACACACATACACACACACACACACAGACAGGATATTGAAGAAGCGCGCGTGCACACACACACAGGATACTGAAGAAGCGCACACACACACACACACACACACACACACAGGATGCAACTGCCAGGAACAAGCACTCAGGCCAGGAGCCTTCAGGTCAGGAATGACCAAAGAGGCATGCAACTTTCAAGGTACACGACGGCAGTACGTACACACACACACAGGCAGAAACACTCAGGTCAAGAACAATCAAAGAAGTATGTTGCAACATTTCCGGTATGCAGCGGCCAGCAATAAGCACTAAGCTTTTTAGCGGTTTGTGATGCAAATCTACGCAGACTACAAGAAAAGGCGGGCTTTCGGAGCAGTGGTGCTGTGTTGCAATGTTAGGCAGGCCACAAAAGAAGAAGCAGAGCACAGATTTCTGTGTTGCAATGCTGCGCAGACCACAAGAAAAATCAGACATTCAGGGCGCGGAATGCTGTGTTGTAATGCTGCGCAGACCACAAGGAAAATCAGACATTCAGAGCGCGGTATTCTGTGTGGTAATGCTGCGCAGCTGCGCAGACAACAAGAAAAATCAGACATTCAGAGCGCAGAATGCTGTGTTGTAATGCTGCGCAGGCCACAAGAAAAATCAGACATTCAGAGCAGGAAATGCTGTGTTGCAATGCTGCGCAGCTGCGCAGACCACAAGAAAAAATCAGACATTCAGAGCGCAGAATGCTGTGTTGTAATGTTGCGCAGGCCACAAGGAAAATCAGACATTCAGAGCAGGAAATGCTGTGTTGCAATGCTGCGCAGACCACAAGAAAATCCAGACATTCAGAGCGGGGAATGCTTTGTTTTAATGCTGCGCAGCTGCGCAGACCACAAGAAAAATCGGACATTCAGAGCAGGAAATGCTGTGTTGCAATGCTGCGCAGACCACAAGAAAATCCAGACATTCAGAGCGGGGAATGCTTTGTTTTAATGCTGCGCAGCTGCGCAGACCACAAGAAAAATCAGACATTCAGAGCAGGAATTGCTGTGTTGCAATGCTGCGCAGACCACAAGAAAAATCAGACATTCAGAGCGCGGAATTCTGTGTTGTAATGCTGCGCAGCTGCGCAGACCACAAGAAAAATAAGACATTCAGAGCGCGGAATTCTGTGTTGTAATGCTGCGCAGCTGCGCAGACCACAAGAAAAATCAGACATTTAGAGCGCGGAATGCTGTGTTATAATGCTGCTCAGACCACAAGAAAATCAGACATTCAAAGCGCGAAATGCTGTGTTGTAATGCTGCGCAGACCACAAGAAGAAACAAGCTTTCAGAGCGACAACAAGCAAGGTTACGCTGTGTTGCGATTCTGGGCAGAAAAGAAGAAGCAGACCTTCAGAGCAGCAGTGCTGTGTTGCAATGCTGGGCAGCATACAAGAGCAAGCACGTCACGAACACAGCTGACCATGAACAAGCAGCCACATGATAATGCGACTGTTATCATGACACACACACTGTTATCATGCCACACATTGTTATCATGACACACACACTGTTATCATGCCACACATTGTTATCATGACACACACACTGTTATCATGACACACACACACACTGTTATCATGCCACACACTGTTATCATGACACACACACTGTTATCATGACACACACACACTGTGATCATGCCACACATTGTTATCATGACACACACACTGTTATCATGACACATACACACTGTTATCATGACACACACACTGTTATCATCACACACACTGTTATCATGCCACACACTGCTATCATGACACACACTGTTATCATGACACACACTGTTATCATGTCACACACACACTGTTATCATGACACACACTGCTATCATCACACACACACTGTTATCATGACACACACACTGTTATCATGACACACACTGTTATCATGACACACACACTGTTATCATGACACACACACTGTTATCATGACACACACTGTTATCATGACACACACTGTTATCATGACACACACTATTATCATGACACACACACTGTTATCATGACACACACTGTTATCATGCAAGGAGGCGCGGTGCACTCACATTTCTGTGATGAAGTCAAAGCCTAGTTTGGAAATAGGCTCCTGCGTGGTGCGTTTGACATACCAAGCACAATGTTAACAGTGTGTGTGTGTGAGTGTAGGTGTGTGTGTTATACCTGAACAGCAGGCACAATGTTAACGGTGTGTGTGTGTGTGTGCTGTTGGTGTGCGTGCGTGTGTGTGCTGTGTGTGTGAATTCCTGAACCGTGTATTCTGGAGTGTTTGTACGTGTGTGTGTGCACTTTTGTTGTCTGTGTTTCAATGCTTGAACAACAGGCACAATAATTACACAGTGTGGCGCTGTTAGTGCACCTATGTGTGTTTGTTTGTGTGTGTACGTGTGTGTGTGATTGTTGTATGTTTTAATGCTTGAACAGCAAGCACATCGATTATACGGTGCAATGCTTTTAGTGTGTGTGTGTGTGCGCCATCACGTAGCAAGCGATAAAGGTGTGCTTACAATGGTGCTATTAAAACATCCCACACGCATGCACACAAACACAGAGAAACACACACCCGCGCACACACACACACACATTTGCATGCACGCACCAAAAGCAGTGGGTTTTCTGCAAGCTTTACTTTTGCAAAGGGCCTCCCACCACAAAGGCCACGCATTGCCTGCTTTGAAACACCAGCTCACCCACACCCACGCTCACCCACACGCACGCACGCACCAAAAGCAATGGGTCATCTGCAAGCTTCACTTTTGCAAAGCGCCTCCCGTCCACAAAGGCCATGCGTTGCCCGTTTTCAAACACCAGCTCCAACTTGCAAAATCGAGGTGGCCAATTGTCGGTGTCAATGTTGATCCTGAAAAATGTGTGTGTGTGTATGTGTGTGTGTGTGTGTGAGTGTGTGTGAGTGTGTGTGTGTGCGTGTGAGTGTGAGTGTGTGTGTGTGTGTGAGTGTGTGTGAGTGTGTGCGTGCGCATGCTTGTGAGTGTGTATGTGTGTGTGTGTTATGCCAGTAAAAAGAGATATTATTGAGCAACACGTTGCTATTGGAAGAAAGCACTGAAACTGACTCCGTCAGTGGACTTGCCCCACATTCGACAATGGTGTATAGGGTTGAGGCAAAAGCTAATTTGATAAAGGACCAACATCTGGATCCGTCGCACACCTCTTCATGCATCCAGTAGGTACTTTTAGAAGTATGGAACCTATGTAGGGTTGGCCAGAACCATAAATATACGGTGTGTATACGGTATTTTTGGCAGGGAAATCACCAAATATACAGTCATGTACGGTGTATATGTACGGTTCTGGCCAACCCTAAACCTATGTCAAACTAGCAGAGACTAGCATGTGCAGTATGCATGCTTCAAGTAATAAAATGAATTCAAACGTTTTACTCATACACCTGCACCTGTACCCACACACAAATCCAAATATACACTCACACCCACACCTGCACCCGCATCCGCACACACACACACACACACACACACACACAAACATCCCCATGTTTGCACCTGCACTAACACTAGTCCTTTCGCATCCCCACACACACACCTACACCCAGATCCACATTCACACTCACACCCACGCAGACTTTAATCGTCTGCACACCTACACCCACGCAGACTTTGGTTGACACCACACTTTCACCCACTCCTACATCCAAATCCACAAACACACCCACACCCACGCAGACTTTGGTCGTCTGCACACCCACACCCACACCTACGCCCAAATCCAAGCACAAACCCACACCCACACCCACTCCTATAGCCAGGTTCATGTTCACACCCAAACACACGCAGACTTTGGTCGCCTGCACACCCACACCCACACCTACGCCCAAATCCACGTACACACCCACACCCACTCACCCACTCCTACGCCCAAATCCACGTACACACCCACACCCACACCCACACCCACTCCTACGCTCAAATTCACATACACACCCACACCCACACCCATTCCTACGCCCAAATTCATTGCAGACTTTGGTCGCCTGCACACCCACA
>Ga0307942_1003995_pt1 | contig 11853 bp, 16 predicted proteins | sample OrgLakmetagen175_FD_201846 | JGI IMG/M metagenome (GOLD analysis project Ga0307942, IMG submission 201846) | Saline water microbial communities from Organic Lake, Antarctica - #175 | ecosystem: Environmental > Aquatic > Non-marine Saline and Alkaline > Saline | place: Antarctica: Organic Lake...
AACGCGCACACACACACACACACATGCACACACACATACACACACACACACACACACACACACACACACACACACACACACACACACACACACACATTGTGCATGAGTGCTCTGGACCTTGGACCTTTAAGGTGCACGACAGCCTCCCATAGCAAGACACCCAAGCAGGACAGCAGCCTCCTTTATTTTTCCTCTCACAGGCAAGCAAAAACACGGCGCTTCAAAACGCTTGGCTTTGAGGTGCTCAACATGCATGCTCACCTCTTCTAGGAGACCTCCAGCCCCTCCCCACCCTTCACAATCGCGACACAAAAGCACGCCCACTCTTCCACCGGTGCTGTTTCTGCCCACTCATCCAAAAGAGCCCACCCACAAAGCATGTTGCCACAGCCAAGGGGAGAAGGGAAGACCTGTAAGGGCAGCTGGGGGGGCCTGCTGCGCTAAACCTCTGGCCATACGCCATTTTGTTCGTTTCTTGCTTAATCTTGTAAACTAATACATTAGTGATCCTGTATGTTGAGGAAGTTTTGTATGCAGGGAGTAGTCAGACTGATCAGCATGCACTTGTGCAAGCTTTTGCGTGCGTGTACTTGTATGCATGCAAAAGCAAGCGCAATGTCAGTTTGTTTGTTCGTGAGTGTGCATGCGTGAAGCTGCGCATGCATGTGCGCAAGCGTGCTTGGGCCATGTTTGCGTGTCTTGTGTGCATGCTTGTTTTGCATTTGCAGAAGGCTTACATTAGAGCAACTGTTGGATAAAATTTTCCTTTAAACTCACATGGCCCATTTTTCACACACGTGGTCCATTTACACACGCATGGCCCATGGTTAAAAATTGATTTGAGGAAAAATTGTGTAATGGGCCATGTGTGTGTGTCTCTCGTGTGCATGCTTTTCTTTAAACTCACAAGATATCTAGCAGCCACACATTTGACTGATGGCTCTTATCAGTTAGAATGCTATTAGAATGCTAAGCTTTAATGCTGGGGGTAGATCTCTTGATATATTCACACACATATATATAATGTTCTGTTCCGGCTCGGCTCCATCGAATGTTGGAGGGGAATTTACACATGGCCAACCATCCAGCAGAAAACACTGCCAAAAAACTAAGAAGAGAGAGAAAGCTGCCTACAACAAACTGAACACTGAACTGGCTAAAGAACAGAAGTGAACGACCTAGAAATTTCGGCAAATCTCAGCGTGACATACATACACCTCGTTGAGATCAAGTACTGTGAGGACACCAGACCTCAGAATTAGCTGAACACCGCTAAGGAACAACACAAACATCTTTGCAACGTTCTTTAAGGAGCCTCTGTTACTCTCCGCATCATCCTTTTGGGTGTGGGTGGCACCATCAACAACACCCACACTCTGGAGCCTTTCAAAAAACTGGGTCTTGATTCTCAAAGGGTTAAGAAGCTTGCCTCAAAGCTCCACGTGCATGCACTCTGTCAACTACGCTGCTAAACTTGTCCATACTTGACGAGCTCTTTCTAGTTTTGTTATCAACTCATCAGGAGCCAATTTTAGGCCAAGCCTGCATTCCTCTTGATCCCCATTGATTTTTCTACTCCTTTTTGCGGTGGAGGAGCTTTACGGTATTTGGTACCATAGTGATTGCTTTCCCTTAATTAATGTGGGGAGTGGATAGTGGATTTCACTGCCTGCGAAGGTTTTTCTTTGAAACTTGAGCCGAGGACAAATGTGTATGCCATCCAGCAGCTGGACCGTTGACACCTGTTAGAGGGCAGGCTAGCAGGCTTTATGGTTGCGTTTCATGCTACTTTATCTGTTGGGTTCCTCTATCTCTCGCTCTCTGTTGGTTTCCTTCATCTCTCGCTCTCAATCAATAATAATACGCCCTTAAGTTCAACAGGTTATCGGCTCCAGCACGCCTAACTTAAAGCGCGAGTAGTAAGGAATGAGCGAATTTCAGAGCAGGGGTTCGGACAGTGGGTTCATAGGTATGTTGAAGTTGCTTGGGGCCAGTGGGCCTCGATGAGTGGCAGCGGGATTTTACAGCGGGTGCTGTACTTGCTTGGAAGTTATGAGCTACTTGAAGCACCAGGAGTGGGTGCAGCACTTGAAACACCAGGAGTGGGTGTAACCACAGCGGGTTTAGCATGTGTTGCGTTGGTACCACAGGAAGTGGTGGTGCAGTAGCAGGTGATGCGTTGGGTGCGCAAAGTGTAGCGTTGAGTGCACAAGACAGAGTGAAGGACAGGGAGCTTAAAGCACTACACATGTTGTTGTGTGTGGACAGCCAGTTCAAGGAGTTAGTAGCAGGTGCAGCTACAGCCAGGGAGGCATGGGTTGCCATTGAGCAGTGCTTCAAGGGTGAAGCACGTGCAAGGAAGGGACGGCTGCCAAGTGGGCAAGCATTGCGGCACGCAACGGAGAAGGAGCACAGCGGGATGGAGAGAAGGTGTATGAGTACGTACTCTCGTAAGCGTATACGCTTAGAGGGTCAAGGGTTAGGGTTAGGGTTTATTAGGGGGTTTAGGTTAGGGTTTAGGCTCGCCATCCAAAGACATGGAGAGGGCAGGGGACAAGAGGGATGAGGGCGCGGTGGTAGATGCTTTTCTGCAAGGGCTACATGGCAGGCACCGCATCATGAAAACGGTGCTTGAAGCACAGGATGGGCTGACGCTCGCGGCAGCCATGCCGCGTCTGATGAAGGAAGAGGCAGATGAGAGTGAGCAAACGGGGGAGCAGGCTAAGCTCACCTACTCAAGCCGCCAGCGGTTCGGTCGACACCCTCCTCAAAGAGGGGGAGGCAGACAAGCAGCAGCAGGTCGTTCTGCAGCAGCAACAACGGGTGGCCAAGGAGCATATGGTGCAAGGCCAAAGGGGGTCAGAGGGACGAATGGGCTGTTGAAGCCCGGAATTAAGTGCTACAAGTGCACGCAACAAGTTTGGGCACTACCAGGACGTGTGCCCATTCTCCCCATCCAGCACGACAGCGGGCCACAAAAGCAGCGATGGGCACGCTATGGTTGTGCAGAGGTACGGTGAGGGGGAGGGAGATGTGTCGTGATTCGCGTTCATGAGCAGGGCTGAGCCTGAGGGGGAGAAGCAGGTCGTAGTCAGGCTCAGCAGCAGCAGCGCAAATCAGTGGGGTGGTGAGAACAGCGGTGAAAAGGAGGGAGTGTTGAGAGATGTGCTCACGAGCAGGGTGGAGGTCCTGGAGAAGGATTTGACAAGACTCGAGCAGGCCTGGGCAACAGTGGGAAAGAAGAGTGAAACAGAGGAGAGAGTGTGCCAAGGTACTTCATAATGGTCTTCATTCATGATGTGCCACGATGAGCACGCCGTGGCGGACGATGCTGGGTCAACTGCTGAGCCAGTAGCAGACAGGCTTGAAGACACCTGGATGGACTACTTGCCAGGATATCATCCGGATGGGCGCTAGTATCAAAGGTGGCTAAAGAAGCAGAGGGTGTGAGACTCAGGGCCAGCGATAGGGACAGTGAGGAGACTCCGGTGGAGTGGGTGTTGGACTCTAGGTAGGAGTACCATGGACTGCTGCAGTGATCTACGGGTCTTCGTTGAGTTACACCCCGTACGAAATTCGTACATTCACACACTGGGCACAGATATGCGGGTCAGAGATGTAGGGACAGCGGTGTTTAGGGTAGAAAGCAGTGGGAAGCAGGTGAGGCTGCACAATGTGCTGTACGTGCCGGGTGCACCAAAGTGGTGCGCCATCATCAGCATGGGACAGCTTCAGAGTCAGCGGGCGGTCACACATGGTGTTGGTGACTACATGACTATGACGCTAGAGGACGAGACACAGATTCTGGGAAGAAGGAAAACTACAGCGGGATTGGTAGAGGCTCTGTCTTCACACCTACTTCCATGTAAGAGGAGCAGCACTCTCTCCAAACAAGATGATGGGTGCGCACGTGCAGGTAATGCGGGAGTTACAATGGGGAGCAGAAGAGGGAGCAGGGGAGGCAACGGTGACGAAGGCTTGTTTGCGACGAAAGCAGAACGGTTACAATGCAGGGGTTAATGTAATCAAAGGGGGAGCGTTCAGGAAGCAGTTTGGTGAGCCCGAAAGGTTCCTGATGATGCTCACCATTATGATGATGATGCTCACCATTCTAGATCTGGGAGGGAGGCAGATGGAAGTGGGTTTGGTAGACAATCTTCTAGCGGGGGAACAGAAATAGCGGGGACATTCCAGATTTTAGATTAGCTGAACAAGCCTTCGATGGGGGTGTTTCACAGCTTCAAATCAGTTCTAGCACAGCTGCAGCAGTGGGGGAAGGTGAAGGAAGTGTGCATCACTCAGATGCTCGATCCCACAGATGTAGACGTACAGGTTAAGTCCAAAGGGAGCAGCAGGGGTGAGTTTGAGCGATTGTTCGTGGACTATTACACTTTCAGAAGCAAGGCATCACTCTGGTGCAGCTCAAGCAGGGGAGGTGCCAGACGTGACGGAGCTGTGAGCGTACGGATGCCTTGTGTACTATGACATTCAAGGTGTGTTACAGCGGGGGAAACTGGTGGGATATCTACGGAACCCTCTCCTTTCTGCAGACATGGGGGTTGTGCACAGAGAAGGAGGTGTGCACTATTGTCAGCGGTCTTCATTGGGGTGTGCGCACAGCGTGCACAATTAACAGGCAGCAGTGTTGTAAAGCACTGCATGGGAGGGAGCAGCATGTGTAGCAATGTTGTAAAGCACTGTTCGGGAGGGAGCAGGGTGCACTTTTAGTGTGCACAATGTGTGCAATTCTCAGGAACAGTGGGTTTGAGCAGTGCGCATAGCAGGGTGCACAACTGTGCATTCATCGGTTCATCGGTAGCAGCTTTACAGCGGGCAGCGGTGTTGTATTTGGGAGGGAGCTTTTGTGTTCTCTCTGGCTGGAGTTGGCTTTGGTCGAGAAGGAATCCTGTAGTTTCTCAGTTCCGTTTGGTGTTGAGGTTTAGAGTAGCAAACTGCTAGAGCAAACTTCTCTGTTGGGAAACAGCCCTCTTGTGTTGTTTCGTTTCTCCCTTCAACTTATCTAACCTTTTGCTCTTCAGCTCAGGAGTCAGCTCAGGTGTTTAGTTCTAGTCCGGATCAGTGCAGTTTTTCTGTGTGTTTTTGTTCCCCGCTTTCAGGCAGGTTCTTGGTGTCAACGGCCAGCTGCCTGGGAGGGAGTGTTAAAGGGCAGGCTAGCTGGCTTACTTTATGGTTGCTTTACAGGTTACTTTATCTGTTGGTTTTCTTTATTCGCTCTCTGTAAATAATACGCCTGTAAGTTCAACAACATCCAACTGACATTTGGTTGCACTCGCTTCCAAGAACATGAGTACTAGTGCAGCAGTCTGCAGAGTACTCTGTAGATCTTTCTAAAATTCTATACTTTGTCTGGAACATGGGGGATCACCAAAAGGCCTCAGTGCCAACTAGGCACTTTAATTTAGCATGGATTTTACGCACTTTGACCAAAAACATCTTCATCATCCCACGAAAAAATCTGGATTATGACGTGTGAAACCTGCTACCACAAATTTGTAAGCGTGTATTGAATTTTTTTAAAGAGCCGCACAAAAAAAAAACTGTGCATCTGAACTATTTCCTTCATTCGTTGCTCTTGAGACTTCAAACTTAGATAGAGCCAGCATGTAGGACGTTTTGACCTTGAAATGGTGATGCTCGACTTCTTTACTTTCAAGAAGAGGTAATATGATGAACGGCAACAAAGGCTGCAACAAAACATTTAAGCAATTTGACTTCTCGGCCTGTCCAAACTAACGTCTTGCACTTCTTTACATTGATAACAACAAAGCCGACCCTTCTCCGCAAGTTACACTTTGTGACTCAGATCTTTGGGTCTATGCATTAACAAAACTTGACGGTGTTGGCCTCCTGAACGGTGTAAGATGAAAAGTGGAATAAATGAAAATGCGAGGGCACAGATTAAAGATGTTTCTTATTTGTGTATCAATGTCGAAAAAATTCAAACAGAAGCGAGGAAAACTTGTGGCTTGTGGGATGGACTATTGAAGACAATTGCTGAGCAACGACTTATTTAACTATTTCACTTGGCATTTGTAACATGTGTGCCCCAAAGCGCCCAGTAAAAAAGCAAAGTATGCAACGCAAACTACTTTGATTGAGGCGAATAGAATAATGTAGGTTTTAATAGTGGACTTGTACCTGCTGGTTGATCATGTCATGCACCAGGCAAAGCCAAGCTTAAAACATTTTCTAATAGTGAGCCTAGTAACTGGAGTTTGCTGTCATAGTGTAATGTTCACATAAAAAGGAATAGAAGAAAGTCTCCTTGACCTTAAGATTGGAGTGTTGCTTATTTAGGTACGCTGATGCAGATTTGGCACACGACGAAGCTCAGCAAGCAACTACAATTTACCGCAGCCCAATCAGTAACATCATAAGCTTCAAATTAAATGCCAGAGGGGGAGCAATTGAGCCCGGAAAAGATTTAATTTGCACCTTTCAAATCACTAGATTTTTTTGTCATTCTATATCTTTTGCATGATTCTTAAAGACGAAAAAAACAACGCAACTGGTGGTCTAATATGAGGATTTGGCAGAAAGTAGTGGTTTCCATGCCGCAGGAATTTAAGCATGTGCGCCAAATTGCGAGGCTCCAAATTTTGCATGCACAGACAGGCAGCTTAAAAATGTATGATACGTACAAATTGGAGCTACGGAATTCATGGCGCAAATGAGCCAAACTAGAACATGCCTCAGCTTCCCCCCTCTGCCCTATTTCCCAGAGGAGAGCAACTGAGGCCCAGAATAGGAATGTTTTAAATACACGTTTGCTCAAAAAAGTTTTGCTAAAATTGCCCCAAAATTGGGCAGCTACAACTTTAAAAACATTGGAATTTTGATTGGGGCGTGTAATCAATTTGCTGTGTGCAGGCCAAACATTGTGGGCCCCATCCAGTCTCTATCAAATACCCCATTGCCCCAAGTTGGATTTAGACTTGTGGAGTATAAAGAGATGGTTAGGTGGGTGCCAATTTCTGTGTGGAGAGGGCCAAAATGGCTAGCAGGGTTAGAATAACCGTGTGGAGAAGCAGAACAAGAATTTGTTTTTCTGGGACCGACATTTTAAGTCTCTTCCAAAAACTAGGCCAATGTGTCACAGAGGCCCAGATGTGCGTATTGAGGCAAAAGTTCCTGAGCTCATTGAAAGTGCATGGCTCAGCTGCTTTAAGCTTTAAAGTGATGCAAAAACCTACCTGCGTGATTCTCTGGTTGATTGGCTTTCCAGTGAAGCGCGCTTTGATCGCAGCAAAAACAATGTGGGCACGGGTCAGGACCTTGGAGCCTTCCCAGTATGACCCTGCACATTTAAATAGCAGGTGTTGAAGATTGACGATGGATTTAAGAGAGTAGCATAATTTGTTTGAAAAGGCCTCCGTTACTCTCCACTTACAGAAACTGCTCTCAAGTCTTTGTCAACAATGTCATTACGAGCTCTGACGGTGGAACTGTCATTCCCTTTATAAGCAGCACACAGTGCTAGAAGATATGTAGTGCTGGACCTGTGCTACATCATCGAGCTAGCTGCCTCACCTGTGTGTGGCGTGGCTTTAATGAGCACAACACTCGGGCTTTCAGGGCCCGCTGCAATACAAAATGAAACCAACAGCAAGTGAGTGTTGAGCACCGTACAGAGATGTAATCATTCCGCACCCATAAAAAATATTTATTTTGCAAAACCGCACCAATTCCGCACCCCTCTCAATAATTATTATTATCTTATCCGCACAAATCCGCAGGACCAAACAACCCCTGATGTGGCCCCAGACCTTACCATCGCTTCATTACATGCATGGAAGTTTACCAGAGGTGGACAACTCCCCCCAGAATGGACATGTTTTTCAAATGTTCCCCGTGGATGGGCCCTCAAATTTGGCAGCTTCAAACTAGGCATCAAAATGTTCCAGAGCACTTCTGCTTGAGGCTGCCTAATTTGGGGGCACATGCCTGGTAAGCCGCGGCGTGCACCCCACTTTTTACCACAAATTCTTCATACCAGAACACACACTGCACCAATCTGGAATACTTTTCTTAGAAAAGATATCATTGCAAAAAAAAAGAACACGGCTGAGTGGTTGGTGTTTTATGAGGAATTGAACCATTTTCCCATAAAAATCATCACATTAGGGTTTACATGCACCATGTGTGCTTAATCCAGTCTATCTCAGCACACAATGCGATTCACAAAAAACTGGGCACATGCTCGGGTAGCTCTCAATGCCAGCTACACTTCGGTACTAAAATAGTGCCGATCGTATGAGGTGGCTGTGAGTGGCTGCCTTCTGAATACAAAATGCACATTTTCAGGCAATTCCTCTGTTGTCCCCCTCTGGAAGTTTACTTTTGCAAAATATTTTGACCACAGGGTGGGCTGTTGCCGCCCTCATCATGCAAACATGAGCCTGGCAGGCCCCCAAGAATAGTCAAATTGCTCAAAAAAAATTACCGCACTCTAGTTGCATGTCAAAGCTCATTCCAAGTTCTCGTTCTCTGTGTTTGCGCGCAACTCGCACAACTTGTGCTCGCATCCCAATCATTTCAAAATTTAGTCCATGCCCTCTCCCTCCTCATCCCCACTGCCCTCCCCCTCGCTCATGCCCCCAAATTTATCAAAAATAATTAATTTTCACTTATAATCCACACCCAATCTGCAGCCATAATATTTATTTAGATCCCTTTCCACAGTTCAAATAAATTATTTTAGCGGCTTATATATTCTGTGTACGGTATGAGAAAACATGCCAACAATTTGCCTACAAGTCTTTCATCAAGTATTGTTGGATGAGGGCTCGTTTCACATTTAACACCTGCAGTATATACGGTACGGACAGTACGGTCCAGAACCGTATAATATGGTCAAAGAAAAATACTAACCTACAAGCACGGTTTGGTCGTATTTTACGTGTCACTTTTCAGCCTTGAGCAATGTTCCCACGTCACACTACATTTCTGACAATGAACTTTCAGCTCAGTCAGATTCTTTTGCAGAGTCTGTCTCCTTATAAAAAAGCACCTGGAAAATAGGCGTTGTAAATGGGTGACCATAGCTCCTTCGTTTTTCCAGGGTCCTCAATGACCTTGCAAAAGGAAGAACAAAAACAGGAAAGACATTGGAGACAAATTTTGCTTCAAGGCGGCTTGCTTTTTTTGGAGGAGCGCTGGGAAAACACAGTCTACCTGCGCTCAGATTGTACCCAAATAAGGCAACAGTAAGCATTATGATGATGACATACACAATGTACTCACTCACCTCTGCGTTTGCGCTCAAGGTGACCCACTGGTGGGCTGCATCGTTGGAGAAAATGAGGGCAACGGCTGGGTCTGCCCTGATCTCGCTTACTTTTGTGCTCGCTTTCTCTGTGACAAAGTACACGTGCTCGCCCTGAGGGCAAGGCGGCAAGCATTCAAATAATCAGTATCAGTAGCAATCAGCAAACCATCTAATATTTATCAATGGACGACACCCCTAGCTTAGACAACACCAACATGTGCTGTTTACCGCCTCCCGTGCCATGCAGAAAACAAAGCCCCCTGTTGTTGCTATTTACTAACTCCATACCATGCAGAACGCTCCTCTGTCTACCACCTCCATACTATGCAGAAAGCAAAGCACCGCCTACCTTGCCCGTCTCAAAGTCAAGCCCAGCGGTGGCCATGGGTCCTGTGTCCAAGGTGATGTGTTGTTTTTGCTCTAAACAGTGCATTATTGAACAGCACCGGTGTAAATTGATAGTGTCGTGAGATACATTCAAACATCTTTTACATACTAAGGTCCTTGAGATCATTAAGGACAACCATAAGGGGAGAGTATTGAGAAATATACAGGTTAAAAGCTGGAAGAGTAGGTATTTGCACAGTTCGAAGGCAACACAAGGGACACAGACGAAGGCAACACAGACGGAGGAAGGCCTGGGAAAAAATCACCGCACAATAGCACTTCTGTCAGATGAAATCACTGTCACAGACAAATACAAGGCTCAACACGTTAGCTCACGCGAGTGTATGCCCAGAGCACTTCGCGTTGTAAGCATGCAGGAGGGGGTGTTTTTAATAATCTTGTTCAACTTCGTGATTTTCTCGACGTTCTCTCCAGAATGGGGAGAGGAAGGCGGTGGTGACGGCTTTGTGGTTTCCACGCCGCCGCCTGATGATTGTTGTTAAAACGTGGCAAGGACGGGGGTTTTGTGCAGTGATCTGATGATAAAATCTGATAACGGCAATCAAGGGAGATAATTCTACCTGGTTGCGCCGCAGTGGTTGTCTGACTGCTTGACATCCCTGTTCCTACCCGTGACGAACGAATCCCTGTTCCTTCCCGTGACGAACTGCTAAAATTGCAGGTCAAATTTGAAAATAAAATTCAGGTAAATGGATACGAAAAAAGCTGCTCGTTTAAAGCCTCATATTTCCACAGTCCCCACGCTTGATAAACCCCCCGGCCAAGAAGTGAGAGTCAGACTTCCCCATCCTCTTTCACCAACTTGGAAGGCACCGTTGTTGAGGTTATATATCGGCCAAGCAAACGCGTTGGCTTGCCAATAGGATGTCAGACCTCCGATATATAACCTCAACAACCCTTTCGTACAATGAGCACACCGTTGGACGCGTATTGAAGCCAGCTTTCTAACGCACTAATTTTCAGACGGTCCTTTTGAGAAACGGGGCAGCTATACTTGTTTGAGTGGAAGAGAGGCAATATTTGCAGGTTTCCAGACCGTCTGAGGACGCCTTGTCCTGAGTTAAATTTATAGATATACTCAGTATAGTTTAAAACACAGGATGTTTACTTCCGGGGTCCCCTAGATAAGCTCGCGGGCAGGTCCAGGTTGCGAAACCCTCAACTGCCGGCCAACATTTCAACCAAATGGACAGCTTAATTTCAGGCAGTTATCACACCTCTGGACGCGTATTGAATCCAGGTTTTTAACTCACTGATTTGTAGACAGTTCTTTTTAGAAATGGGGCAGCTAGACGCGATTGAGTGGAAGGGCTGGCAGTTCCAGGTTGCGCAAAACCCCTCAACTGCCAACCAACATTTCACCCAAATGGACAGCTTCATTTTCTACAAAGCGCACACTGTAGGACATGCCTTAGAGCCAGCTTTACAGCACTAATTTCTAGACGGTATTTTTGAGAAATAGGGCAGCTAGACGTATTTGAGTGGTAGGGCTGGCAGGTCCAGGTTGTGCGAACCCCTCAACTGCCAACCAACATTTTGTTAATAAGTGTGTAGCGTACTATAGTTAACCAACGGCTAAGGCAGTAGGGTGGGTGTAGTAGTTGCAGTCTGTGCAGGCATGGTTACGTGTGGTAGAGCTTTGAGAGAGGCAAGAAATCAAGAAGGAGAGGACCCTGAGATTGAGCTTTCTCTACCACAGGCTTCCACACCCAACCTTGAGCCAGGTGGGGGGGAGCGTAAGTCTGCCACTCAGTCACTTGGGACGCCTTGTGACCGGGAGTGGACAGCAGGGGCGTACCATGATGAAGGAGGTAGCCTACCATTGCGGATTAAACAGGCATACCATAAAGACGCAAGATTTCCATACTGATCCTTTTGCACGAGCATGAGAAGCACTTGCATACTGTGCTAGAGGTGTTGAGGCAGCACAAGCTGAAATTGTAGCTTAGTAAGTGCGAGCTCAACAGACCTGAGTTGCATTTCCTTGGCCACGTAGTTGGCAGGGAAGGGGTTAAAGTTGATCCATTGAAGCTGTGATAGCCAAATGGCCAGTACCTAAAAACTTGAAGGAACTGCAAGCCTTCCTAGGACTTGGGAATTATTTCCGCAAGTTTGTCAACCATTTCAGTAGTATGGTTGCTCCTCTGACAGCTCTT
>Ga0307942_1003998_pt1 | contig 11850 bp, 11 predicted proteins | sample OrgLakmetagen175_FD_201846 | JGI IMG/M metagenome (GOLD analysis project Ga0307942, IMG submission 201846) | Saline water microbial communities from Organic Lake, Antarctica - #175 | ecosystem: Environmental > Aquatic > Non-marine Saline and Alkaline > Saline | place: Antarctica: Organic Lake...
GAAGCAGAAACCGGAGAAAAGCAGAAAGTGAGAACATCTCACTTTATGCTACACTTCAAGAACCTGAGTTCAAGTGTTTCACACTGAACTCATAAGATCTAACACGCTAATTTAGACTCCACACATGTTAGAGATGTTAGATTTCAAAATATTACAGCAATGCATTCAAATTTCTTGCATGCTAATTTTACACATGTTACAGCAATGCAATTAGATTCCAAGTTGTCTATAATTGTTTAAAATTACGCCTCGTTGTCTCTTAATTATTTCTGCTGCATGCGCTCGTGGCCACACACACCTCCATTTCACATGCGTGCTCTCGCATGCACCCAGCAGTTCATTCACTCACCTTGCCTCACCTGTTTCTGCAGCGTGCACTCGTAGCCACGCTCATTTTAAGTACATATGCAATGCACACGTGCAGTGCACACACATGCACCCAGCAACGCACTCACTCTTGCTGCCTCACCTGTTTCTGCAGCGTGCGCTCGAAGCCACGCTCATTTCTATTACATATGCATGCACACTGCAGTGCACACGCATGCACCCAGCAACGCACCCACTCTTGCCTTCCACCTGTTGCTGCAGCGTGCGCTCGTTGCCACACGCACCTCTGGCCACGTGCTGCTGCCCTCCCTACTGTCATCTACTGCTGCTTTGTTTTCTGCTACCCACCACGGAGGCTGCTGCGATGTTCTGGGCACCACAGCGGAGATGTTTGGGGAAGTGAAGCAGCCGGAGATTGCGGCGCTGCAGGCGAGCACGCTGTCGGGCATGATCGCTGCTTCGTACAACATGCTGCAGGTATGTGGGTGGGGTGGTGGTGGGTGGGTGCGTATGTCGATGCTAGAAACTGGTGTGTGTGTGTGGCATTGCTGGCAAGCATGATCGCTGCTTTGTACAATATGCTGCAGGTATGTGGGTGGGATGGGGGTGGGTGGGTGCGTATGTCAATGCCAGAAATTGCCGTGTGTGGCATTGCTGTTGGCATCATTGCTGTCACTTACAACATACGGCAGCATGTCGTACGCGTAGTACAATGATCATCAGGAGTAGCATGCTGTACGCGCAGTACAATGATACGACCTATTGCGTAGTGAGTAGCGTGCTGTACGCGCAGTGCAATGATCAGGAGTAGCGTATTGTATGCGCAGGACAATGATGCAGCCTATTGCGTAGTGAGTAGCGTGCTGTACGCGCAGTGCAATGATCAGGAGTAGCGTGCTGTACGCGCAGGACAAAAATGAAGCCTATTGCGTAGCTAACAGCCTATGCGTAGCTAACAGCCTATTGCGTAGCTAACAGCCTATTGCGTAGTGAACAGCACTGCGTGGCAGGCATGCTGGCAGGCACCAGTGCTATTGCGTACAGCGTGCTGCAAGTGTGTGTGATTGTGTGAGTGTGGGTGTGTCTAAGAGCACTATCACTGTATTAAGATAGAGTAATGCGTTGGGCGTACTGTTGAGTTGTTGATGGGATCTGGAAATAACAACAAAAACTTCCATACCACATGATGGTATGTTCATATGCACACACACACGCACACACACACACGCACATACACACACGCACACGCTCACACACGCACACAACCACGCACACTCACACACACATATACACATTCATACACACCTACAGGGGGGGGCCACAGCATCGCACCACTGTGAGCTTTTACGCGCCTTGTATAAGATGGCAGATCAATACATCGTGTTTGCGCGCGATGTGCTGTTGGACGTGCCCTCCTTATCGCAAGTGCGTTTGCACGTATGCATGTGCGTCATAGTTAGTAATGCATATTCTTTGTTAGATGTCGTTTTTGATTACCGCTGGGAGATTCTCTGGGGTGCACTTGATACAAAGCAGGCATTCCACCAATGTGTGTGTGTGTGTGTGTGTGTGTGCGCGGTCGAAATTCAAAAAATTTGCAAGATTATGCGTCCACGGGCTCCATGCTTGTGTGTGTGCATAATTTTGCACAATTTCTCCCAACTTCAGCTACTGGTGAGAACGAGTGGCAATTGACAAAGTGAGTGCTGGTGGAGTGAAAAAAGACTGGGGACTGTTTGAGGTGCAAGTATTTGAGAGGTGCAAGTATTTTTAACCCAAAAGCACGAGTTTGAATGCCTTATCAGCTTCTCGTGACTTAGTAACAAAGCGACTGGAGTGAAACGATCGGGAGTGTTCAACAGGTATTCCCTGGAGGGACTCTCTTGCTTGCTCGCGCCTTAAAATAAGTATATAACGTGCTTTTAGCCAAATTGTTTTTATCTTAATTGCGCGGTTGGATGCACACACACAAACGCAAACACAAACACAAACACACACACACACACACACGCACTCTCTCACACACACACTCACTCTCTCACACACACACTCACTCTCACACACACACACACACACACACACACACACACACAAACACACACACACACTCACTCACTCACACACACACACACAAACACACACACACACACTCACTCACTCACACCACACAGACAGCTTACCAACCGGCAGGGTAACTACACCCAAGCTTGCAAAAACATGTGACATTACATTCACAGTCACATGTACAAACACCCGCAGCTAGTAGCTCTGGCAGCACCAAGCTTACGGCAACGGGAGCGTGAACCAGTTGTGGGGGCCCTGGTGTTCCTTGGCCGCTTGTTTGGGACAGCCGGCAAAGAATTTACGCCAGAGCAGCAGCCACAGCTGGCCAGGTTGGTGGGACTGCAAAGTTTTAAGTTTGTTTGCACAAGCATTTCCTCAGTTGCTTGTTTGGGGGAAATCTTCACGCTCGAGCAGCAGCCACGGCTGGCCAGGTGGGTTTGGCTGCATGATCATACATTGAGGATTGGCTGCATGATATTTATTGCATGATATTTATTGCATGATATTTATTGGCTGCATGATCATACATTGAGGATTGGCTGTATGATCATATTGCATTATTGCATTGCATTGCATTGCATTGCAATATTGCAGGGGCTGCATGATCAATATTTATTGGCTGCATGATCATACATTGAGGATTGGCTGCATGGTCATACATTGTCTGCAGAAAAAAGCGCTGCCTTGGTTGCTTGTCACTGTGAAAGCCTTACACCAGAGCAGCAGCCATGACTCGTTGTGTGTGTGTGTGTTTGTGTGTGTTTGTGTGTGTGTGCGCGCTACGTGACTGTCTTACAACACTGGCATGATACCTCACTGGTACCATAACTTTGGTGCCAGTGCGTAACTTGGTGTAGTGGCCACTGAGACCAGTGGCACGTGCGTTATCTGTCAGTATTTGTCTCAAGAGCCGCCTTCACTGGTGTCGTAGCTTCACATCTGTCATAATCTGTCTCAAAGTATGGGCTCTATGACTGCCTTCAACTGGTGTCGTAGCTTCACATCTGCCATTATATGTCTCAAAGTGTGGGCTCTATGACTGCCTTCACTGGTGTCGTAGCTTCACATCTGCCATTATATGTCTCAAAGTGTGGGCTCTATGACTGTCTTCACTGGTGTCGTAGCTTCACATCTGCCATTATATGTCTCAAAGTGTGGGCTCTATGACTGTCTTCACTGGTGCCGTAGCTTCACATCTGCCATTATATGTCTCAAAGTGTGGGCTCTATGACTGCCTTCACTGGTGTCGTAGCTTCACATCTGCCATTATATGTCTCAAAGTGTGGGCTCTATGACTGCCTTCACTGGTGTCGTAGCTTCACATCGGCCATTATATGTCTCAAAGTATGGGCTCTATGACTGCCTTCACTGGTGTCGTAGCTTTCCATCTCAGCTTAGAACCTTGACGTCAGAGCAGCAGCCACAGGTGGCTGTGTGTTTGTGTTTGTGGGTGGGTGGGTGAGTGTGTGTGTGTGTGACTTGGAGTGGCAGCCACTGAGACCAGTGGCCGATTTGTTACCTGTCCTGGAGTATGATCACAAAGCAATTGTCACAGCTGACCTGGAGTGCTGCGAGCTCTCAGTGTGCTGCATGTGTCTGTGTGTGGTTTTGGATGCAGTGTTCCTATGTCCTATGTCCTTAACAATTTGTTTGTGCAATAACTGGCCAAGTGCTCAGCGCGATTTTTTTGGTCAGCTCCTTGCTGTGGGTGGGTGTTTTGGGGTGAGTCTGTTCACTGGCACTTCTCGAGTTCTTGAAGACAGCCAGCAAAGGGATCAGCCTTGACAGCTTGCCTTCGGCTGTATGTCACAAGGATTGTGTTCTGAATTGCCGGCCTTAATTTTCAGATTCCACTGCTTTGTAAATGTTTCCCTTTTTGTTTCACTGCCTCCCTGGCTGGGCTGGCGTCCTAGCTATTTCCAACACACACACACACACACACACACACACACACACGCACAGGCTGACATCCTGCCTGATTTCTGAGGGCCCTCGCTTGGTCAACGCCCTCCTGATGGCAACCGCCGATGCAGGTATTGTGTGTCTTTAGTCAGCAGCTGCTTGTTTGTGCAATTAAATTTGTGTTTATATCTGTATGTGTGTTTGTGCGTTTATATTTGTGTGTGTGTTTGCAGCTGTTTGTGTGTGAGTAATGTTTCTGTGTGTGTTTGCAGCTGTTTGTGTGTGGGAAGAGGTGTGAACACCACAAGCACCCGTGATGGCCACTGCTTAAGCAGGTGCATGTGTGCACAAGGTAGTCTGTTGAGTGTTTGTGTGTGTACCTATGCATGTTTGGGTGTGTATGCATGTGTGTACGTGAGTGGATGAAGGCCTATGTATAATACCCAAGTTGACAACCGCTGACGCAGGTGCGTGCAAACGCAACATGCAGGCTGCATGTGATTCCTTGTTTGTGTGTGTGTGTGCGCGTGTATATGTGTGTGTGTATACGTGTGTGCGTGTGTATATGTGTGTGTGTACATATGGTCAGGTGCCTTCCTTGTCACACTGCAACTACTCGTTGTGAATACCAGAGTTAGGTATTAGCGGGTATCACACACTCACACTCACACACACACACGTTCACACATACACTCACACACACATTCACACATATTCGCACACACACTTTTCCACGTGCTCATGCGCAGTGAGCCGGCAGCTGGCTAGGCCGCTGGCAGGCACCCTGTGGGCAGTGCTGCATTGTACAGCTCTGCAATCCGCACATACCAACCACAACGTAGGGCGTGAGTGGGTGGTGGCAGCCATGCAGAGCCCTGAATTTGCAGGTGCGCGCGTGTGATGTGGCGATGTGTTTTGGTGTGTCGTGGTGAAAGGAGGAAAAGATGGTGTGGTGCTGCACGGTCGAGGTTGTGGAAAGGCGCACACCAACGTGGCAGAGTGGGGGGTGTATAGGCTGTGGCAGTCACACAGAGCTCTGAGTTTGCAGGCGTGCGCGTGTGGTATTGCAAGAGTGCACGTGTGGTGTAGCAAGAGTGTGCGTGTGGTGTTGCAAGAGTGCGCGTGTAGTGTTGCAAGAGTGTGCGTGTAGTATTGCAAGAGTGTGCGTATGGTGTAGCAAGAGTGTGCTTGTGGTGTTGCAAGAGTGCGTGTGGTATTGCAAGAGTGTGCGTGTGGTGTTGCAAGAGTGTGCGTGTGGTGTTGCAAGAGTGTGCATGTGGTATTGCAAGAGTGTGCGTGTGGTGTTGCAAGAGTGCGCATGTGGAGTTGCAAGAGTGTGCGTGTAGTAATGCAAGAGTGCACTGTTGCTTAAAATGCTGTTAATTTGTGTGAAGGCACGTATCCTTACATCCATTACATCCTGGGACGTATGTGGGCGGCGGCCGCTCTTGCACCACCACACGTGCACTGTTGCTTAGAATGCTTTCAGTCTGTGTGAAGGCGCGTAACCTTTACATCTTGGGACGTGAGTGGGTGGCGGCAGCCATACAGAGCCCAAAATTTGCACAGGTGAGTGGTGGGGGTGTTGTAGCAGGGCCTTTTTCCAGATACGCATACAGTGGCTAAACATACAGATCTGAGCACGGCGGTAGTTTTGCTGGAACATGTGGTGCTCAGATCTCACCATTGTATGCGTACCTGGACAAAGGCCCTGCTACAACTCCCTCTACATTCACCTGAAGCACTACCGGTAGCTATGCAGGCACGTGTGGTGCTCTGTGCATGCTCTGCTGTGCTGTGCGATGAATTTGTAGGGCCTTTATAAAAACTTGCAAATACGAATAATAAGCTTGGGTAACTAGGGTGTACGATTTTGCCAGCAAGGCTCGACGAGCCTCGTCGAGGGTGAGGCTCGTTAATATAGGCCCTAGTTGGTGCATTACGGTTGAAAATTTACTTTCTGAAATTTACCTATCTTGGTAGGATCAAGATCTATGAGCTGGCCTCAAGCAATTGCTGCAAGTCCAGTGCAGCGTTTTTTGCACCTGGCCTGCAGTTAAAGAGGGCATTCTTGTGTTGGCTTACTATATTCAATGTTAATGTAAGGGGAATAAACGCTGTAGCATTTCTAACAGATCCAGGTATTGGGTTAGAGGAGTCCTTGCTGATTCTGCTGCCGCCTTTGCCGAAATTGGCAGCGCCCCGCCATCAATTACGTTTTGCAGCAAACTACAGAATGAGACAAAAAGGCTTGCACTTATGATGAGTTATGCGTGCATCAATAATGTACTTGTGTATGTGCTTGTGTGTGTCTTCCTGCAGGCGTGTGCACCAACGTGCTGCCCTCAGAGGAATGCCCATGAATGGCATATGTGTGTGTGCGCTTGTGTGTGTCTTCCTGCAGGCGTGTGCACCAACGCGCTGCCCTCAGAGGAATGCCCATCAATGACATGAGTGTGTGTGTGCGCTTGTGTGTGTCTTCCTGCAGGCGTGTGCACCAGCGTGCTGCCCTCAAAGGAATGCCCATCAATGGCATATGTGTGCGTGTGCGCTTGTGTGTCTTCCTTGCAGGCGTGTGCACCAACGCGCTGCCCTCAGAGGAACGCCCATCAATGACATGAGTGTGTGTGTGCGCTTGTGTGTGTCTTCCTGCAGGCGTGTGCACCAACGTGCTGCCCTCAGAGGACGCCGGCAGGTTCTGTGCAGCGCTTGTGCGCGTGCCCCCCCTACCAAGAGGACGGTTTGACGCTCTTGTGGGCGATCTGTCTGCCGTACTACGGGGGGAGGCTGTGTCGGATGTCGTGCTGGCATACGAGATGTGATGTGCATATATATACATATATCTTGTACGTATCCAAGACAAGGCTCGCACATGGCTGAATTGAGCATATGAGCATCTGGGACGGTTGTATGAGATGATACGTGGAGGCAGGCTGTGTCAGACGTCATGCTGGCTTACAAAACGGTGGTTTATGCGCGGAAATGACAAAGGAGAGAGAGAGAGAGAGAGAGAGAGAGAGAGAGTAGTTCAAGTGAAATTTTGCTTTGTCAAAGGGGTATCGGGCTTAGGTTTATTTACAGAACACATTTACTGTGGATGGCTGTCCGTGTTATTAGATTCCCAGACTCATACTGTTACATAGCCGCATGGGTGTGTGGTTCCGACAGGCTTTACAATTGCGTGCTCTGTCTGCAGTGCTGCGTGGGGAAACTGACAACTGACTGGCAGGGTTAGTTGTGAGGGTCTACGGGTTTTATTGGCTAAATCGAGATTGTTAGAGTCATGTATGTAAGCCCTGCAAGTTTGAAAGGACAAACAAGAATCGTGATTACTAACTGGCATCATATAGATACTGACTCATGTCAGAAATGTTAGATCAGAGAAAACGCAATACATACTGTCTGCGTTCTATTCTATATTCCTTTGGGGATTGCTTGAGGCCGCCCTCAATAACTTGTGGGTTTAATCTCGTTATTACTAGACAAGTGGAACTAGACAAACGGAACTGATTGACAAGGCCGACGTTTATATTGTATGGTGAAAACAGGGATGCCAGTGCTTCGCGAAAAGGATGTCAAAATGCGCTCTTGCTCTTATGTGGGCAGCAGAAACACCAATTTGGCGTAAAGAGCTTGTTAGTTGTTGCATGACCTGCTTAAGGTTGCTTGACCTGCTTCAACGTTTTCAGTTTCCTCTTGCTTGCCATACCACTGTATTGTTGGTGGTATACATTTTTGAGGCAATTTGCAATAAATGTCAGAACAGATCACCGCCACTGCAAAGTATAGGACTCAGCACATCAACCAATTTACTGCTTGTCATACGAATTGTCGCCGCCACTGATTGGGCAGACATTCAGCACTGCTATTATGGTAAGCTCTACTGCAAGACTGCGTTCAGATCTATGGCTACAATGGTTATATAATGGGTGACCTTCGCCAGGTTGTTTGGCTGATTGGCTGCTGACGGGTCTCGGCCAGCCACAAATAAATCCATAAGCTCAGGAAAAAAAAAAAAGTCTAGTGTTCTGCTGAGAAAGGAAATCATGAACAAGACTGCGTTTAGATCTGTGCTTTCTTTAATATTTCCATCAAAAACATTTCCATAAAAAACGAACGGTCAGCAATCAAAAGGCAGCGTTACTATAAGAAAAAAGAAAAAACTACGCAGGCAGTGAAAGCCACTCCCCACATTAATTAAGGAAAAGGAGCCAATTTGGTACCAAGTACCGTAAAGCTCCTCCACCGCGCAAAGGATAGGAAAAACCAATGCGGATCAAGAGGGCTGCAGGCTTGGCCTGAAATCGGCTCCTGATGAGAGTTGATAACAGTACTGGAAAGGGCACGTCTGGTATGGAAAAGGTTAGCAGCAAAGTTCACAGAAAGCACATGGAGCTTGGAGGCAAGCTTCTTAACTCTATGAAAATCAAGACACAGTTCCTTAAAGGCTTCAGAGTGTGAGTGTTGTAGATGGAGCCGCCCACACTTAAAAGGAAGACGTGGAGAGTAACGGAGGCTCCTTGGAGAATGTCGCAGAGGTCTTTGTGCTGTTCCTTTGCGGCGTTCAGCTGGTTCTGAGGTCTGTTGTCCTCACAATACTTGATCTCGACGAGTTGGATGTCACGCCGAGTCTTGTCGAGGTCTTTAGGTCGATGCTGTCTGGGGTTGGTGGCTCTACTGGTGGCTGGCGGTGCTGCTGGGATGCTCCCAGTCTCCATCAATTGATCCCTGCCACTACGAAGAGCCCACCCCCCTACGTTGTTTTTGTGTTTTTGCAGCGATGGGAGTAACCAGCATAAAATCTGGGCAGCTGGAGGTAAATCTGTCTTTATGTGGGAAGCGGGGTGGGAAGAGCCATTTGGGAACATTCATACTTTCAGCTGTTTCAGAATCTGGAGATTTTGCATGGCCATCCGTTTATTGCTGCCTATATCCATGGAGACAACGCATGATCCTAAGGAGCCTGTTTTGCTGATAGCCTAGCTAGATCATAGCAGGCTTCTTGTGCTTATTGCCGCTTATTGGCCTGGCTTATTGTGGCTTGCTTACCTGGTTATTTGCGGCTCACTGGCCTGGCTTATTCTGGCTTACCGGCCTGGTTGTTTGTTGGTTACTGCAGGCTTCTTGCCGCTTATTGGCCTGGCTTATTGTGCGTGGCTTACTTGCCTGATTATTTGCGGCTTACTGGCCTGGCTTATTCTGGCTTACTGGCCTGGTTGTTTGTTGGTTACTGCAGAAGTTCTTGTGCTTATTGCCGCTTATTGGCCTGGCTTATTGTGGCTTACTTGCCTGATTATTTGCGGCTTACTGGCCTGGCTTATTGTAACACACTGAGCGCTTACTGATCTCGTTCCCACCCCGGCTTATCCCAGAGCTTCTTAGGATTACTAAGCAATTCTTTAACAGGCTTGTTTTGTGCTTAGGTACTTGAGAAGCCAAGGCACATGATCACGCTTACTAATCCTGGGTTACCTGCTTGGCTTCCTAAGGAAGGAGTAAGCATTACCAAGCACTAAGCCATTAATTGAATACATCCTTCCTTGCTTGGATTACTGCTGCTTACCTGCCTTCCTGGTTTCTTTGGCTTACCTATGCGACTTGTTCAGTAAGCCAAAAACCTGTTTTTCTGGTAAGCACTCAAGAAGCCTAAGAAGTCAACAAGTAAGGCTTTCTAACATTCCGACGATCTCACATTGTGGAGAATACAGTATTTGGTACCTACTAGGTAGGTTAGTAAGTGGCTCCTCATCGCTAAATATGTAGCTAAATATAATGTTGAGTGTGCCTGGTTATTTTATGGCAAGTTTGAAGTTTGTGAGCTGTGTAATATGTAAAATGTATGCATAGCTTTCCAGCATCAGTGCGAAGTTGTCCAGTTCAACAAAAAGCTAGGTTATACACATGTGTGCTGCTCTACAGATTGCCCCCCTGCCAGAGCCTATATGCTAGATTTCCAGAGATGCAAAACTTGATGGGTTGAGTCTTAAATTATGATGGGACAAGAAAAAGGGGCGTGGTAGGATAAACATTGCCAGTAATAATCAGGATAATATTGTTTTGCGTCCTGCACCACCCAATGGATGCAGAGCCACGCAGCATCTCACCTGGAGAATAGAGAGAGTGTTGGCTTTTTAATGGGGGTCAGGTGGCTGGGAGCCTAGCAGTCACACGTTTTGACTGACGGCTTTATCTGTAAACTCTGCAACTCTGCAATGGGGGTCAGGTGCGTGGTTGGGAGGCAGAGACCTGCTGTCAGGCCAAACTAGCGTCACTACCGAGTACCATGAAATGTCGCTGCCACGCATAACGCATGACGCATGACACTGCACACCGCCAGGAGTGACACTAAAATATATTTGGGAGCTATTACTCTTAAGGGCGGTGATTCCTGGCAGCAAACAAATGCCAATTCCAGAGCTTGCACTGACAATAAATCATCCACAAGGGTTTGACGTTTGCATCGACATAAACATTGGTGTCTTGAGATAAATTCAAAATTCTTGTTCCATAGTGATTCACTAGTCCAAGCCTCCTCTTATATACCATGCCGTTCAGGTCAGGTCACGATCAAATCCTCCTCAGCCCTCTCACTACCGCCGAGGAGCACCCCTGCCTCCAGCAGGGGGTCTTGCTCCAGGGACAACTTTCTTTTTCTTCTTGAGCACCACTTTTGGTTTGGGAGGAACAACAGTTGTCTCCACTGTGACTCGGGACACGCGATCCAGCGTGACCGTGATACACACACTGCATGGTAGTGCATGCGTGTATAGTACGTGCATGTGTGTACATGTGTGTACATGTGTGTACATGTGACTGTGATACACACACTGCATGGTAGTGCATGTGTGTGTACGTGTGTGTATACGTGTGTGTATGTGTGGGAGTGTGTGCATACTCGTGTGTACATGTAAATGTGTGTGTGTGTGTTTGTCTGTGTGTGTGTGTGTGTGTGTGTGTGTGTGTGTGTGTGTTTGGAATGAGTATGAGTCTTGGTACGCTGTGCGGTGTGGCCGTTGTGCATTCGCTGCGTACTTAATGGTTTGTATGATCGAGCATGTATGTACGCCAGCAAGCAAACGTGTGTGTGTTTGTGCACGTACCTATATGTAGTAGAAAGCAAGCTTGCATGCGTGATTGCTATATGGACAGATCAGCTCGACAGTCAGACTGAAGACACTCACTGCTATGTACAGGCTTGACAACAGACACACACAGACACACACAAACACACACACACACACTCACTGCTATGTACAGGCTTGACAGCAGCATTTCTACTTCCATATGAATTGCATCAAGTTTAGTGATACACTAATGAATACGCACCTGTATGTAACCATTATGCGTGTGTGTAGGTTTACACGCAGTTTGAGTTGGCCAGAACCGTATATGGACACCGTACATGACTATATATATATATATTTGGTAAATTTCCAGAGGGGGCTGACTGAGCCAAAAAAAAGGGTGTTTTAAAAATGTGGATTGAGCATGGGCGCCATGACTGGCAAGCTCCAAAATTTACATAATATGAATTATGAATCCTTGCTCTGTCCATAG
>Ga0307942_1004002_pt1 | contig 11840 bp, 10 predicted proteins | sample OrgLakmetagen175_FD_201846 | JGI IMG/M metagenome (GOLD analysis project Ga0307942, IMG submission 201846) | Saline water microbial communities from Organic Lake, Antarctica - #175 | ecosystem: Environmental > Aquatic > Non-marine Saline and Alkaline > Saline | place: Antarctica: Organic Lake...
CACACAAAATTTGACATAGGCCACACGCGCGTGCAGTAGCACAGCCTATACACACATTCATACGCATGCACTCGCATACGAAACTTGATTCAGCAGGCACACTCACAACCTCTAAGCACCGTGCCCCCGGCAGGCAGTGTTGCCTCCACCTCACGACAGCAGGTATGTGTGCAAAAGTGACTATTTTTTACACAGAGAATGTTGATAGGTAATTACATACTTGGGATGTGAAGATTAATTGTTTCCCCCACTTTTATGCACATCCCTGCTGCTGGCTCGCGAGGCTCACGAGCCTTGATCAGTCTGGTCATGTACACGGTGTACACGCGAAGCACGCAAAGCCTGCACACACATACATGCGCACACACACATACATACACAATTTGATTCAACCACAGGAGGACATTGAGGAGGATGGATTGTAGGGGAGACAAACCGGCACCAGGTGTGTGTGTGTGTGTGTGTGTCCGTGTGTGTATGGAAATTGAGCGAGGAAGGGGTGATATGTATTGAGGACGGAGGTTATCATGCATTGTATAATTGAAAGAGGCACTTACAAAAATTGAATAGGCTACACACGACAGCACAGGAGAACTACGCCTAGTGTGTGATCATGACTTGCTACTGGACTTGGGAACATGTATGTAGTTGCTCAACCCGTTCATGTGCATCCCTTTTGCCGGCTCATCTCATGTACATGCCTACAAACTGAGTAATGAAAGGGTATGCCACAAACCTGTTTATACATTACACATTCCCGCTGTCCAAGTGTTGTATACGATATCTTAATACACAAATGCATATCGCAGAGGAAGTGACTGCGACCAGTCCCCCCACCCTCCTCTTCAGGATCGGTGGATGAGATCATAGATTTGACTTAATAGGAAGTAGCTTGATGGTTGCTGCTCTGCAAGACATGTGGCTTTCGGAGGTGTGTTTTGCGCAATATCATGAGTATGTACATTTCATTTTATACTCTGCACTTTTCCTAAAACTGAATGCACAAGCAATTTCCCTGCTCTCAGGACTTGTATATATTTTGTGAGTTTATAGTACAAATTATTTGTCACGGCTGGGTCCTTGCTGATTGGGAGGACTTTGAACACATGCGCTGTGAATCGCTGCCTTTCTCTATTATTATAAGAGAAATTAAGGATGTACCTAGTTAGTGCACAGAGTATGGCAAGTTTTCAGTAAACGATTTTCTGAGGTACAACACAAATTATTCTTGACCCTTGGCCAAAGTATATAAACTGCTACTGACGACCAAACAGCTTCTGGGTACCACATATAATACATCTACACAGAGGATATGTGTAAATAAAAAATTTAGAGTGCACAGCTTACAGGCTGCTCCGTGGCTGAATAAGAATCAACGTGCTTTACCAGCCCCCGCCGTGGATGAATACTACCATTAGTGCTGTTGTTATCTAACGCTTCTGTATGAAAGGAGCCGGATCTGTCTCTATTTTCAAATGACTAAAACAGCACCTGGAGGGGCCTCATACGTGTGAGACTTGAATGCATAAATTTTGTAAATCACTTGCAAATTCATAATTTAGTTTAGATTAGTTTGGACTACAAAGGCCGTGTGTGTGCGTTTTGCCTTTGCTTCCCACAAGTCGTCATAAAGACCAGCAAGGCTCTCAAAGCCACGGTACATGTGCCTACCTGGGCCTTTCTATTGCGTATTTTCTCATCTTGGGTTTTCAACTTGACGAAGAAGGCCAAAACAATTGCAAAGGGGGGTTTTCTGCCTTATGAGATCTGTCTTACGGGATCTTACTGACATCCCAGTGGCTAACTGTAGGTCTTTATTTCCAGCAAGCTAGTTAATTAAATCTGTGTGAAGTTTGAAACGCTTAGTATGTACGTGGGTCATGATCATTGCCGCATGAGGGCATGCCAAAATTCAGTTGATCAGTTTTAAAGTTCCTTTAGCTTCGCGAGTAGACCTTCTTTTTTGTGTGCCTGGTACTGGAATTTCCTTGTTGTCATTGGGTCCCAAGGGGTGTTTTTTTTGGGTGACAATGGTCCTCTCTGCTGGCTTCCTGCAAAGTAAAAAAGCGTGAAAGCATGCTGATCAAATTCAGAGGTGCAAAGCCTTTAAAGATGTCGGCTATATCCCTTGCCACACTGAAATTGAGAAATAAGCAAGATGGATAGCTATTGTTATCAGTAGCTGAAAAGACAAGGAACCATCAAAAGCATTGTTCACCAACAGCATCGTGCTTGACTGACATTGCAATACAACATGCAATTACTTTTCCTTTATTTTGTGTGAATGTACTTCTTTTGTGAGCGTGTCACATATTTACATTGTACAAATGCATGAGTTGGGTTTCCATTGCACGTATATGTATGCGTGTATGTGTTTGTGGCAAGTATTGGCATGCGTGCGCCTATGCAAGTATATGTACATATGTGCAATCACTCGAGTCTCCATGCTTGGTTGTCCTTAACGCAGCATCCTGCTCACTCAAGCTCGCCTGTGAACCCGCTTTAGCAAGTGCTTTCTGGAACCTTCCGTTTATCAAGTGGCGACCTCCACTTCACGATGGCACCATGAGACGTTGTCTTTCCCAACTCAGACATACTCAATGCGTTTAAATATTATATTTCACGTCAATATTTTCTTAATAATGACCAATTTATGAGACCAGTCGGGTTAACATGGTGTATGTCATTGTGTGTGTATGTTACTGATACAGAAAACAACGTGCGCATCAATTGGTCTGCAACTAGCGGAAATCCTAAGTTTCTGCAGAATTCTGCAGAATTCTGCAGAAATCCGCAGAATGGGGCAGTACATGCAACATCACAGACACAAACAACATGTATATATGTCATATTTCACTGTCACGAGCATGGTATACATACAATTAGTGCCCTTATCAACAGGTGGAACATGCCCCTATCAATGATGCCGCAAGCAAATCCGTGATATTAGTCGTGCATATAGGCACCCTATTAATATGCTTACACCCAAAGTGCGTCCAACAGGAGGGTTGAGGCACACAAGGTGAGCAGAGTGAATCCTCCCTCTCTATCTGCACGTCGTTTGGACCTATATATATTGTCGTGCGAACGTTTATACTTTACAGAGCCTGCTCGCCCTTTCTAGCTTGGTGATGAGGTATAGCTTGGAGACTGAGCCTCAGCTCAAAAGCCTAAAGGTGATTATTCCAAGGGGACATTGTTTGCGACCCCAAGGCAGGGTCCGGAGGCCTAGGTAATGAACATTGATTGGTCTGAAACATCTTTCCCTTTGTTACATCATGTTGTCTCGCCATTGTTTTGCAGGTTGATGGAGACGAGGCCACGTGGTTCCAGATCATTGCCCGCACTTCACCAGCTGCTATCTCCTCTTACCCTGCTCTACGACCAGCTGACGTCCTTGCCCTCGTACCAATCGCACACCTGTACGATTTCAAATCGGTGCTCGATGACTGCATTGCAGGTACAGACTTGGAAGTGCCTGTCTTGATGTGAGAATCTCCAGCCTCGCAAATGTGGCCCTCCTGCTGTGTTTTTGTGTTTGTGTTTTTGTGTATGTTTATATTTCACGAACGACAACGAGCATCAGGATTTCAAAGGCGCCACCTTAGCTGATGTGCTGAGTCCTATACTTTGCAGTGACGACAATCAAAATCCGACCATTCTTTTCATTCGGTATGCAGCTATTTCAGGCTTCAATTTTGCTACAGACGCGGATCCCATCACCTTCATTAAAATGGCAGAAAGGATGCAGGTGTGTTATGATGCATGAATGCTTCAGATTCTCAATTGCTGACACTTGTTAATTCCAATGCAGTTTGTTTGCTCAAGTCTTATGTTTTTTTGCACGCATCAGAAGACCAACCTCTGCCATCTTTCAGTTTTTCCCAACTGCACTGCACAGGTGCCGAGCCTTGCCCACGCACCGATCGAGTTCGTAGCAATCACCGGAAAGCGCCACTTTGCACGGTTGCATAGTAACACGGCAACATGCATATGCGGTATATTGCGTAAAAGCCTGGAAGAGCAGTCTGGATTAAGCCCTTTGGTAAAAAGCATGCTGGTTACAATGATAAATGGTGTGTATTAATGCTGTGTAAGTGTCGAAACCTCCATGCGGTCGGAAAGCAGTACGCACGTAACTCTGAAACTGGCACCAACTGTAACTCCAGACGTGTGATTCTTAGGTCTTTGGGGAGCAAGTAGCCAGGAAAAAGTTGTTCACGCGTTCACGCCCTCAACAATCTAGAATGCTTTATGATCTGCACCACACAAGCACTCATGCAACGTTAATAAATAGGGCCTGTTGCATTTGAATTATATAGGTGAATGCCATTACATGCATCTGTACCTACTGTCATGCAGCGAACATGCCACATCACGGCTTATTGTTGCCTTGTATTGAAAGATAACAAGTCATTGGGCCTGAGACTCTTTCTTTGTGTTTTTCTTTTTTTTGCCTGACACGGTGGGATGCTGTATGGCTCAACCCATACCAGTGTAGCAGTGCGACGTAACAATGTACTTGTCGCGTTCAACTCAAGCGCTAGTTAAATTAATGCGCATACAAAGCAGGGAGGATGCGCCCCCCCTTCCACACATGGGCCTGTTTGAAAAAAAACAGGTTCATCCTAACATTATGTAAATGTTCAATCAATGACCTGCCATACTCAAAGCTGCGGCAGTAAACAATGCGCTGCAGCTAGGGCGTGTGACATACTTACCAAATCATGCCAGAAGTGTTTACACCATGGCGTTATCTTACTTTTACCTTTCTTGAAGTTTATGGCCTTTCCCCTGTTCCTCTGTCGCAGTGCCAAAGTAAGGCTTTTAGAGCAGGAAAGGAAATAGCACAGGAACCTGACACAGAAAGCTGAACAAAACTCCCTAGACATACCAGTGTGCGTCACGGTAAAAACGCCACCACTTGTTAAGCAACCCAAGGCTTTCTGTACAGAAAAACAGAAATTTCTAAAATATATTAGAGATCAAATTAGCAAGGCCCTAAAATCAATCGCTGGGCTCCTCAGTTTAGATCAATAAACTGAATATTGCATGTCACGCCCAATTGTTGGCAGTGACGATTCGTATGATTTGGTTAGTTGGTTTTTCAGTTGAGGTTATTTTGCCTAGTCTCGTTCAATAAGCTGGGGAAGCCAGTTTTATTAAGGAAGACAACATGCGACACCTTGAATTTTGAGATGCAGGGATTGAGGCAAGTAAGAAATAAGAAAAACCTACGCAGGCAGTGAAATGGCACTCCCCACGTTAATAAAGGAAAAGTAGCCACTTTGGTACTGAGTACCGCATAGCTCCTCCACCGCGAAAAGGGAAGGAATAATCAATGGGGATTAAGAGGGTTGCAGGCTTGGCCTGAAACCGGCTCCTGCTGATGAGAGTTGACAACAGTACTGGTAAGGGCACGTCTGGTATGGACAAGTTTAGCAGCAAAGTTCACAAAGTGCACATGGAGCTTGGAGGCAAGCTTCTTAACTCTTTGAGAATCGAGACCCAGTTCCTTGAAAGGCTTCAGATTGTGAGTGTTGTAGATGGTGCCGCCCACACCCAAAAGGATGATGTGGAGAGTAACGGAGGCTCCTTGGAGAATGTTGCAAAGGTCTTTGTGCTGCTCCGTTGCGGCGTTCAGCTGGTGCTGAGGTCTGGTGTCCTCACAACTCACAATACTTGATGTCGACGAGGTGGATGTCACGCCGAGTCTTGTTGAGGTCTTTAGGTCGGTGCTGTCTGGGGTTGGTGGCTCTACTGGTGGCTGGCGGTGCTGCTGAGGTGCTCCCAGTCTCCCTCAATTGCCCCTTGCCACTTCTAAGAACCCACCCCCCTTCATTAGTTTGTTGTTTATGTGTTTTTGCAGCGATGGGAGTAACCAGCACAAAATCTGGGCGGCTGGATGTAAATCTGTCTTTATCTGGGAAGCGGGGTGGAAAGAGCCATTTGGGAACAATTCTACTTTCAGCTGTTTCAGAATCTGGCTGGAGATTTTGCATGGTCTTCCATTCGTTGCTGCCTATATCTATGGAGACAACGCATCCTAAGGAGCCTGTTTTGCTGATAGCCTTAAAGATCATGCGGCATGCTAAGTTGTGTCTTTCGGTGATCATATTCCTTATTAGCGTGTGTTGGCACCCAGAAAGAATGTGCAGGGCATTGTCTACTTGTGGGCAGAGGGGGCAAGTTTGACTTGTTGAGAGTGTGTACAATACCGCATGCTTTTGATAATATAGGGTGCCTGTTCTGTATTTCATGATGATATGTTTGGTCTTAGAGGGGACATCGGATGATGTTAGGTAAGCATTGCTAGCGGCTCCATTGGCAGTGTCATCCTTTATGAGGATCGGGTAGTACATATGGTAGTTCGCTTCAGTTTTGGCATTTCCCAGTTTAAGGAGAAGATGCATGTGTGCTTGAAGGGCGTCACGGTGGTTTGGTAGGTACCAAAGCCTTAAGGGAGGAGGATGGGCCATGTTTGTTGTATGGGTATGATTATGGATTTGTGTTTGGTTTTCTATGTCTTCTTTTGCAAGCCAGAGGATGTTGTAGAAGGGATTTCCCTCAGGGCCTGCTATTCTGATGGAGGTGTCAGCGATGTCGGAGTAGGTGGTGGCTGACTTTTTAGCAAGGGCGTCGGCATGTTCATTACCGATAATACCGGCATGGGACTTTACTTTGAAGAAGTGGATGGGCGATGGTGATTGGCGGATTGCTTTAGCAATGGATTGATGGACATCTCCTTGGATGTGGTGGCAATGGAGATTCGGGTGTGAGAGCTGCATTTTGATTTGGTGCAGTGATGTAAGGCTGTCTGTGGCTATATGTGAGTAGCCGTGTATGACTGCAGCTGCTATAGCTGCTAGCTCTGCACGTGAGATGGTGTTGGTTATACCCACGCCTTTTGGGTTTACATAGTGGGAAACATTTAAGTGAGGGTGGTAAACGCCTGATCCGGTGTCTTGCCCTACCTCATTCTTTTGGAGGCTGCCATCAGTGTAGGTCCAATCCCGCCAATCTTTTACTTTACGGGTTAGTTTTGGCTGGAGCTGTTTTGGGGTGCTTCGTCGATATTACATTTATGAGGTTGGTCAGTGCTAATCAGGGCACTTGTTTTATCTGGGCCTTCTGAGGCTTGAGGGTGGTCATTGCATAACTTGAAAAAAAAGATGGTTATATATGTTTTAAATTTCCCACTTTGCCTCAGGGATTTTTTTGGCAAGTTCTTTTAGCCAGTCTATGTTGTGAGCATTAAGGCAGACCCTGCCCTTGGTGCTCCATATGGCAATGACCTGCAATCCCCAGGACCCAGGACTGTTTAAAAAGTGGTATTCCTATGTTGTTCCAGAAGGGCACTTTCGCATATTAAATTTGGTTTGATGGGATGGATGGTGCCGAGGATTTTATATATGTGTAAGTATTTGCGGCAGAGTGATGCATAGGGATTTGTGGTAACATCTTCATTCCAGGAAGGGAGGAGCATGAATGTGGCTGTTTCCTCTGTGCTGACAGCAGCAGAGTAGATGGCGTGTCTTGTTGCTAAGAGCATGGTGTTTTCATGGTAAACGGGATGGCAGATGGAGAACCCAGGGAATCGGGAGGAGAAGGTATTGGTGTTTGCCCCAAAAACTTTGTCCCTTAGGTGCTCACTCCAGTAATGGGAGAATTTGGGGTCATAGTCGAGGGGGGATGCCATTTTTTCTTTAGTGACCAGGGCCCACTTTTGAAAGGCGGCGGTGATGTGGGAGGGAAGTATCCGGGAGAAAGAGATATTTCCTTCTTACCCTGTATGCTCGGTCTCTCAGCAACAATGTCAGCAGAGGGCAAATTGCGGCCTTCTTTCCAAATGGCTGGGCAACTTTTCCTTAAAATGCAGTAGAGTGTACTAAGTTGGGGCACCCAAGCTGCAAAATGGTTGCAGTGTGTAAAAATGTTAGAATGTATAAGGAGCTGTAAGGAAATAACCAAATGTTCCAACAGCTGGCCTGAATTCCACTTCTGATGATGTCTGCTAACAAAGGAAACTACGCAGGCAGCGAAAGAACAAACCCATATTACCCCACATGTGCAAACTAGCCAACACAGTTCCTTTCTTTCAAATAGTTTATGATATGCTTATGGTATGTTCAAATATTACAAAATAAACTTGAAAGAACACTCCCATATTACCCCACATGTGCAAACTAGCCAACACCGTTCCTTTCTTTCAAATAAATTATGATATGCTTGTGGTGTGTTCAAATATGATAAAATAAAAGTTAGAACTGGCACTATTCTGAGGAAACGGAAGTTGATTTAACTCTTTTCCGTTTCCGCTCGTAGTAGCCGTAGCGGAGTATTATAGCGTAGCAAGCATACGGTACGCTACCGCTGGCAGTGCTTGTAGCACATATTGTGCAGCCCTTGTGTGCCTTAACAGAAAACTCATATTTCAATCAAACCTTGCTAGCGGAAAGGAAGCTGTGGAGATTTACAAACAGCAGCGTTTCAACCAGCTTTTCCTTTTGTAAGTAATCACAGGGGGCCAAAGGAGACCCCAATTGGACATGTATTTTGTAATTTACAATTTCAAATGATTACGACTGTGCGTATTGGAAAAGTCGGCAGCAAAAAAAGCGCAGCAAAAAAAGGTGGGTGCTCCAGAGTTGTCAACCAGATGTTTGAGTATGAAACCAGATCACGGAATGGTAACTAAAATAAGGCATACGCAGCCTAACATTTGCACGTTTTGACTGATGGCTTACTCTGTAAACTGCAAACTCTGTAAGCTCTGTAAGTGAACCAAGGCGTTCCCTACACACGAAAGTGACACAAACCCAAGTGCATAAACCTCTGCCATGACTGCCTTGCACTCACAAGGCTGATCTGTTTACTTCTACCCATGCGCGTCATCCCTCTCAAGCATGCAAGTACAGAAGAAGAGAACAAGCTAGATACCTACATGTTTTTACACACATTTCTTATGAGAGAGTGCTGCTGTGATTTGCACGTTGAAGAATGCTCCGCAACTCCATCTTTTCATCCTCGCTCGCAAATGTATGTTCCACAGACTCAATCGCTAGTCGCCGCACATCATCTTCTGCAATTGGATGAACACACATAAGCCATCATTCAGACAAACAATGTGCAGCCTGGTTTTCAAAAACACAAAGTTGCTCCTTTTCTCACCGTGGCGTTTCTGCCTGATAAGGAAGAAATTGCAGATCTCAATAAGCAACGCAGATGTTCATAATGGGTGCTCTTGAACATTGAGACACCGCCTTCACCAATTAAAGCGGAGGCCATACACACGTTGACGCGTACGTACCTTGTAAGCCAAACGTGTGCATGACAATGGCCAACTCTTGAGAAAGGGTGGTGCAAAACATGCCGCTGTCATCCGTGCAAATCGCCTGAAGGTGCGTTGAAAGTATGCAAAGACTTCGTGCAATGAGAATGTTGCTATACCCATGAAGACTTTGCATGGACAGGTGAAACTAATAGTGGCACAGTGACGCAACTCATAATGACACAAACACCCTGCCATGTCACAAATGCATGACAGTACCACAATTCACACTAACATAGAGACAGGTGTAAGTGGTAGTGACACAGCAGGAGGTACAAGAACCCTGCTATGTCACAATAATATGACAGTACCACACTGACATAGAGACAGGTGCAATTGAAATAGGCATAGTGATGCAACTCATAGTGACACAAACACCCTGCCATGTCACAAATGCATGACAGTACCACACTTACATGGATAAGTGCAAGTAGTAGTGACATAGCAGGAGGTACAAGAACCCTGCTATGTCACAATTATAAGACAGTACCACACTAACATAGAGACAGGTGTAACTAAAAGTGGAATGGTGACGCAATTCATAGTGACACAAAAACCCTGCCATGTCACAATTGCATGACAGTACCAAAACCAATGAGGTGTACAAAAAGCGCTGGCTTGCCATTACATACAAAGGAATATGTTTAGGGTTGGCCAGAACCATATATACACACCGTATATGACCGTATGTATGGTGATTTCCCTGCCGAAAATGCTGTATATACACCGTATATACCTTAAAATGTATGGTTCTGGCCAACCATAAATATGTGTGATGTAGGGTGTAGGGTGTGAGAGTACTCCTGACGTTATTTGATACGCCTTGTTACGTGGATAACGTATCGCACGAAGCACAGAAATGGCATCTGTTGAATTACCCTTTTAGCAACGTTTAACCCCCCCAAAAACAGTCTGTACGCACAAAAACAGCTTTGCCACCCTCGCTAGCAGTCCCTATGCACAAGCGCGGTCAGAAGCACATGACTACAACACCCCTGTGGTATTACAAGTGCAAAAACTTCACAACGTGGAATGGCATTTGATGAAATGGAATCAGCATTTCACGACGTGCAATGCTGAAATGGAAGCAGCACAGTCGTCTCCCTACATTGTAAGAATGAGGAGGCAAAAAGTATTGATCAGAGATTGCAATGTCTGCTTACCAATGGGTGCTTAGCAGCAAAAAGGTCCTGGAAGTGGTGATGGGCAAAGGAGGGAAAGGTCTGGGTCTGCACATGAGTATGTGTGTGTATGTGTGAGTGAGTGTGTGTGTGTGTATGTGTGTGTGTGTGTGTGTGTGTGTGTGTGTGAGTGTGTGTTCGGGGGGGGGACAAGGACATACGTAGCTGACCAGACACTCGCCCGAGCTTCCGTCCTACTTTGTTCACAAATAGTAAAATGCGTTTAGTGTCGCATGTTTAAAAAGACAATTGTCACGTCTTGTGAATGCACACTCTTCTTGTTCTCCCACAAAAGCACTGTGTGTACAAAGGCTTTCTGTCACATGCCACGCATGCACGCGCGCACACATACACACACGCATGCAAGCACACATACAAACACACACAAGTACACACACTTACTTACAGACAAACGCACACTTACATACATACAAACGCACGAGAGCTTGAGTCTGCTAGGACCCTGGGAAGGAGGCGAGCAATCTGCCACATTTGCGTGAATTAACATGGCTCTCCAATATCTCAGCACATTCAAATCAAATGCCTGTACTTCAACGCTTGGATTGGCCGAAACATGCTCATGCATGCAGAGACAGTACCAGACAGACCTGAAGGGAGGGCGCACCTTAATATTAGATGTCAAGCACAACTCGACAGGAATCCTTAATGCCTGCATAAAGACAATCGTATTGTGATGAGATGTGTTATGATTTGGATCATTGGAATTGAGTTGATTTGTACCGACTCGTAGAGTTTGACATGTTTGCTGGAGCAGCTTTGCGCTTAGTTCATCAATCGGAATGCGTAAAAGCTTGTAGCTTGGCTGAAGAAGCTCTTTGCTTGCCATGAATGATGGCAGTGGTACTCACTACCTGATTTTCGGTCACGGCCTCTATAACAGTTGATGGTCTTTTAATGCCCGCCTGTGTGATTCCTTTTTGTAACAAAAGCAGACCTCTTGGGATTGCCGATAATTCACCACCTGACTAAAGGTAATAGCTACAAACAGACCATTCCTTACCAGCAGCTTCTTCTGCACTGCATCATCCATGAAGCACATGTGTCCCAAGCGATCTGCACAAAAAAAATCGCTCAATAGTCAATGTCATTGAAAATGAAAAGCTGGCCATTGATGCAAAGTAACTCACAGGTTCAGGAAATTCGTGACTCTAACATAATGTTCTCACAGAGAGAGATACAGAGACAGAGACAGAGACAGAGAGAGAGAGAGAGAGAGAGAGAGAGAGAGAGAGAGAGGGAGAGGAAGAGGGAGAGGGAGAGAGAGAGAGAGAGAGAGAGAGAGAGAGGGAGAGGGAGAGGGAGAGGGA
>Ga0307942_1004004_pt1 | contig 11839 bp, 20 predicted proteins | sample OrgLakmetagen175_FD_201846 | JGI IMG/M metagenome (GOLD analysis project Ga0307942, IMG submission 201846) | Saline water microbial communities from Organic Lake, Antarctica - #175 | ecosystem: Environmental > Aquatic > Non-marine Saline and Alkaline > Saline | place: Antarctica: Organic Lake...
CAGCAGAGGAAGGAGAACAGGGTGGTGCGCCCTTGCTGAAAAATATCTTTTTGGGGGGTGCGTGGTTGTGCGGGGTCGCCAAAAATATTTAATTTTGGGGTGCGTTATGTGCGGGGTTGGCCATAATCAAATATTTTTTTGGGGGTGCGGATTGAATCCAGGGTTGTACCGTACTACCCAAGCATACACACGCACACAGTGCTACACATAATCATACGTTCTCGCAGATTTACCTGGTGTCCCTGTTAGAACTCACGGCGAGCCTGCTAGGGGTGACCCCTGCAGAACTGGAGTCACCGTCCAGCCTGCCTGGAATGCTACAGGTGGGTGTGTGCGTGAGTGCGTGCGTGTGTGTGGTGTGTGCATGTGTGTGTGTGTGTGTGCGTGCGTGCGTGCGTACATGTGCACATGTATGTGTGCATGCAGACGTGCATGCGTGAGTGTGTATGTGTGTGAGTGTTGCTTCTAATACACCTCAGTCATGTGCTATCACTGAGCAGCACCCAGTTTATCTTCGTCATGCACCTCAGTAACACACCCTAAACCGTCTAATGCCATTGTTAACTACAGATGGCTAGCAATCCCAGTGAGCCGGTCCAAGAGATCGGGGATGCGCTTTCAGCCATGTCAGGCAACCGAGCTAACATTGAGGTGGGTGCTGCTTGGGAATGGGTGTGGGTGCAAGTACAGGTGTGAGTGCGGGTGCGAGTGCAGGTGTGAGTGTGGGTGTGGGTGCAGGTGTGGGTACGGGTGGGGGTGTGCGTGCGGGTATGGGTACGGGTGCAGGTGCAGGTGCGGGTATGGGTACGGTGCAGGTGCGGGTTCGGATGTGAGTGAGGGTGTGGGTCTTAGGGTTACCATATGTAGGGTAAGGATTTAGCTATAAAACTTCTTGCGCACGCATCAGATAGCCAGCGGAAATGCCAAGAAGCAGCACGAGATAAGGTCCGCACACGCCCCAACGAGCTTAGCTCCCAATGGTGTGATCTCGCTAGTTGAGCGTTGCGTGCGTGGGAGCGCTTGGGTAATGGATCTGTTACATTTTTTAACCATCTTCTTTCAGCTCAACTGGCAAAATGAGTCGTGGGTGTTGGATGTTGGATGTTGTTGGATGCGATTGAACTTTTTGGATGTTGTTGGATGCGATTGAACTTTTACAGGGAGAGGCATGGTGTACGAAAAACTGGCGTTAAGTTGATTTGATTTTTATAAAAGGTTTTTAGATAAGTTGGATCGGTTCATCCTAACAGACGAACTGCCTTTCCATCGTCATAGGTGTGGGGAAGAACGTTTGCTGCCCTTTTCATTTCTTAAATGGGTGGGGCAGATGTCGGGTTTATGTATCAGCACATGCTTATTTGTATCATCACATGCTTATTGGTTCACTTCCACACACACACACACACACACACACACGCACACACACACACACACTGCATCAGCTTTTAAGCATCTTACAAGATAAGCTGCATGAGCAACTGTCGATAAAGAGCAGCAAAAACTTTTGATGCCAGTGGTGGACGCCATTGTGCTGGCTGTCGTGGTGGTGCATTGCATCAGCACAAGTCTGCTCTTATGTTTCACCTCTCCACAACTGGTGGAGGCCATTGTGCTGGATGTGGTGGTGCATAGATAGCATCACCACAAATGCACGTTTTTTACCGCAGGTGGTGGAGGCCACTGTGCTGGATGTGGTGGTGCATAGACAGCATCACCACAAATGCACGTTTTCTACTGCAGGTGGTGAGGCCATTGTGCTGGATGTGGTGGTGCATAGATAGCATCACCACAATTGCGCTTTTTTACCGCAGGTGGTGGAGGCCATTGTGCTGGATGTAGTGGAGACCCTAGCCAATAAGCAGCAGGAACGCACGGGTGAGTGCGTATTTTGTTTGAAGCGTGTGTATGTGTGTATGAGTGTGTGTGTACCTTACCTTTATGTTATGTATTTAGTTAGAAGCGTGTGTATTTACCTTATTGTTATGTATTTAGTTAGAAGCGTGTGTATTTACCTTTATGTTATGTATTTAGTTAGAAGCGTGTGTATTTAGTTAGAAGCGTGTGTATTTAGTTAGAAGCGTGTGTATGAATTGTGTATGAATGTGTGCGTGTATACTATTATGTTGTGTGTATATTTAGTTAGAAGCGTGTGTATCTAGTTCGAAGCGTGTGTACGTGTGTATGAATGTGTGTGTGTAACTTACTAATATGTTATGTGTGTATTTAGTCAGAAGCGTGTGTATTTAGTTAGAAGCGTGTGTACGTGTGTATGAATGTGTGCGTGTACCTTTGTGTGCTCTGCACGTTTGCTGTCGTGGTCAGTACGCGCTCGTTAGAAGGGATAGCCCAATGGCGTATGAAATCATACTTGGGGTTGCTGCTGTGATGGTGTATGAGCTCCTCAGTTATTGAACAGTGCTTACGATTTGGATCCACTGCTTTGTTCATGTGATGACTGAGGCTGATAACGTTTTGGATCTACTGCTTTGTTCATGAATGTGATGACTGAGAGTGATTACGTTTTGCATCTACTGCTTTGTTCATGTGATGACTGAGGCACACCACGTCGCAGTTTGGATTCCCCCTGTCCTTCTATGTTTCATTTATTACCCTGACCAAACGGCTTACCAGAGTTTTTTGTTTAAGGCTCGCTGTGCATTTCCTATTCCAAAATACCCTGCACCCTTACACAAGCATAGACACACACACACTTACACACACACACACGCACACACACACACTCACGCGCACACACGCGCGCACACACACACACACGCACATACACATACACACGTGCACATACACACATACACACACGTACACGCATACACACACCCCAGGCGTCCCAGCTGAGCAGCTGTTTGGCCCAGGACTGTTGCTTGCTAGGCAAGCGGTGCAAGGCATCGGCAGCCGCCTAGGAGGCAGGCTCAGCAGTACGAGCAGCAGCAGCAGTAGTAGTAACAGCAGCAGCAGAGGGAGGAGAAGGAATGGTGCGCAACTGAGCAGGGACGGTGCTGAAACTGGTGATGGACATACAGTCAGTGCGAATGGAAGGGGCAAGGTGGATTGGGAAGGGGTGCCAGAGGGGGGTGTGAGCCGAATTCCGTCTGTCGAGGCGGAGAGGGTGCCATTGGCTGTTTGAGGGAGTTTATGGGTTGCTGTATGTTTTAAGAGCAAGGAGTGTGTGTGTGTGGTTGTGTGAGGGTCAAGAGGGCACCCTCTGTGCATTTATTGCTGTGTGAATTTGTGACTGTACAATTGAGTGCGTAGTTTGCTGTGGTTACAAGAGAGAGAGCGAGGGAGAGGGAGCCGTGTGGACACCTTTTTTTTGCGTAGAGGACAGGCCTGGAGCGAGAGCGTTTGTGAGCTTGTATGGTCGAGAGGCGTGTGGGAGCTGTGCATTGTGTTGTATGAATGTTTGGAGATGAACTGTTATAGCAAAATGAGGTGGGTATATCTTAGCCCGTCTGCTGCCTTAAATGTCATGATTATTGATCACCACAGCTCATGAATAATTTTGAATTTCATTTAAACAGTTGGATTTGTGACCGGTGCCTTTTTTGCTCCACAGGCGTTCTGCTTTTAATTCTTCGTTGTTTATTAGAGAGAGACGCAAATAGGAGAGAGAGAGATGCAAATATGAAAGAGAGGATGCTTTATCTTGACTCGTATGCACTCACTATTTATGTTACGGGCACGCATCTGTTTAGATGTATGCAGGATTGATTTTAATAGTGTATACACGTCCAGCATATTTAAAAAGGGTTCTCTTAGGTGGCAACATGTCCGATCGAGATAAAAAACGGAAAGGAGAAGTCTAAGGAATCCACCTAGCCACCCTCTTTTGTAGAAGTAGACACACCATAAGCTCCTGTTTGGGGATACAGAGATGTATTTTTCCTGCGGAGAGAAGTTACGTGGGGATGATGCAGTGAAAAAGAACATGCTGCCCTTATCCTAACAGTTAGCTGGCCCTGCCAATCCATGCCCCTCCCCTGGCTATGAGACCAAGAGAAATCCAAAGAATAAACGCGGTATACACCTGGTCATAACATACCTGGTATTAAAGGTTTGCATGCTGCAACACTCGTGCCAAAAATTGGGCCGGATAAATTATATCTGGCAGTAAAACCAAAGTCATGGGTAGCCTAAATGCGTCCCCCTCTAAAGACCAAAATGGCTTAACACCGTCTGAAGCACTCGAACATCAACTCAAAAACAACATTCTGGTTCAAAACCAGGCAACAAAATACATCACACCCAGCTCCCCCTTCCTCTATCTAGGAGTCACACTGACGATGGATCTCAATTGGAAGCACCAGCACAGGCGCATGGACAAAGACTTAAAGCAAAAGCTTAGCGCCCTTGAAGGCTTTCATGCCTCACCACGGCAACACTAAACATGATACGCACAGCAATCATTCCTAGTCTGGCCTATGCTTTTGCGGTCACACCATGCTCCTACCCAGACCTGGATAAGTGGGATGCAATGATTGGAAGGGTGATCAAAAGCAAACACAACTTATGGCGAAGCACACTGACTGCCATGATCTGTGAAGATGTCCCTAGTTTTGGATTGGGTGCCCCCTCCATCTACGTGGATTACCAAAGGCGCTCAGCAGTAGCACTCGTAACAAGCCTAGATGACCCTTGTAAACGTGTCACCAATCTGTGACCATGCATCTCCTGACCCACCAGGTCGCCAAACTCAAGGCCCTTGCCACTACATTCCTTTCCACAAGAGAAGGAACGTCGCTACCAATCAAACGGCAACTCAACCTACATATGCGAGCACGTCAACTTGCTTGCAGCCACGCCAGCAAGCTCCACTTAGCCTTGAAAGGAAACAGCATATTTTTAGACGATCTCAAGCTCAGAAGTCACCTCCGCCCGAAAGCCCCCCCCCAACATTCGCCACCCTCATCATTACCAAAAGACTGTTTTGCATTACCAAACCGCTTATGGACCTAGGCATAACTGGCTTCCATGACCTCACTTCAGCTAACAAAAAATGGGACACATCTAAAAAACACAAGTTTTCAAAAAGCACATCATAGCCCTAAATAGGCTTGCTGCCATTGCAAATCTGCCTGGAACACAAGAGCTAAGCCCAACATCAATTGCACAAATAATCCAAGAAAGGAATGCAAAACAGTATGTCCTACTTAATTACCGCAAAATAAACAACTCCTCCTTCACAGGTCTCCTAGACACACACAATAACACATCGGCTCTTGAAGAGGTGCCCCCAAATCCCGCAAACACCCAAACCCAACAATCTTTACCCATTTACACAACACCCCCACCACAGCCACGCTCAGCAACACACCACAGACACCCCATTACAAACAACTTAATCAGAGGCCCACCACCTACACACACAGATCCATCAACAAGTAATGGACACCCCAACCAATCCTCTGTTTTTGACGCACCAAACATAAAGCCGCAAACATCCCCTGCCTCCTCTATAATCACAACCGAACCTCAAACAGAAACTCAAGGTCACGTCAGCGTACCTACACCTTCATTTTTAGAAGAGACTACCCCCCAATGTACAGAATCCAATGCTCGAGCCAGGAAACGCACAGCACATGGCAACATATCCCGCGCTGCGCTTCCCCAAATACAATAATCCCTCGCCACAACCGTGGAAGGGCCCCGACCTTCACCACAAACGGAAACCCCGCGCTCACAACGCTACTCACAAAGGGTATCCAACCAAACAAAAAGGAACCACAACTCTATAAGCACATCGCCAATACCACTGCCACAAACTACAGCAATTACTTTCCTCTCTGACCCTGCACCCACTCCCTCGCCACAACCACCATGCACCACAAGCGTTCACACAAATAATCACTCCTCCCACTCAGCATATCAATGTCATCAACCCGATAACTTACCAGATACACAACAACCCCACCTTTGAGATTTCAGACCACCCAGTATTATCATCACAGCGCAGACCCCAAAGGAAAAGAATATGTGAGATCCTCGATATACCCCATAACCTCCCTAGCCTAAACCTGACCCCCTTGCACACCACGCATATTCAACAAGAACTCTGGACTTACAAGAAGGCGTTTTCAATGACACCCACAGAGGCCATCAACACACTCTACTATGATGATACGGACATCCTACATATAGATAATTGGAGGTTCTTCACCCCCAAGAAAAGAGACAGATGATACACCCCTAAGAAAGTAACAATACCACACTTACTATGCCCCCATGAATATTGAAAGATGGGCCCTACCCCTCTTTAAATCAGTTAAACTAGTGCCCAAATCAAGTAAGATTATTGCCCGGAGCCAAATTAAGTGCACAAGCTGTGAAATTTGCTCCTACCATCTAGGACTTGAATCTCCAGACCTCTCCCCACCTTTTAAGGACATGTACATCTGTGACGTCTGCAACCGTACCTACCACTGGCAATGCTTGCTTATAACAAGCTGCTGCAACGCCACTGAAAGAGAAGCTATTGATGCCAGTGATTCATGGGCCTGCCCTGCCTGTATCAATCTGAATCAAAATGAAAAGGAAAGCCGCTGTATCCACTTTCAGAAAAGATAGATTGTCGAAGTCTCATGGAACCCAACCTGGGAGCCAGAAGAACTACAAAACACGTGTGAAAGCTTCAAGCAGAGCCTCAATATGTTTGAAGAGCATATCGCCGCACCATACTTATCTCAGCCTGCACCAGATGGACACCTTTATGATCTTCAAAAACAAGGGTATCTGCCATCCAAGAGGACAATGCGTACCAACCCTACAATGTCGATCTTCGGAACAAAGTTAGCTTTGACATCCAACCCACCAACCCACAGGCTGACATCACGGCCACAGGGCATTGTGAGTACTGGATCACTACCATTGATCTCATGGAGTACCAAGAAAAGAGTACCCTATCCTCCCCAGATGACACTATACTTCATGAAGTGTACACTGACACAGTAGCCTGTACTTACAATGTCGACGGAAAGTGTAAAGGTATTCTTGCTCCCGAGTGCCTTAACATACTACAAAAGGCCTTTCACAGGGCAAAATGCAGCGGTCTACACGATCACGCCAAACTTCCTCCCATTAGCTTTGCATCAGAACTTGTAGGCCTCATTGCACGTAAAGACACCTCTGCCTCTAAATATACGAACGAAAAAAATTAGACTCTTTTGCACGGATACTCCCCTCCCACATCACCGCTACCTTTCAAAAGTGGGCCCTGGTCATTAAAGAAAAATGGCATCCCCCCTCGACCATGACCCCAATTCCCCCATTACTGGAGTGAGCACCCAAGGGACAAAGTGTTTGGGGCAAACACTAATGCCTTCTCCTCCCGTTTTTCTGAATTCTCCATCTGCCATCCCATTTACCATGAAAACACCATGCTCTCAGCAACAAGACACGCCATCTACTCTGCTGCTGTCAGCACAGAGAAAACAGCCACATTCATGCTCCTCCCTTCCTGGAATAAAAACATGACCACAAATCCCTATACATCACTCTGCCGCAAATACCCACACATGTGTAAATTCCTGGGCACCATCCCATCAGACCAACTCCAATGCGAAAGTGCCCTTCTGGAACAGCATGCAAATACCACTTTCCAAACACTCATGGGAATTGAAGATCATTTCCATATGGAACACCAAGGGCAGGGTCTGCCTCAATGCTCACAACAAAGACTGGCTAAAAGAACTTGCCAAAGAAATCCCTGAAGCAATGTGGGATATTTGAAACATACATAACCATCCCTACCAAACAGCCTTAGGTTCCGGACAACACTCAGGACTCAACAGTTTTAAAAGCTACTTAATGACCACCCTCAAGCCCCAGAAGGTCCAAATAAAACAAGCGCCCTGATAAGCACTGACCAACCTCATAATTGTAATATCGACGAAGCACCCCGAAACAGCTCCAGCCAAAACCTAACCCGTAAAGTAAAAGATTGGCGGGATTGGACCTACACTGATGGCAGGCTCCAAAAGAATGAAGTAGGGCAAGACACCGGATCAGGTGTATACCACCCTCACTTAAACGTTTCCCACTATGTAAACTCAGAAGGCATGGGTATTACCAACACACCATCTCACGTGCAGAGCTAGCAGCTATGGCAGCTACAGCCATACATGGCTACTCACATATAGCCACAGACAGCCTTACATCACTGCATCAAATCAAAAAGCAGCTGTCACACCCAAATCTTCATCGCCACCACATCCAAGGAGATGTCCTTCAATCCATTGCTAAAGCAATCCGCCAATCACCATCGCCCATCCACTTTTTCAAAGTAAAGTCCCATGCCAGTATTATTGGTAATGAACATGCCGACGCCCTTGCTAAAAAGTCAGCCAGCCACTACCTACGCCGACATTGCTGACACCTCCATCAGAACAGCAGGCCCTGAGGAAAATCCCTTCTACAACATCCACTGGCTTGCAAAAAAAGACATAGAAAACCAAACACAAACCCACCATCGTACCCATACAACAAACATGGCCCATTCTCCTCCCCCAAAGCTTTGGTACCTACCAAACCACCGTGACGCCCTTCAAGCACACATGCACTTTCTCCATAAACTGGGAAATGCCAAAACTGAAGCAAACTACCATGCGTACTACCAGACCCTTATAAAGGACGGCACTGCCAATGGAGCCGCTAGCAATAATGCTTACCTAACATCATCCGATTTCCCCTTTAAGACCAAATGTATCATTATGAAATACAGAACAGGCACCCAATATAATCAAAAACATGCGGTATTGTTCAAACTCTCAACAAGGCAAACTTGCCCCCTTTGCCCACAAGTAGACAGTGCCCTACACATCCTCTCTGGGTGCCAACACACGCAAATAAGGAACATGATCACCAAAAGACACAACTTAGCATGCCACATGATCTTTAAGGCTATCAGCAAAACAGGCTTCTTAGGATCATGCATTGCCTCCAAAGATATAGGCAGCAACGAACGGATGACCATGCAAAATTTCCAGATTCCTGATACAGCTGAAAGTAGAATTGTTCCCAAATGGCTCTTCCCACCCCGCTTCCCAGATGAAGACAGATTTACCTCCAGCCGCCCAGATTTTGTGCTGGTTACTCCCAGCGCTGCAAAAACACAAAAACAACAAACTAATGTAGGGGGGTGGGTTCTTCGAAGTGGCAGCAGGGGGCAATTGAGGGAGACTGGGAGCACCTCAGCAGCACCGCCAACCACCAGTAGAGCCACCAACCCCAAACAGCACCGACCTAAAGACCTCAGCAAACCTCGGCGTGACATCCACCTTGTCGAGATCAGCCAAGTACTGTGAGGACACCAGACCTCAGAACCAGCTAAACGCCGCAAAGGTACAGCACAAAGACCTTTGCAACATTTTCAAGGAGCCTCTGTTACTCTTCACATCATCCTTTTGGGTGTGGGCGGCACCATCTACAACACTCACACTCTGAAGCCTTTCAAGGAACTGGGTCTCGATTCTCAAAGAGTTAAGAAGCTTGCCTCCAAGCTCCGTGTGCACTCTGTGAACTTTGCTGCTAGACTTGTCCATACCATACGTGCCCTTTCCAGTACTGTAATCAACTCTCATCAGGAGCCGGTTTCAGGCCAAGCCTGCAACCCTCCTGATCCCCATTGATTTTTACTTTCCTTTTCGTGGTGGAGGAGCTATACGGTACTCGGTACCAAAGTGGCTCCATCTCCTTAATTAACGTGGGGAGTGGTTTTCACTGCCTGCGTAGTTTTTCTTTTCTTTTCTGTTGGCAGTGTTTCTCAGATCTAGGCCTTGCTCTGATAGTTTATCTGCGCTGCCTATGTCAGTGTAGGCAATTTGGTTGGCACCGCATGTATGGTCCCTTTGTAGGGCTTGGACAATCAGCACACTTGCCATACTATGGCGTTTTATGATCATGTTCCTCATTTTATTAGTGTGTTGGCAACCTGAGAGTATGTGAAGCGCACTATCAGTGTAGGGGCAGATGGGGCAGTTAGCATTGGGATAGAAGCGCACTATCAGTGTAAGGGCAGATGGGGCAGTTTGCATTGGGATAGAAGCCATACCGGTAAGCGTGTTTTGATTAATAGTTGTACCAGTGTACCAGGAAGGTACATTTGAGGGGATGCTGTGTGGGGTCCAGGGGCCAGGATTTCGTGTCTTGGGCAGTGCTGGCTGGGGCGCGCTCGAGGTGTCTAGAGTACTTGTCACATTGTCTGTCTGCGCTTTGCTGGGCGGTGCTGGGGCGCTTATGCTACCACACTCTACTACTTTAGTAAAGAAAGGGACATTTTTTACTTCGTACTATTGCACAGCCTTGTGTTTGAGATACACTGTTAATAAACTGCCTCCCTCATTATTCTTGGGATCCTCAGTGTGACAGTCTATGTTTTTTATGTGCTCAACATACAGATGATGATACCCCCTCTTTGTCTTGCGGTCGGTTAGCCTGGAAGATGCTTGATTGAAATTACCTGGTTCTGGTTCCAATCAGTGCGGCAATGTCACAAACATCGTTGTGCCTTTTATTCCCTTTAGAAAAAGAAAAAAGAACAACTACGCAGGGGTGATATCACCTCAAGCATGTATTATGGAAGCGGAGACGGGGCTGTCGGACAGCGAAGTACTCATGCTGTAGCTACCAGGCGGATTCGAACCCACGACCACGAAGAGTTTGGCCTGACCACGGGCAACCAGGCTTTCAGGGCAGCTACCCAGCTTCCCTTTCTAAGGGTTTCTTGGTGATTTGCAGAATGGCACTGTATACAGAAGTGACTTATTTCAATGCAGGAAGCTGAATATTTCTAATTTGCGCATAGACTTGAGATTCAGGCATCAGGCAGTTTGGAGAGAGGCACATGGTCAAGATCCTTGCTCCAGTTTAAAAAAATCTGTGGCTTATCACAACTGGTTTGCTTTGCCTGAGAGATTGGTTTCTGATACACGTGCACCATTTGTCTTGCCGGAGTACGTGAAGATGGCTCTGAGAAAAAATATCACGAGCAACGTAGCTCGGTTCAGGATTTGAGGACATGGTTTAAAATGTGAAACTGGTTTATATGGCAGGAGTCCGGAAAGGAGTGCAAATGTTTGCAATTTGTGTGAAAACGGGGACTATAGGCACTATTCAAGATGAGAAACACGTTACTTTTTCATGTATGGGCACCGAACATCTACGGCACCAGTTCAACCATTTATTTGATAATATTTATGAAGGTGATATCAAAGGCTTTGTTTTTCAACATAACTCAGAGGTTTACAAGCAAGTCATTAGTGCAGCTGTCGATCTTTTTGATTGATTTATTTGTATGGAATTACAGGTCAAGCAGCCATGCCAGGCTGGAGGCCTTTGTAATCCAAACTAAATGTGGCTGCCGGTTACCCCTTTTTGTAAACCCTTTTTGCTGCAACAGGAGAAGCATGTGCTTTTCTTTTGCAAGTGTGCTGAAGTGTGCGAGCTACGCATAGATACAGAGACCTTTTTAAAGGAGTGTTTAAGACTCTGCGTGCGTTTGCTCCTTCAAGCTCTGAATTTATTCCTTTCTTGGCTTGTCATCACCGTAACACTGATTTTGAGATCAATGCATTTCTGAATCAAGACTCATACAGACTTCTCAAGCTTGTGTCAGATTTAGTTTCAATTTTTGACAATGGCTGATTTTGTTTCACCAGCCAATTGCCATCAGCCAGAGTCTCGGGCTGTAGGCCATCCTTGTAACCCACGGTATCTCCATCTTGATCTGTCCAAACATGTTATGCGCAATATAAGTAGATTCCGCTTGCGTGCGCATACTTTGAAAGTTGAGGCAGCAGCGTGGCTTGAAGATGGTTCTTGCGTATGTGAC
>Ga0307942_1004007_pt1 | contig 11835 bp, 3 predicted proteins | sample OrgLakmetagen175_FD_201846 | JGI IMG/M metagenome (GOLD analysis project Ga0307942, IMG submission 201846) | Saline water microbial communities from Organic Lake, Antarctica - #175 | ecosystem: Environmental > Aquatic > Non-marine Saline and Alkaline > Saline | place: Antarctica: Organic Lake...
GGCAGTTGTTCAAGTTGAAGGTGAAGCCTCATTTTTGGAGAACATTTGATATTACCAATTACCAATGTAACAAGATACTGCCTCCTCCTCCTGTTCCCCCGCCCTAAGTGAACCTCATAAAGGCCTTAAAATTTATTTAACACTCACACACATAGTGCCTGGCTGCGCCCCAGGCGCGGGAAAATTTTGAAAGGCAAAACCGCAACTATTTCCAAAGCCCCTTAGGGCAGCCCGCACTTATTCTCAACAAGGCTTAGGGCAAACCGGAACTTTGAAAATACGCCTGAACAACACTGCCACATACCTGGAACTTATCCATCTGCGGTTGGGTGGGCAGGTCCCCGTACAGCACACAGTGCGCGACCTCCAAGAAGTGCCCTCTCTCTGCTAGCTCTTCTATGGGGTAGCCTCGATAGCGCAAGATGCCCTTCTCACCATCGATGAAGGAGATGCGGGATATGACGGCGGTGGTGTTGGTATACCTGCGGCGGTGATTGTGCATTTGCGGGGGTGTGTGCATGTGTGTGTGCGCACGTTTGTTTAATTTGAAAAGGATATAGGAGGACAGGTTAGCCGCTTTGTGCATTTCGATGTCATGTGCACTACTTGCACCACGCAGTGTCAAATTTCTATGCACTGTGACAGCGTGACATTTTGGAGCAGGCACGTTATTAGAGCGCATGCATGTCGCCAACCACAAGAGTTAAGAGAGAGGGGACTGGCAGTACAGTAGCACACCCTCAAACTCAATTTTATGCAGGTTGTACAAAGCGATGCACCGCATCCTTGCACAACTTAGCTCCTAGCTTCGTTATGCTGGCAATCCACGTCTTACCGCTCGCAGACACAAGGCAACTAGCAGAGGTGTTTGGTAGGTAGCACGTTGACAGCTTTGAGCTAGGCAAACACACAGCTCCGCTTTTGCATCAGAATTTGCACGCACATACCCAGGATCGTAGGCGCGCAGGCCCACGTTGTCTCCTCCAGCTTTGATTTGCTTGAGCTCTGAAGCATTCAAGGTGCCCCCTTCTGAGATGTTCAACTGTGGGCAGGGCGCGGGCAGGCACATGAACAGAGGGAAGAAAGCCATATCCGGCTAACACTAGGGTTGTTATAAAGCGCGGAACAACGCACGGAACAGCGCTCAGCGTGCCTCAGACATACGTCTTCAAGGAACAGAGAGATACATGCAAGGAAATAGTGTGTGTGCTTCTGAGCATTCAGAAATAGCGTCAAGGAGAAGGTGGCGTGCGCACCTGACACAGGACCTGTCAAGGACGCTCCTGTTCCCAGCACACGCAAACACTCACATGCATGCCTGCCACAAAGCCACTCATGAAAGGCAGCTCCTCTGAACGCAAGTCTGAACACAAACCAACTCACCGTGTACCTCTTGCCACTGCGGTTGTCCACCACGGTCAGGGTGCCTTTTCCTCCCCCGGGAGCTGGGCGCTGCTGCACTTCTTCCGCCCGCGTGCCTGCACGCTCCAATTGAGGCGTGGAGGGGGAAGCAGGAGCGGACGTGAGATGCCTGCTGAGGATGTTTAGGCGGGAGAGTGCGGGATGGTCTGCCATTTTTGAAATGTTTTAAATTTAAAATATTTTGGCTTTGCTTCTTTCGTAGTTACTTCAAAGCAAAAACTAAGTGAAACAAGAAAGAAGAGCACACCCGTGGAGATCTCAAGCCTTGTGGCATGACTTGTAATTAACACCAGTGTCTGGCTGATGGCCGAGCCCACAAGCACAGATTACCAGACTGTGTTCACAAATGCAAAGGCTGGCATGGAAGGTGTGTGCTTGCGTGCGTGACTGATAGAACTGTTGTGAAGACCGAAGATGAGACAGGTGTGCAAAATATGAATGCACAAGTCACACACACAGCGCGCCAGTAATACAAGTGCAGTGAAAGCGTTTGGTCTGTGTCTGGAACTAATGGCTGCATGTATCCTGTGTGAACACAGGTGTGGACAAGGCTCACGTGCAGCGTGTTGTGTATGAAATGAGCAAGGTGCGTGCACTGAGTGGGAAAGTAATGGATTCAACTACTTTGACCACTTCAATCATTCAGAACTGCACGCAAGTCACACACACACACACACACACACACACAAACACACACACACACATTCAGTTGTGTATGCTATAAACACTTCAATAAAACATTCACTAAAAATTTACCGGTAAAACACGAAGCACGCACACTCGTTCACGTGCATACAAACATAACGTGCGTGTTGGTACCCACGATTGCACACCCTTCCTCCCCACTACACAAACACTGTATACAGGGCAGTGCCCATTTTCAGAATGAACAGCGCAAGAACGCAGAGGCGGAGGCACGCATCTCAAGACTCAAGGTACCCCTCTTACAGGGTATATATATCTGTCTCGTAAATTGGAACTAGTAAACCAAAAGAAGTTCAGAAGTTTGTGAATACCAGCACTGCATTCTGCACCTACGATAATGTGATGTCTAATTGCCTGATCATATCCTCTGACCCAACGTCGTTCGACATAAGCTTGTAAATACTTAAGCACAAATTTCCACAGCTTTTATAGAGTGTGCGGTAGCGGTAGCGTGAATGGCAAGCGAATCTCCAAGATTGCCTGGGTTATTGTTGTTACCACTCAGTGCTCTTGTAACCCTTATGCGACAGAGGCCTGCTTCGTGCCAGCACCACACTATTTCGTTTCTAAAATCCTTACCGATGAACTGCATGCAGGAGCATTTTTCTCAGCTGACAGCCGCAGAGTTGGCCCACCACACTAGGGTTATGGACGCACAGGTGCGTAGGTGTGCTTCTGTGTTGGTGATTAGGTGTGTGGTGTGGGTGTAGATGTGTTTGGGTGTGGGTGTGTGGGCGTAATTGTTTGAGTGTGGGTCTGCAGATGGATGTGTTGGAAGGGGGGGGAAACGTAGCCTAGGTAGGTGTTGGCATATCAGTTGTATCAATTACATACTTGTAGGGTTGGCCAGAACCGTATATATACACTGTATATAACCTTTTATTTGGCGATTTCCCTGCCAAAAATACCGTATATACACCGTGTATAATATGGTTCTGGCCAACCCTACACACTTGCCGCTACCCCGTTTTTGTAATCTGTTCGCTGGAGGCTAGCAGAGACACAAGCCGTAAGTGTGGATGAACATTTATTGATTTAATTCCTTACACACTTACACACCACACACGCACACACACACACACACACACACACACACACACAGACACACACACATTGTCAATTTGCTGCGTGTGTGTTGGCAGATTGCCTTGCTGGAGGCCAACCGTGACATGAGTCGTGTGTGGATCCACGTTGATATGGATGCCTTTTTTGCAAGCTGTGAGGAGATCGCAAATCCTGCTCTGGTACGGCAATGATCAAGAAAGAGTGAAGGGAGATTGCGTGCGATAGAAAATACGTTTTGCAAGTTATAAGGAGATCATCAGTACCAGGTAAAAAAATTGAAGGCCAGCCGTGACACGAGTCGCGTGTGTAGGGGGACCATGTATTGCGTGGGAAATGTGTTTTTGTATGGACAGTGTGTTAGGGAATTCTCCTCATTGAATAGGAGTCTTCTTATTCAACAGGAGTTCCTTATTTGTCTAAATTGTATGCTCCTTCCTTTGCTACCGTACTCAATTCGCAGAGGGACGTACCCATGGCAGTGGGAGGCATAGGCATGATTTCCACCGCAAACTACCACGCCCGCAAGTGAGTGCATATGGAATTGGGATGTGTCGCATGTTCAGGGCTGGCCAGAATTGTAATTACACACCGTATATACACCGTATATGACAGTATGTTTGGTGATTTCCCTGCCAAAATAACCGTATGTGCACCGTAAGTATATGGTTCTGGCCAACTCTAAGCATGTTGCACAGCCCTGGCCTGTCTTAGGCTGCATACCACCAGGTGTTTGTGTAAGTGTGAGTGTAGACCACTGGTACACAACGCAGATACTTTCAAGCAGCATGTCAGTTCACCTTAGCCTGTTGTAGGCTTTGTACGCCACGCTTGTCGTCAATAATCTAAAGTGTTAGTGGGAGTGTGAGTGTAGACCACTGGTACACAACGCAGATAATTTCACGTAGCATGTCATGTTTCCTTAGCCTGTTTTATACTGTGTACGCCACGCTTGTCGTCAATCATCTAAAGTGTTTGTGTAAGTGCGAGTGTAGACCACTGGTACACAACGCAGATATGTTCACGTGGCATGTCAGTTCGCCTTAGCCTGTTGTAGACTTTGTACGCCACGCTTGTCGTCAGTAAACTACTGAAGAAAACAGATATCTCTAAAGCTCTCAAGTCAAAGGGTGCATTCGCCCTTAGCACATTTACGCAGTAGTTGGTCAAGGCATTTTGACTGTGAATGTTTTTATAAAGGATTTTAAAATGTGCCTTCTGCTTTTTGTGTCCTGAAGCTTTGTCACACATCAATTCATTTGTAGGGTTGGCCAGAACCGTATATCACACTGTATATGACCGTATGTATGGTGATTTCCCTGCCAAAAATACCGTATATACACCGTATATACCTTAAGTGTATGGTTCTGGCCAACCCTATTCATTTGTAGACTGTTGATGGAAACAGGGGTGTAGGGTGGGGGTGTGGCTTTGCTCCCTACCTAGACTCTGTTGCCAGGTAGCGCTCTCGCATACACGGGCCTACAGATGGCCCCTTGTTGTGTCTACATATTTTAATATTTGAAATTCCTGGCACTAGCCATATTTGAGAAATGCGTGAATACATACATCAATCACATACTTTGCACATCCTGGCACTATCAATGCTCGCACGAGTGCGCATTTCTGTGCAAATCCGTATCTCCACGCACAAATGTGCATGTGCACTCATTAAAGAAAATGTTGAATATGCACATTTTTAAGAAAATGTCGAGTATGCACACTCATACACAAGCATGCATACACACAATACTTACCATTATCACCTGAGGTCACGTGACATGCACAGCACACAAAACTTCTCATTCACACCTCAGATCACATGACATGCACAGCACAAAATTTCTAATTTGCACCTGAGATCACGTGACATGCACAGCACAAAATTTTACATTCACACAAGAGATCACGTGACATGCACATCACACAAATCTTTACATTCACACCTGAGATCACGTGACATGCAAAGCACACAAAACTTTACATTCACACCTGAGATCACGTGACATGCACATCACACAAATCTTTACATTCACACCTAAGATCACATGACATGCACATCACACATAATTTCTCATTTTCCCCTGAGATCACGTGACATGCACAGCACACAAAACTTTACATTCACACCAGAGATCACGTGACATGCACAGCACACAAAACTTTACACTCACACCTAAGATCACGTGACATGCACAGCACACACAACTTTTCACTCACACTCAAGATCACATGACATGCACAGCACACAAAATTTCTCATTTACACCTGAGATCACGTGACATGCACAGCACACAAAACTTTACATTCACACCTGAGATCACGTGACATGCACAGCACACAAAACTTTTCATTCACCCCTCAGATCACATGACATGCACAGCACACAAAATTTCTCATTTACACCTGAGATCACGTGACATGCACAGCACACAAAACTTTATATTCACACCTGAGATCACGTGACATGCACAGCACACAAAACTTTACATTCACACCTGAGATCACGTGACATGCACAGCACACAAAACTTTACATTCACACCTGAGATCACGTGACATGCACAGCACACAAAACTTTACACTCACACCTGAGATCACGTGACATGCACAGGTTTGGTGTGCGCTCTGCAATGCCTGGTTTCATCGGGCGCCGTTTATGTCCCCAACTCGTGTTTGTGCCGTCCAACTTCGAAAGGTGTGCACATTTGTGGTTACCTTCTTCCTGCCAAAACAACAAAACCATGCTCATAGCCGCCGTTGTTCTCAGCTAACTTCTGTGTGATCGCCTCTTGGAAAGTACGTGGAAAGTATGTGGAAGGTACGTAGGGTTCACCAGAACCATACGGTGTATATACGTACTTACGGTATTGTAAGTAGGGAATTTACCAAATATGTGGTCATATACGGTGCATATGAACGGTAAATTTGGCAGGGAAGTTACGAAGTTACCAAAAATGCGGTCATAAACGGTGTGTATATACGGTTCTGGTCGACCTTAAAAGTACAGAAAAAGTGTGTGGAAGTAATTCAAAGCTGATAGGGGGTTCACATCCTTGCATAGATGCTGCACTTTGTGACCACATCAATCAGTGAGCACAATAAGCACCACTAGGTTACAATGAGCACCACTAGGTTAAAATGAGGATCACTGGCTTACAATAAGCACCACTAGCTTACAATGAGCACCACTAGCTTACAATAAGCACCACTAGGCAGCAATAAGCACCACTAGCTTACAATAAGCACCACTAGGTTACAATGAGCATCACTAGCTTACAATGAGCACCACTAGGTGGCAATAAGCACCACTAGGTTACAATGAGGATCACTAGCTTACAATAAGCACCACTAGCTTACAATAAGCACCACTAGGTTACAATGAGCACCACTAGGTTAAAATGAGGATCACTAGCTTACAATAAGCACCATTAGCTTACAATAAGCACCATTAGCTTACAATAAGCACAACTAGGTTACAATGAGCATCACTAGCTTACAATAAGCACCACTAGCTTTTAATAAGCACCACTAGCTTACAATGAGCACCACTAGGTGGCAATAAGCAACGATAGCTTACAATAAGCACCACTAGCTAACAATAAGCACCATTAGCTTACAATAAGCATCACTAGCTTTTAATAAGCACCACTAGCTTACAATGAGCATCACTAGCTTACGATAAGCACCACTAGCTTACAATAAGCACCACTAGGTTACAATGAGCACCACTAGGTTAAGATGAGGATCACTAGCTTACAATGAGCACCACCAGGTTACAATAAGCACCACTAGGTGGCAATAAGCACCACTAGGTTACAATGAGCACCACTAGGTTACAATAAGCACCACTAGGTGGCAATGAGCACCACTAGCTTACAATAAGCACCACTAGCTAACAATAAGCACCATTAGCTTACAAAAAGCATCACTAGCTTTTAATAAGCATAACTAGCTTACAATAAGCATCACTAGGTGGCAATAAGCATCACTAGGTGGCAATAAGCACCACTAGCTTACAATAAGCATCACTAGGTGGCAATAAGCACCACTAGGTTACAATAAGCACCATTAAGTGGCAATAGAAACACTAGCTTACAATGAGCACCACTAGGTTACATTGAGCATCACTAGGTTACAATAAGCACCACTAGGTGGCAATAAGCATCACTAGGTTACAATGAGCACCACTAGGTTACAATAAACATCACTAGCTAATAATGAGCATCACTAGGTGGCAATAAGCACCACTAGGTTACAATGAGCACCACTAGCTTACAATGAGCACCACTAGCTTACAATGAGCATCACTAGCTTACAATAAGCACCACTAGGTTACCCAAAAGTCAGTGAGGTCATGTGTTTGGTGGCTAGATGCGCACTAATGCCGTTTCAAAGACAGACAATGCAACGACCTTCCTTGTCTCTGTCACGCAGGTACACAAAAGTCAGTGAGGTCACCCGCTCAGTGTTCCGGCGCTACGACGCCCATTTTGAGGCTGGCTCGTTGGATGAGGCCTTTCTAGATGTCACTGGGTTTTGTAGAAGCCATGGGGTCTCTGGGTCACAGGTGCGTGTGTGTGTATGCGTGTGTGTAGGTGTATGTGGGTATGCGTGTGTGTGGGTGGGTGTGTGTGGGGGGGGGGTATTGTGGGCATAGATGCAAGTAAGGATACTGTTTTATGTTTTTTTGGGACTGGTTTTTGATGAAGCCACGGGAACTCACAGGCACAGGAGTGTCTCGAAGTGGACCATGGGATCGCGTGTGTGTGTGCGTGTGTGTGTGTGTGTGTGTGTGTGTGTGTGTGTGTGTGTGTGTGTGTGTGTGTGTGTGTGCGCTTTGAATTGTTCAAATTCCTTATCATGTGCCGGTGCATGCTTGCTGCTTGGACAAACACACTTTTGCAGTGCATGTACAAAACCCTCATGCACCCGCTACTTTCATGTGTCGTACACAATCATGCACCATTGCCCGGCGGCTCTCTGTATATGGACAGCACATTAGACAGGCAGCCCCCCATCACTTGTTGCTTTTTGCATAACACATACACACACACGTTACACATGCGCACATACACGTACATGTTAAACATGCGCACACACACGCACACGTTAAGCAAGCACACATGCACATGTCATTTTCAGTGTGTAAATGTTTGTACAAGGGCACCCACATTGCTCTTATAGTTGCACCTGTATGCACATGCACAAGTTGTCTTTAGTGTGTAAATGTTTGTACAAGGGCGCCCACATTGCTCTTAAAGTGGCACCTGTATGCACATGCACAAGTTGTCTTTAGTGCGTATGTGTACAAGGGCGCCCACGTTGCTCTTATAGTGGCACCTGTATGCACATGCACAAGTTGTCTTTAGTGCGTATGTGTGTAAAAGGGCGCCCACATTGCTCTTAAAGTGGCACCTGTATGCACATGCACAAGTTGTCTTTAGTGCGCATGTGTACAAGGGCGCCCACGTTGCTCTTATAGTGGCACCTGTATGCACATGCACAAGTTGTCTTTAGCGCGTGTGTGTGTAAAAGGGCGCCCACATTGCTCTTATAGTGGCACTTGTATGCACATGCACATGGTGTCTTTAGTGTGTGTGTGTAAAAGGGCGCCCACGTTGCTCTTATAGTGGCATCTGTATGCACATGCACATGTTGTCTTTAGCGCGTGTGTGTGTAGAAGGGCGCCCACGTTGCTCTTATAGTGGCACCTGTATGCACATGCACATGTTGTCTTTAGTGCGTATGTGTAAAAGGGCGCCTACGTTGCTCTTATAGTGGCACCTGTATGCACATGCACATGTTGTCTTTAGTGCGTATGTGTGTAAAAGAGCGCCCACATTGCTCTTAAAGTGGCACCTGTATGCACATGCACATGTTGTCTTTAGTGCGTATGTGTAAAAGGGCGCCCACGTTGCTCTCATAGTGGCACCTGTATGCACGTCTTTAGCACTCGCGCCTGCTTCTTAGCACTCACGCCTACAGAGCTGCATTCGTACACAGGTGGCTGTGCGTATAGCGCATTTACGTCAGGAGGTACAAGCACATGGCAATTGCAGCAATGCTGGCATTCGATTATATTGTTCTGTAATCACCCACAAGTGGCTGCGCGTATACGGCAGGAGGTCTGGGCTATTGCTGGTTGTCGCACTTACACCTGCAGAGCTGCAACCGCACAACCACACACAAGTGGCTGCGCGTGTACGTAGGGTTGGCCAGAACCGTATAACTGTACGGTTTTGAACGACTTTCCTTAAGGCAATATCGTGGAAAACCGTATAATTATTCGCTTCTGGCCAACCCTACATATACAGTAGGGGGTCTGGGCTATTGCTGGTTGTCGCACTCACACCTGCAGAGCTGCATTTGGTCAATTGCCACCCGAAACGTGGCCGTGTTGTTTTGTGTACATCGGCACACAGGTGGCTGCGCGTATACGGCAGGAAGTCGAATCTGAGGCGGGTGTGACTTGCAGTTGCGGCATCGCTGTCAACAAGATGCTTGCCAAGGTGGGGGCTTTTTTGTTTCATATATTCATATATTTATAATTTTGATTTATAAATTTATAATTTTTTTTGCCAAGGTGGGGGCTTTTATGCCTTTTTATTTCCCACTAAGGCTGTGATTTTGGTGCAGCTGCGGCATCGCTGTCAACAAGATGCTTGCCAAGGTGGGAGGCTTTGTTATTATATATATTTTTTTTATTGCCAAGGTGGGGGCTTGTATTTCTCTTTATTTTCCACTAAGGCTGTGATTTTGGTGCAGCTGCGGCATTGCTGCAACAAGATGCTTGCCAAGGTGGGGCTTTTTTATTTCATATATACATATATATATTTTATTTCATTTATATGATTTGCCAAGGTGGGGGCTTTTATGTCGTTATTTTCCACTAAGGCTGTGATTTTGGTGCAGCTGCGGCATTGCTGCAACAAGATGCTTGCCAAGGTGGTTTTTTTTTTTTTGCATGTTGAGTGTGTGCCCCCTCCTTATGACGACAGATGTACGTGACAGCACGCGAAACTGCATGACATGCAATTTTGAGTGACAGCATGCAGTGCAATATTGAGTGGCTGCAATATCGAGTGACTGCATGCAATGCAATATCGCGTTACTGCATGAAATGCAATTTTGAGTGACAGCATGCAGTGCAATATCGAGTGACTGCATGCAATGCAATATCGAGTGGCCACGTGCAAAAATGTTGAGTTACAGTATGCAGTGTGAGTTTTAAAGGGCAGCATGCAATGTGATAATGAATGGTGGTGTGGTGTGGTGCGCCGGCCTCTCGACTTCTATGCTATCGTAACTGTGCAGTCGCAAATCAGATTTACATCGTCACGATTGCATGCCTTAAATCTAGATGCAGTGGTACGAGCATACGCCACCATGTGTTTTTTCACATCGTCACAATTGCATGCCTAAGATTTAATTGCAAGGGTACACATATGACACCATATGTTTCCTGGAGACTCTTGTTCAGCATTGTGTGCATGCGAGGTTCTGAACAATCTTATGACTAACACACGTGCGCATGCACACACACACACTCACACATACACACGCGCACGCACACACACACACACACACACAGATATGCTCTGACATCAACAAACCCAATGGCCAGTTCTGCTTGGTGGATCCTGCAGCTGAAAACGCTGCTGCTGTGGGTGGTCCCTGGGGTGGGGTCACAAGTGCAGGCGCCTTTGGTGCTGGAAATGCAGACGGGGCTGGCTTTGGCGGCACTGCCAGAGGTGCAGAAGTGGGTGATGACAGTGCTGCTGTTAGCTTAGATGAAAGCAGCAGAGCAGCTGACAGCGGCAGTGGTAAATACTCTGGGTTTGCTGGGGGGGCTGTCACTACAAATTGTGCAGCCACTGGTGAGGGTGTTGGGGGTGATGATGCTAGGGGTGGTGACGGTGTTGGTCTTTCTGGATTTTCTAGGGGAGCTGTCTTTGCTGGGGGTAGTGGAGGATTTCAGTGTGGCCTTGCGTTCGCTACTGCTCCTGCTGCTGCTGTTGGGTCCGGGGGCAGTTCCGCTGCCGCTGCTGCCTGTAGAGGTGGTGTGGGGGGGGACCTGGGTGTGCGTAACAAAGGTGGCAGAGGACAGAACGGTTGCGCTAGCATCAGTGGGGGTCGTGGGTTGTGTGTGAGTAATGCTGGAGGTGAGAGTAGGCAGGGTTTAAGCACCGCATGCTCTGAGGAGGCAGCAGCTGGTGTGGGTCATTTGGCAGCAGCAGCAGCAGCAGCAGCACCAGGAGAAGGAGCAGCAGGAGCAGCAGCAGTGCCAGTAGCTGGTGTGAGTCATGCAGCAGCAGCAGCAGCAGCAGCAGCAGCAGCAACAGCAACTGCAACAGCAGCAGCAGCAGCAGGAGAAGGAGCAGCAGGAGCAGCAGCAGTGCCAGCAGCTGGTGTGAGTCATGCAGCAGCAGCACCACCACCACCACCACCACCACCACCACCACCACCATCAACAGGCTGGTCTGCATCAGCAGCAGGAGCAACAGCAGAAACACACCAGGCTCCAGTGTGTACTGGAAAGTTGTGGGGCCAGGCTACTGAGGGTTCCGATCACAGGGTGTGGGGTGCAGCCATTTCCTGTGAAGGCCTCCAAACGAGGATCGGGGGTGGGTGGGGCGATCATGGG
>Ga0307942_1004008_pt1 | contig 11832 bp, 11 predicted proteins | sample OrgLakmetagen175_FD_201846 | JGI IMG/M metagenome (GOLD analysis project Ga0307942, IMG submission 201846) | Saline water microbial communities from Organic Lake, Antarctica - #175 | ecosystem: Environmental > Aquatic > Non-marine Saline and Alkaline > Saline | place: Antarctica: Organic Lake...
CGACACACCTGTTGTTGTTGTTCTCACCAACAAACAACGTTTGCGATGTACCTCACACAGTAGGCAAACTGATAGGCAAACAACGTACATGATGATGCACAGGAGCGCCACTTGGAACGCATGAGGCTGACCCCAGCCGCACACAAGCATCTGCTCCATGCTATCAGTGCCTCCTCAGCGCAAGACCTGGAGCAGGTGTGTGTGTATGTGTGAGAGAGTGTGTGTGTGTGTGTGTGTGGTTGTGTGTGTGTGGTTGTGTGTGTGTGTGTGTGGTTGTGCATGTGCTTGTATAATTGTGTGATTTAGTGTGTGCATGTATGTGCGCATGGCCGTTTATGTGCGTGCAAGGCTTTTGCCGCATGCGCATGCATGAATGCATACTGTGTTGCATCAAACACCCGTCGTATGTATATATGTCATATATCACCATTATCATATGCATCATAACCAAACACCTGTTTTATTTATATGATGGCATATTGTGTATCAAACACCCGTCGTATGTATATATGTCATATATCACCATTATTTTATGCATCATAATCAAACACCTGTCCTATTTATATGATTTCATACTGTGTATCAAACACCCGTCGTATGTATATATGTCATATATCACCATTATCATATACATCATAACCAAACACCTGTTTTATTTATATGATTGCATATTGTGTATCAAACACCCGTCGTATGTATATATGTCATATATCACCATTATCATATGCATCATAACCAAACACCTGTCCTATTTATATGATTGCATACTGTGTATCAGAACACCTGTCCCATGGTGGACCTTACTACAGTGAGGCATGCAGCTGCTCTGCGCTGCCATGCAGCATACAGTCTTAGATCTGGCCATTATTATCTGTGGTACTAAGTATTTGGCACATAGAATTTCCAGCACTGAAGACGTAAATGGACAACTCTAAATGAGTGCCATGTTTAAGAGACAAGGCAAAGTTTAGCTTCCCATTCATACGTACCCCCCCCTTCCCCCTCCCCCTTCTACAATGCTTAATTCTATTAATTCCTTACAGATGAGGCAAAGTTTTGAGTTCTATTACTTCCCTTACAGATGAGGCAAAGTTTAACAGTATATCTCCACGGGACGGTATATATGTATAAGCATGGGTAATTAGGGTGTATAATTCTGCCATTGAGGCTCGACAAGCGTCGTCAAGGGCGAGGCTCGTCGATATAGGCCCTAGTTGGTGCATTACGGTTAGAATATCACTTTCTGAAACTTGCGCGGATTGAGCCGAAAAATTTTCTGGAGTTTACTTAAATTTGATTATTAATTATCGTGTAGAGACCGGAACGAAAAGAGCTGTAGGAAGTGTTTGGAGAATCTCTCATGGTACATTGCCTGGACAGGCATTCGCACATCAAGTAGGCCGGAAATAAATTCCATTTAAATAGTATTTTATAATATTAAGAAAATAATGAGCATAATTACTGCCCATTTGGGGCGTCAAGAAATGAAAGTCTGACACTTTCCTGAACAAGACTGTGACATCGTGATTTGCCATTTCTCGCGTTTATATTACACAAAAATACTTTGAATTATTATACAAAATGGCGGTCGATTTTCCCGATTTCTAGGATTTTTCCAGGGAATATCCCCCAAAAATGGACACCCGAGTTTCCGTCTAGGCTTTGGCAGCAGTCATGTCGAGGCTCGACGAGGCTGGCACACCCTTATATATGTATATACACCGTATATGACCGTATATATAACGAAATCCCTGCCGAGAATAATGCCGTTTGTACACCGTATTTATTTAGGTTCTGGCTGAACTTAGGCATCATTTCTAGGGCGTCGTCCCCTCAATAAGCAACTAGAAACCTGAATATAATATATGATTGGCTGGAACCATTATATATAAGGTTGGCTGGAACCATACTTATGTATATACGTTGTATGCACGGTGTTTCAACAAATAAAGCACCATGCAATGACGGAATACGGTGTCCATGTACGGTATTGGCCAACCCGGACAATGTCCCACATAAATGCCAGCACTGGGAAGTATGCAACAGCTCACTCACACCCAGCACGCGTACAGATACACACACACACACACACACACTCACACACACACACACACACAAATGCGCACAAACAATATGAGCTGTGACAGCACCCTGCAAAACCCCGAACAGTTTCTACGCAAGTTCTCCTTTGGTTGGTTATCACCTTTGTCCCTGGTGTGTGGCCTGATTTTTTTCCCCGTGGCAAGTAGTACCAGGTGCACCCACTACAAACCTCAGCAGTTTCTAGCACACATTATGCTGTTTAGCGTCTCTTTTATTTCACAAAGATCTTCACCCTTATCCCAGGTGTACGGTGCATTCGCTTCTCTTCCGCGATCAGCAGCCTTCGCCACTGCACCCAACGTGAACCCATCTTCCCATGGCGACTTTTTTGCGCTGGCAATGGTAAGTGCAGATAAGAAGAGGTGGTGGTAGTAGTTGAGGAGGGAGGGAACAACAAAGCAGCATCCTTACCCTGGGAAACGCTTTTGCGCTGGCGATGGTGAGAGCAGATAGGAGGAGGTGGTCGAGGTGGTTCGGGATAGAGGGAGGGAAAGAAGTAACCCCCTTGCCCAGGGTAACTCTTTTGCGCTGGCGATGGTGAGAGCAGATCGGATTGGGCAACATGAACAGTCAGCATGCACCAGAGGTGTCAAGCTAGGGTTAGGGCAGATGACGGTGAACAGTGAACAACTCTCATTCTGAATCAGGCAATACATCCCAACCAACCCTCGACAAAATGCTGCCGTTTGTCTGCCTTGACGTGGCGTGGCAGGTACCTCTTCCCAGAGAATGAACAAGCCATGGTACAAAGAAAAGAATACCTGATAACAGAGATGAGCCAACTTGAATGCTAGTTTAGTGTTTCCACCAGCAAGCGGGAGTGCAATATAAGTGGGAAAAGTGTCTTTATTGTTTATTGTGTGTTTAGGTCTGCCTCAAATATCACATATCACCCACTTCACGCTCCGCGCTTTGTTGACTTATTTTGCTTGCTGCTGTACGGTACTTGCACGTTTCATCGAGCTCTGTGTGTGCGCCTGTGGTGCGCTGTTTGTGTGTTTGTGCGTCTGTGGTGGCTTTGCTGCTGGTGTGTGCTGTGCGTTGCTTGTGCGTCTGTGGTGGCTTTGCTGCTGGTGCGCTGTTTGTGTGTTTGTGCGTCTGTGGTGGCTTTGCTGCTGGTGCGTGTTGTGTGTTGTTTATGTGTCTGTGGTGGCTTTGCTGCTGGTGCGTGCTGTGTGTTGCTTGTGCGTCTGTGGTGGCTTTGCTGCTGGTGCGTGCTGTGCGTTGCTTGTGCGTCTGTGGTGGCTTTGCTGCTGGTGCATGTTGTGTGTTGTCTGTGCGTCTGTGGTGGCTTTGGTGCTGGTGCGTGCTGTGCGTTGCTTGTGCGTCTGTGGTGGCTTTGCTGCTGGTGCGTGCTGTGTTTTGTTTGTGCGTCTGTAGTGGCTTTGCTGCTGGTGCGTCAGCCTAACTGGAAAAACGTTGAGCATCCCACCTTCTGGAGTGCACTTTGTCTATGTCGCTGCTGCTGCTGCTGCTGCTGCCTCACTTACAACTTGCTTCTCTCCTCCTGAAACGCATTACACCTAACTGCTGCTATGCAGTACTTGAGAGGCCGAGGTGCCCGCGTGTCTGTGGTGGCCATGCTACTGGCTGCTGCTGTCACGCACTACGTCCTCAAGGACGCGCCCCCACCTCATGCCTCGCAAGATGGCAGGCACAGGAGCTCATGGGCAGCCTATTTCAAGGTGCTCTCTGTGTGTGTGTTTTTGTGTTAGTTTGTGTGTGCATTTGTATGTGTGTGTGTGTGTGTGTGCGTGTGTGTGTGTGCGCGTGCGTACTTACATTTGTGTGTGTGTTCATGTGTGTGCTGCAGTACTTTTAAAGTGAGTGTGTGTTTAATGTGGATGAGTGCATGAGCCCGTGTCTTCATTCATCACTGTCTACGCAAAGATCATCATTCAAAGTTAGCACACACACACACACACACAAACACGCACACACACACAAACACGCACACACACACACACACACACACACATACACACACACACACGCACACACACACGCACGCACGCACGCACACACACACACACACACACACACACACACACACACACACACACACACACACACACACACACACTCACACACACACCCACCCACTCACTCACACACACACACACACACACACACACACACACACACACACACACACACACACACACACACACACACAAACACACACACACACGTACATACACATACACGTACACATGCACAGGCAGCACCCACTGTGCCTGCTGTTTGTGGTCCTTGCCACCAACCGGTATTTCTTGGGGGAGGGCCCTCAGAATCATGGAGTGACTTTTTGCAGCGGCATCCTGATAGGTGAGTGGGGTTAACGCAATTGGAAAAACTGTTGTGATGTGAAAATTGCGTGTTCAAGTTATAAGCCTTCCTTGAGATGATCGCGCAAAACGCTTGTGAGTTCAATTATGGGCTTCCCTCTGCTCTGCTGAAAGCTGCACCACTAGCGCAGCTTGTTTTGCGTGCTCAGGCCATAGCCGTGCCATATCTGTGCTCGTACTACCATAGCTGTGCCACAGCTGTGCCATAGCTGTGCCATATCTGTGCTCGTACAACCATAGCTGTGCCACAGCTGTGCCACAGCTGTGCCATAGCTGTGCCATATCTGTGCTCGTACTACCACCTGCTACCATAGCTGTGCCATATCTGTGCTCATACTACCACCTGCTACCAAGCATACGTGTTGAGTGCTTTAACGGTATCTGGAAGTGCATTGCCACTGTACGTCATGTGATTGTGCTTTGACGCTTTGCCTCAGTGTCTAAATGCTGCACTGCATGCATTGCATTGATCTCTGTGTGCATTACTTCTGAGTCACTTTGATCCACTTTGGATCCCTGTGTGCATTACTTCTGAGTCGCTTTGATCCACTTTGGATCTCTGTGTGCTTTTCTCCTGAGTCGCTTTGATCCGCTTTGAATGCTGTTTTATGAAATAAGTGTGCTTTGCTTAAATAAGAAAAGTAGAAGAGAAAATTACGTGGGCAGGAAAAATCACTTCCCACATGAATCAAGGAAAAGGAGCCACTTTATCAGGTACCGTAAAAGTCCTTCACCACGAAGGGCGCACTTTATATTGCTTTGATTCGCTTTGAATGCTGCGATTTATTATTAGTTAGCCTCACTGTCAAACCGAAAATCCACTTCGGAACATTAATCAAGTGGACACATCTTGCTCTCATTGCCATGTGCTAGTTCTTGTAAGCCTTGCTTGCTTGCCAAACTGAAAATGCAGGGTCTCGACATTCCTGTGTGTTTTACTTACTAGCCAAACAAGTAGGGTTGGCCAGGACCGTATATATGCACCGTATACGACCGTATATTTGGTGATTTCCCTGCCAAAAATACCGTAAATACACCGTATATATATGGTCCTGGCCAACCCTACAAACAAGAAAACCCTACATGTCAGGTTGCGTCTTGATCTGCTGTTTTATTGCCAGTTTCCGCCGTTGGCTTTGCTTACGAGTATGTATGTGTGTGTTTTATCTGCCCACAGGAGCCATTATGGCAGTTTATACTACCCTTCTGAGAACGAAAACTACGGACCTTACGACCTGTATGGGGCGCAACGTATCCAGGTGGGGTTGGGTGGGGGTACGTATGTATAGGCGTGTGTGTGCATGTACACAGGTGTGTGCAGTTACGGGCATTACGACTTTTGTATGGGGAGCAGCATACCCAGGTGTGTATGTGTGTGTATGTGGATTTGTGTGTATGTGTGCATGCGCGCGTATGTGTCTCCCTGCTGGAGTTGCCCTTCTTGCCTGATAGGGCCTGTGCCATTTCAACATTGTAACTCCAGTGTGCCTATGCTAAAGTTGCTCTTCGTGCCTGTCTGGGCCTCTGCCATATACACATTCAAACGCCTACGCCTCTGCCATTTACACATGCACGCACACGCCTCTGCCATTTACACATTCAACTGCCATACACGCCTCTTCCATTTACACATTCAACTGCCATACACGCACACGCCTCTGCCATTTACACATTCAAACGCCTCTGCCATTGACACATTCAAACGCCTAGGCCTCTGCCATTTACACATTCAAACGCCAGTGTGTCCTTCTGAGATGCAAAGGCATGTTAATAGGGTTGACCAGGACCATGTATACACCGTGTATATACGGTATTTTTGTGGTATTTCTGGCAGGAAAATCACCAAAAATACGGTGTATGTACACATTTCTGGCCAACCCTACTTGTTACTGAGATGCTGTGAAGCGTGGCAGCGGACTGACAAGCTTCGCCACATCAAACCGTTTTAGTCCCTTCAGTTGCCACAAATGTAATTTCTTCTTTTATATTGAACTATCCGTACACAAATAACTATGTACAATTTGTACACATTGCCTAGGCTGTAATTTTCACGGTGTTCGTCCTCCCTTGGATTAGTGCAGTGGCGTTCCTTGCAGATTTGTAAACGTGGTGCTGCTAAGGTCTTTGATTGTCATTTAACGGTAGACCTTGCAGGATCGTTACCGTGGTGCTGCGGAGCGTAACATCGCATAAATGCAATTAAAGGAACTTGTCTTTGATTGCCATTTTATGGTAGACTTGCAGAATTGTTACCGTGGTGCTGCAAAGCGTAACATCGCATAAATACAATTTAAGGAACTTGTCTTTGATTGTTAAAGGGACTCATCTTTAATTGCCAATTTACGGTAGACCTTGCAGGATCGTTACCGTGGTGCTGCAAAGGGCCATCGCATAAATACAACTTAAGGAACTTGTCTTTGATTGTTAAAGGGATTCATCTTTAATTGCCATTTTATGGTAGGCCATGCAGGATCGTTTCCGCGGTGCTGTGGAGCGTAACATCGCATAAATGCAATTAAAAGAACTTGTCTTTGATTGTTTAACGAATTTATCTTTGATTGCCATTTTTAATAGACCTTGCAGGATCGTTTCCGTGGTGCTGCGGAGCGTAACATCGCATAAATGCAGTTAAAGTAACTTATCTTTGATTGCCATTTTATGGTAGACCATGCAGGATCGTTTCCTTGGTGCTGTGGAGCGTACCATCGCTTAAATGCAAATAAAGGAACTTATCTTTGATTGCCATTTTATGGTAGACCATGCAGGATCGTTTCCGTGGTGCTGTGGAGCGTACCATCGCTTGGGCCCTCTGCGTCTACAGTGAGGACCCTGCTGCAAGATGCCAGGTTGGTACATTGACAAAAACATGCAACAAAAAATCCACACAGGAAAGGCCACTGCCAGAAATGGTTGAGGAAAAGGGAGCCTTTTTGGCACCAAACACATACCTAGGGTTGGCCAGAACCGTATATACACACCGTATATGATCGTATATATGGTGATTTCCCTGACAAAATAGCCGTATATACACCGTATATACCTATGAATGTATGGTTCTGGCCAGCCCTACACATACCTAAACTGATGTGCCAGCTTTTAACATATAGTATAATCAAGACGATGGTGTGGTAAAAGAATGCTAGAAGGTTGTTGAGGCCCGAATACTATCTTGCCTTGTACTGGTAGTAGTGCACGCCTACTCATGTAGGGAGGTATGACGAAGCGCATTGCCAAAGACTCTTATCTCATCCTCGATAGAGCGGGAGTAAAGGCTGGTTGCATTTGTGGAGAGGAGGCCAGAGTTTAGGCCTTGTGCAGCAATTCTGAAAACCGCAGGGGCGGACTCTGCGGTTGTTAAAAGTAACCTGCTGAGTTCAATTCAAGTCACTCGTGACCTCCACTTCTTGTAGTGCAGCAGCGATATGCTAGATGAAAAGCAAGATTGACTATTTGTCACTCTTGCTTTTTATCTCTGTTTCTCTGTTGTTTCTCCATCTTTTTGTTTCCTTAACAGAATAAGTCCCCCACCTACTGCATATTACGATGCAAACAAAAAAGGCAAGACGTATTTCTATTGTAGTGAAGTGAAATGTTTCTGGGCTCATGTTCTGGAAAGGTGCCTAAGTACCACAGTCAAAGCTTTTATTTGGCATTAATGTGTGTTGTTAAGCTGGCACAGCAAGAGCTTTTTCCAACACACACACGCAAATAATCATGCAAGCGTACGCACATTCTCATGCACGCACAGATCTTTGAGTCCATGGCGCTTGCTCTTCACCACTCCGCGGTGCAGCAATCCCCTTGCTTTGCATATTTAGCAGGGGCTATGCTGGGCACAGCCCTCTCCCCTTGTGAGTATTCTGCACCCTCGTAAGTCATATATTTATTTTACATTATTCATTAATTATATCCTCACATTAGCACTTTGTACACTCTATTCTCTTCCTGAGAGCATTCCCTTGTGGTTCCTTCGTACATCTTCCTCGTGACTTCTTTGTACACACTCATCCTGAGAGCATTCCCTTGTGGGTCCTTGTACATCTTCCTCCTGACTTTTTTGTACACACTCATCCTGAAAGCATTTCCTTGTGGTTCCTTCGTACATCTTCCTCGTGACTTCTTTGTACACTCCCTTTTTGGGTACAAACCTGACTGAGCACTTTGCACTTTCCTCGTGAGATCTGTATACACCCTCCTTTGTGTACAAAGAACTCACAAGGACATGTTCAAAGGATACATTCAGGAAGATAGTGTACAAAGCACTCCAGAGGAAGATGTGCAAAGTGCTCAGATGTGGCAACCGGCACATCTTCCTCTTAAGTGCTTTGTACACTCAACCCTTGAGTGCCTTGTACACTCTTCTCTTCAGTACTGTCCTCAAACGCTACTTGTACACACTCCCCTTGTGATTTCCTCAATCAAACACGTCTCTCAAACGCTACTTGTACACACTCCCCTTGTGATTTCCTCAATCAAACACGTCTCTCAAACGCTACTTGTACACACTCCCCTTGTGATTTCCTCAATCAAACACGTCTCTCAAACGCTACTTGTACACACTCCCCTTGTGATTTCCTCAATTAAACACGTCTATGATGCGGTCTATGACTGCCGAAGGGTACCGTCCTGCTGTCTTGTTCAATACCGTTAGCGCCTTTGAGCGCACGCCCAACTTCTCATCCTTCTTGCTCTTTTTTCTTCGAGCTCCCAATTTGCGCACCTTATATTTGCCCTCTTGCTCTCTTTCTTTGTAGTCTTGGCATTGTTAGCTCTGAGTGCGTGCACCTTTGTTCAGCCTTCTCGCTCCCTATTCCTTTAGACTAAAGCACTGTTGCGCTCTGATTGCATGCCCGACTTCTCATCCTTCTTGCTCTTCATCCTTTGAGCTGACACCCTTGCCTGAGTAAGTAGAGACAAACCGACTATACATTAAGCATCATTAAGACACCCACCGATTATTTATGCTTTTATACCCATTTTTAAAAAATTCCTTTTTTGCAGCTGCTGGCCGTCCTTGCCCACCGGTGGACTCTGGTGTGAGTAGGGTCAAGCAGGAAGGCAAGTTTACAGTTTGGGTGTAGAAATTTGGAGTGACGCAAATAAAAGGATGAGTACGTACTCAGGGTGTTGCTGGAGGCAAGTTCACGGTTTGAGTGTAGAAAGTTGAGAGGTGTGAATAAGGCAGCAAATGAATATGGCAATAAACGGGGCGGATTAATATGGCAAATATAACAGTGAGTCCGTTATACTGACTGCGGAACGAATTAGCGGCAACACTATGCGGCGCAACAAGGTCGGGTTCCCTATCAGTGTGGGTATACTGGCTTATGCTAGCATGAGATTGTGTGCCCATCTGCATAATGCTACATTTAGTGTTTGTCATTGCGTGTGTTGCTAGCATGAGTATGTGTGCCCAGCTGCATATTGTTACACACGAGTGTTTGTCATTGCGTGTGTTGCTAGCATGAGAATGTGTGCCCAGCTGCATAATGCTACACACAAGTGTTTGTCATTGCGTGAGATGCTAGCATGAGAATGTGTGCCCAGCTGCATATTGTTACACACGAGTGTTTGTCAGAGAGTGTGAGAGTGAAGTCTGCCTCCCAGAGAGCACTAGCTTTACGTACAAGTGCACACACACAGGCGCATGTGCAAACGTGCACACTCATACACCAACACACCTGCACGCAAACAGTAAATGCACTGCACACACATACACGCTAAAACATACTCGGACAACTCCCGGCTTTCCAGGCTTGCGTTCTGTGTGATGCATTGCGTCTGCCAACACATACATACATGCAAACATGCACACACACACACACACACACACACATACACACACACACACACACAGACGACTCTCAGCCCCCTGTGCCCCCAGCCCTGAGCTTCAGTCGCGCATCTAGTCTTGCCAAAGATGCTATCAAGCTGCTTCCTAGAGGCCTCCTGCCGCTTGTGGCACAGTCGTGAGTGTGTGTGTAAATGGGTGTGAGAATGGCACACGTGCATCACATCTCCGATATTTGTGTGTGTATGCGTATGCATGTCTCCAATGGGTGCAAGCATTGGCAAAACACAAATAATGTGCACAACTGTTCCGTGATAACTTGACGCCTTCGACGGGCATCTGTACATTCCGTGAGATCATCTCTCACGCCTTTGATGGGCATCTGTGCATTGCCGTCATTAGCAACAAAAGCAAACTAATACACCAGGGCAAAACTGTTCCATGAGTGCGTCACTTCTGTGTGTGTGTGTGTGTGTGTGTGTGTTTGTGTGTGTGTGTGTGTGTGTGTGTGTGTGTGTGTGTGTGTGTGTGTGTGCGCGCGCGCACCACGTTTTGGCAATGAAGTCGTGGAAGATGCCTTATCTTTTTGCATACAAAATAGGAAGGCAGAAATCGGCAAGGGTTACACACGTAACCCCCAAATGCAGCTCCTACTGCCTGATCTGGTTGAGCCTGTGGTGCGTGCATTGCACCACACATCTCCCCAAAAAAACAAAGAAACAGTCAGAAGTTGCGCACGTCTGTGCACGTGGTGCGAGCATTGCACAACACATCTCCCCACAGGAGACAATATAATCTGCCTGAATTTTAGAATCGTACATGTCTGTGCACCACATTCCTCCTTCCATGCATAGATCTGCCTGGTTCACGCTTTTAAAGATCAATCATATACGCCGTCGCTAGGCCTGCCGACGAGATTATCACTCCCTGAGAATAATTTTTTTGTGTGTGGCTCCTCGCACGGAGTGCACACTTCACACACACACGCCTCAAATTCGCAGCTCACAAAAGTGTTGTGTGTGTTGTGTTGTGTGCGTGGGTGCAGGTTGTTATTCACGCACGTCTCAAATCACAGCACACAAAGGTGTTGTGTGTGTGTGTGTGTGTTCGTGCGTGTTGTGTTGCGTGCATGCGTGCAGTCCACATGTGTTTTGTGCAAGCCACGTGTGTCAAAATGTGTGTGTGGTGCGTGCGTGCGTGCAGAGTGTAATCCACGTCAGCATACAGTGCAGAGTGTATCCCACGTCAGCATACCCAGGCATTTGTGACTGCGTGTGTATGCGTGCGTGCAGAGTGTATTCCACATCAGCATACAGTGCAAAGTGAACCACGTCGTTGTTACTGCGTGCATGCAGAGTCTACCACGTTAGCATGGGCAGTAAATTATTCTCCCCCATAGGCGCTGGCATGTACCAACAGCTCGCTCAGCTCTTACACTGGAAGGCAAAGAACGAATCTACAGGTATGTGTGTACGTTTGTCCTGTGTGTGTATGTGTGTGTGTGTGTGAGTGTGTATGTTGGTTTGTGTGTGTGTATGTGTGTGTGTGTGTATGTGTGTGTGTGTGCGTGTGTGGTACAAGGGGGGAAGG
>Ga0307942_1004009_pt1 | contig 11831 bp, 20 predicted proteins | sample OrgLakmetagen175_FD_201846 | JGI IMG/M metagenome (GOLD analysis project Ga0307942, IMG submission 201846) | Saline water microbial communities from Organic Lake, Antarctica - #175 | ecosystem: Environmental > Aquatic > Non-marine Saline and Alkaline > Saline | place: Antarctica: Organic Lake...
CATGATTTCCTTTCTCAGCAGAACAATAGACTTTTTCTTTTCCTTTCTGAGCTTATGGATTTATTTGTGGCTGGCCGAGACCAGTCAGCAGCCGATCAGCCAAACAACCTGGCTGAAGGTCACCCCCAATTGTAACCATTGTAACCATTGTACCTCGAAAACAAACACTACCAACACAACACCTCAGAACAATCTCAGCATTAAAAACATATCTGCTACTGTCGCATATCCTCCATCGGACAAAAAGATGACCTTCAGCGACAAGTTCAGTACATGCGAGAAAAATTCCCTCAACACCAAATCATCACCGACATTGCCTCCGGAATCAATTTCAAACGTAAAGGATTACACACCATTCTGGAATTGTCAAGCAAAGGCGTTCTCCAAGGAGGCACCGTTGTGGTTGCCTATAGAGACAGACTCGCCCGATTTGCATTCGAACTGGTTGAAAGGATCCTTCAGCTCCATGGCGTGCAAATCATGGTTCTCCATGAAGAAATGGAAGGCTCCGAAAACAAAGAGCTCATCGAAGATCTCTTGGCCATCATCAACGTATACAATAGCCAAAACAATGGAAAACGAAAATACAGTGAAGAAAAAGGGAGGCCGAGCAAAGAAAAAGCCTCCGGCCAACAAGTGTCGGAAAATCAGATTGTCACCGTGTCCTGAAGTGCAAGACAAGCTGCGCCGTTGGTTCGGTAGTGTACGTGTCACATATAATTGGGCTCTGGAGTGCATAAAAAACAAACCTCATGTCCATCGATGCACGAACATGATATCTCTCCGTAAGCGTTTCATCGACGCTTGTAATATACCCAAAAGCAAATTTTTTCTATTGGATACGCCTAAAGATGTGAGGGATACGGCTCTGAAAGACTTGACAGATGCTTATAAAAACAATTTTGCAATGCGAAGAAAGAATCCATCGCATTATTTCGAAATGAAATTCAGAACCAAAAAAGAGGCTCAAAGCATCACTATATCGCATAATGTCATCAAACAATTGGTATTGGGTGAAGATACACAGGACGGAGAGTTGAAAATGTATCCGACGTTTTTGAAAAACAAGATCAAATTTCATGTCAGGAAGAATAGGAAAAGTATTCCGCGTATAGATAACGATTGTAAGCTTATATTGGATAAACTGGGACGTTTCACACTCGTGATACCATCTATGAAGAAACTTGCGATAACCAAGCAAGCTCACAAAAGAAAGGATGGTGTGCGATAGATCCCGGAGTACGCACCATGCTTACGATCTATAGCCCTAAGGTCGGAGAATGCTATAAGATCGGAGATGAAGATATCTCTAAAATATTCCGGCTTTGTAAACATCTCGATAAACTCATTGGCAAAAAAAGAGTAAAGAAGAAAAAACGAGCGATCATCGTGTTACGGAAACGTATTCGAGACTTGGTGACGGAAGTACACTGCAAGGCCATCGTGTTTTTACTGAACACTTTCGACCATATCATCATTCCTCCCTTCAACGTGGGTCAAATGGTGAGACGGCAAAATCGCAAACTCAGTAAAAGCAGTGTACGGAAGATGTTATCGTGGCGACATTACGATTTCAAAATGCGTCTGAAAGAGAAAGCATTGCAATGTGGTGTCCAGGTATATGAAAGAGGAGAAGAGTATACATCTAAAACGTGCACGCATTGTATGTTGATCAAACCGGATTTAGGCGGAGCGAAGGTTTATAAATGTGACCATTGCCATTTGAAAGCGGATCGAGATGTATGCGGAGCAAGGAATATTTTCATCAAAAACGCGTCAGAGTATGGAAGATGACTCTGGCCTTGCCACGCTACGGCCATAAAAGAGTACCCAGGCTTCTTTTATGCAAAACCTATTCATGCGGAGAAGCTGTATTGCCGAGTAATGGAATTATTTCTATGAAAAGTTGATATGGCTTCGAGGATGTACGAAGGGATACTTGTTTATGACAAGGTGTCATTAGGTTTAAAGTAGCGGCCGAACCATGTACACTCCGTTTTGCAAAGAACGTTTCACCCAACATAAATCGAAATAAAACACCATACATGATGCTGTATATAGGAATCCGCAATCCATCCATGATAAGTCAGCTAATTGACGCCTCCATCTGTATCACAATCACAATCTCTCCAACTGCGTTTTAAAACCGTTCGCGGACGAAGACATTACGTTCTTGAGAATCTCGTGCTTTTCTGCGCGTGTCATGTACAAAACAAAACATTGTGGTAGACTGTACATCATTGTACATCATGCAGACGCTGAACCGTGATGCGACTTTTGAGTAAAGCCTAAAGAATATATAAATACATCTTTTGACACAGTCCAAAACAAGAAGAAAAAGCATCAAGCATCTCACCAAAAGTCTACTCTGCAAATATAATGCGTCTTATTTCTTACCAACATACACTCCGTTTTGTGAAGAATGTTCCACTCGATATAATCGAAATGAAACACCTTTACGCACATCGTGTAGTTGACAAGATACCAGCGATGTAAAACTTTGTTTCTTCTTATTTTTCACATGGAACATTCTAAACTGAACGGACTATAATCAGCAACATGGTACACACCTGAGAGAGAGTCATAGTCGTGCCGAAGATTGTCATTGTCACGCTGGAGAATGGCGTTGTCACGCTGGAGAATGGCGTTGTCATGCTGGAGAGTGCTGATGTTACTCTGGAGAATGTCTACAACTTCTGTACCACGGTTTTTGATCAACTTCAGAACCTGCGAACGTACATAGCAAGAATACACGTTTGAATCCATAATCTAAAGAAAGACAGACCGACACAGAGCGCAACATCGGCAAAACAGGTCAGATGAAGTGTGCGGAGCATACAGTGCATACAGTTCATACAGTGCATACATTCGAGATGGATAAAAATACTTCAAACATCATTGTGGGACATCTCGCACCTCGCCCATGCCATCAAGCATGTTACGATGCAGTGCCACCAACTTGTGGGCCCATTCAGGTACTGCGCCTGAACATCAAATGTGGCGAGAGTGTACTTCAGTAATCATGAACGTCTACGTTTGACATCTGATAAACAGTGACAAACCAAAACAAGTCATGTGATACTGTAGACAGACATCAAATCGTACTCTCCACAGCAAATAGCAGATAGCGTCATAAACCCACCATGACCAGACTCTCTGATAAGAGCTTCCGTTGTCATCTTTATAGATTCCACTACATATCAGTAGTACCTGCAGATGTGCAAAACAAATGAGTAAGTACATGACAAGACACTGCGCGCAAGGCTTCAACTGTTGACATAATTCCTTATCAATTATTATTGTTTTTTGCAATTTCTGAGTACAAAAAACAGCTTAAGGATGTATGTCATATTACGATTAGGTGAGGTAAGGACCTATCATCCTCAAGTCATGGTGATCGCTTAGATGCGGCATAACCTTGGATGGTTCAGTGACACATCCCTCAGTCATAGTGTTGACTGTAAAAAAATCACTAACACATTGACATTACAATAGCCACGTAATGTTACTTTATGATAAACCATTGCGATCTCTTCGGTGAGGCTGTTCCTTAAATGGATCAATGGTAAATGCGTTAGAGTGTGGAAGGTAACTCTAACCTTGCTACGCTACGGCCATGAAAGAAGTACCCAGGCTTCTTTTGTGCAAAACCTATTCATGCGGAGAAGATATATTGCCGAGTAATGGATTTTCTGTGAAAAGTTGATACGGCTTTGAGGATGCACGAAGGGATACTTGTTTATGACAAGGTATCATTAGGTTTAAGGTTGCGGAATGATCGTCATCTTGTATACATATCCCCCATGATAGGACCAATGCCTGTGCCTCCTGCTGGGACTGAGCCTGAGCCTCCATGCCCTCTTGTGCCTCCTTCTGGGCCTGAGTCCGAGCCTCCATGCCCTCCTGTGCCTCCTGCTGGGACTGAGCCTGTGCCTCCATGCCCTCCTGTGCCTCTTGCTGGGCCTGAGCCTACACTCTGTGGGACAGTGCCGGAACCTACTTCTTCATGAGCATAGCCGGCACCATTCCGGACATATATCATATATATATTGAATTACTTATTTTTCCAGAGTTCCGGTTGTCCAGGAATTTTCCCGGGACCGGACTGCATGTAATGCACCCTGTTCTTTCAGTTCATACATTATACAAAATATATTCTCCTGACAATCATCATAAACATGGACGAGTTTCTAGAATTGACGGCAGCCACCTTTCAGTACTACTTGACACGCACCGTGTATAGCATTCTACATGTAAGTGGTGTCCATGGACGTATACATGCATGGAGAGTGAAGCATTGGCCTCAGCAAGCACATGGCTGAGACGCGCACGATGCATGCAGGACACCGCAAAACACATTCAAGAGACATTCACAGCATAAGCAAGATACATGGAGACATGCACAGCATAAGCAAGATACATGGATACATACACAGCACAGTCTGAACACATAAGGACATGTAGACATGCGCACATGCATGCATCCATATCACAGCTGACCGTGAGAGCGCGCCATATGTCTTGCTCCTCGAAAGCTTGCATGCGTGAAGGCTGGGTGAATTGATACCATCTTATATTAGGATGGTGTCTTGTCACCTTTGGTGCACCTCCGGTGTCAACTACACGATGTGCGTAGAGGTGTTTCATTACAATTTATATCGAGTGGAACATTCTTTACAAATCGGTGTGTATCACCCTGTATGATAGGGATTGCTATTCCTTTTGCGTATTTTTGGGAACACCACCGAGAACACTCTATCACACCATTGCTATTTCTTTTGCGTATTTTTGGGAACACCGCCGAGAACACTCTATCACACCATTGCTATTCCTTTTGCGTATTTTTGGGAACACCACCGAGAACATTCTATCACACCATTGCTATTCCTTTTGCGTATTTTCGGGAACACCGCCGAGAACACTAGGAACACTAGTGAGACTGTGATAGAATTTTGTGATTTCTTTTTTGGCCATTTCTCCAGGACACGCGGAGAACTTTGCCCCAAAACCGAATTTTTGAGTGTTGGGAGACCTATAGAGTGCCTTGTCTGGATCCTAAATACAACATTTCTGATCAAATTGGTGACGCGTAAGGGGTCATGGGTTCGAGCCTCCTCGAAAGCGTGGTTACAGGCTTCTTTCAAGCTTCCGCTCAGATGCCCCCGAGGCATATATAGCGATGTAACTTTTCCTAAATACAACATTTCTGATCAAAAGACACCTTTTTACACCATTTTTTCCAAATCCTTCTTCTCGCTGAGCTCAACAATTGGTAAAAATGAATATAAGCAATAACCTTAGCTTTATATACCTTTCTCGAAATATCTTACGGACAGGGACGGGCTACCAAAGTGCTTACCTAAGTAACCGTAGCGACCGACACTACTCAACAAACGACGATAACTTATTTTATTTTCTCCATGTGAGGAATACTGTACTACGCCATTTCTATTTCTGAATAAGGATGAATGAAATTGTTACGGATATGAATCGCTGTTGCTGTCTGTCAAACGTCCTCTCCGAAAAAGAAGTACTACGTGGTAATGACATTAATGTACAAAGAAAACAAGAGGGGAGAAAGAGGGCAGCTCTGCTTAACACCACGGTTGGGGTGGACGCACGCTTGCTTGTGTCCGTCCTTTAGAAAATTAACATCATCTGCATACATATCCTAGATCACCTTCAACAAAGCAGTTGGCATGTTCACCCGCTGGAGTTGCTGCCGCAGTCTAGCAAATGGAATGGTATCATAGGCCTGCCTAACATCGATAAATGCCACGTGCAGGTGTGGAGAGTTATTAGGCCTGACCTTACGGGCTGCATGTCGCAAGTGCCGCAGAATATAGGGTGCAGGGTGTTGCAGCCGGGATAAGAACCAGACTGTGTGTCAGGCACCTTTTGTGTCCGGCAACGCACCTTAGGCATCAAGTCAAGTGATGCTGCACAATTCATTCACAAGATATATACACCTGCTTTAGAAGTTGTGAACAATTATGCTCACTCCTTTCATTGTTGTTTGGTCTCTGTGGCACTGCTGCGCAATGGCATTCCTTGGGAGGCACAAATGCCCCACCTTCACCACAGTGCGCAATGCTGGAAACACAATGCGCAGAGCCCACTCTAGGAGCTCTAGGTGCTGCTCCAGCTGCGCTCGCCCTGTTCCGTACTCGTTGCTGGATCTCTTGATTTCTACAGCCTCAGCAACAGCTTGGTCAGCATACACCTGGGTGCAGAGGGAGTAAAAGGAGTCACATGAGAGGAGTCACGGAAGGCAGCACAGATGCTGTGCATGTCATGACCTGAGCTCCATCCACACTCCATGACATCTTGACCCTCTGCACAGACGAATTATCTACTACTAGCAACTAACTAAGTTCTGCTCTGAGCCTTCCACTGAGAGCCTCTTTGTAACTCACTGAGACTCTCAAAGATGTTCAAAACCACTCAGGGGTAAGGCTAAATCACACGTGAAATCCCAGAATTGCAGTGTTTGAACACCCTCAGGACTAGGTCAGGACAGGAGACGGCCTCTGCCACTGCTCACTTATCTGCACTACACACGCGTGCACTCACTGCTATGCGGCCTCGGCCGTCAAGCTCAACATGTCCTGCTGGCAGGCGGAAATCTCTGAGGTGCCGCGGGTGCTGGTTCTGGTACTTGGAAGGGCTGGCTGAAAACTGGGCTAGCATGACAGCTGTGCTGCCAGGCTGCTGATTGACGGACTTCAAGCGGCTAAGCTCTTCAACAGCCTTGTCATCGCACTCCTCTGCAGCCTTCAAGCCCTCGTATGCCCACGCCACTCGCACCAGCAGGGGCTTGAACCCAAGGTCCACCTTAGAATTAGCTGCTTTCAGGAAGTGCTTGATAGCATCCATCTGGGGCTGAGACGGCTGGCCTTGAAACCAGGGCTCGATGCGCGCGAGGTCCCTCAAGTGGCGCTCATCTTCTGAACCTTGGTCTGGCACGCTGAGGAGGGCTTTGTAGATGCCACTGCAAGCACAGAAGTGTCAACCAGCAAGTTTGCAAAAGCACGGGGAAGCGATGCTCGTGCATAAATGCTCGCTGAGGCCAATGCATGCACACAGAGCACGCATGGGCACAGACATGTTGCTGCATGTGCACTTGCATCTGAAGACCCTTTACATGCGCTTACGTTGCGTTCAACGCTCTACATTGCGAGTAAGGTGCAAACATGAGAGCCATCTCTCTCATCCAGGGCTATTGGACAAGCCGATACGATCAACATAAAGGAAGGAACACCAATGCTTCACAATATTACTCTCACTTGTAAAGGACCATGAAGATGCAGACTCGTTTAGGCCAATCAAACTGCTAACTCTTCCTGTCTTCAAACAGGCACATACATGGGAGCGCTGCATAGCCACTCATTTCAAAGTAATAAAAGCGCAGCTCCCTTGAACCTTAAGGGATAAAGGTTTCAACTGCTGAAAGGCAGGGCCCACAGCCCTCCATGTTGCAGCACGCGCTGAAGGTTCAAAGAAAGCACTTACCTTAGGAACTTGGAGGTGGCATCACTCTTGAGCAGTTGGGCGACCAGTGTTCGGGTGCACGTAACTACTTCCTCTGGGTGGGGGTGCGCTCCCTTGCCAGCAAGCACGTGTTCCACCAATTTTTCAGGCGTGCAGATGAGGAGTGGCGCCCCAAAGCCTTGTCCTCGCATGGCCTCTATCGAACGCCTGCAAGAAAGTATGTGTATACATGCGCTCACGTTTGTTGAGTGCGCGTGCGCGCACACATGTGCGCCTTTATGTGATTGCACGCATGTTTGCGCAAACATTTTCATGCAGGCCTGTGCTTATGCTTTCAGTGCGCCCGGGAATGCGTGCATGCGTAAAGCACCGTGCGTGCGCGTATGTGGGTGCATACATGCATGCGAGTACGTGTGCCCCAGTGAGCATGCAAAGGAGCATGCATGTGTGCACGTGTGCCTCTGTGTGTGTCCTGTGTGCATGCATGCTCACAAGAGATGTCTGCTTACCGTGCATCGCTCTCAGCAAGCTGGCTAACGCCCTTGTTCAAAGAGCTGATGTCCTGCGCCTGGCGCTGCTGGGTGTGTGAAAGCGAGCTAACGCCCTTGTTCAAAGAGCTGATGTCCTGCGCCTGGCGCTGCTGGGTGTGTGAAAGCGAGCTAACGCCCTTGTTCAAGGAGCTGATGTCCTGCGTCTGGCGCGCCTGGCCATCTACTAACCGCTTGATCCCGTCTAACAGGGGCTTTAGCTCCACTCTCAGGGCACTCGAATCCATGCTTAATATAATTGACGAGACAAAAAATTATGCCGCCCAATACACAGAGAATCCCTGCCGCCCAGTTCACCCACACCAGGATGTCAGTCGACTGTTTTGCCATCTAACCATGTGGTTACAGATTATTTTTTACCACGTACAGGCACACGCACACACACGCACACGCACACACACACACACACACACACACACACACACACACACACACACACACACACACACACACACACACACACACACACACACACACACACGCACACACACACACCCACGCACGCACGCACGCACGCACGCACGCGCACACACACACACATACACTTCATCTCATCTCTAGACTACATGACTGCATGACTACATATATTTCACTCATCTCCTCATCTCCTATAGACTGCATATGTTTCATTCATCTCCTCATCTCCTCATCTCCTATAAACTGCATATGTTTCATTTGTCTCCTCATCTCATCTCCTCATCTCCTCATCTCCTCATCTCCTCATCTCCTATAGACTGCATATGTTCCATTCGTCTCCTCATCTCCTCATCTCCTATAGACTGCATTGCATGACTGCATATATTCCATTCATCCCCACATCTCTCAAGCCATGCATGCAGTGAAACACATCAAGAACGGCCATACTCGGGCTTTCCATCATCATTGTACCCAATAATAGGGATGGACGTGACATCCGTGTTCTCAATCAGAGAAATCACATTTTTTCGCACACCATCTCCCAAGTGAGCATACCCAGGAGAACTCAACAGTTTCTTGATGTCTTTCACAAATGGATCTTTATCACTGTCTTGGCGAAAAGTGACGTGCATCACTCCCAGGAAAGTATTGATGATGGTCACCAATGCGCCTAGCATGTCCTTGTAATTCTCTCCGAACAAGTGCACAAACAGGTCGTGATTGATGGGTATGTGCTTTCCAGAAAACTCTCCATTGACCCCGTTGAACACACACCCCTTGATATAAGAAGTGTCCTTCATGCTTCGCTGTAGTAGGATGGTGTAGGATATTATAGTCAAAGTATGTGCGGTTTGGTTATGTGGTGTTGGGATATATGGTGTGCCCCATCACAAAATCATCTTTCAAATTATAGGATTTTTCCTATCATTTTTTTGCTATTCAATCGCACGGTCTTCATTCACTCTATCGCGGAACATAACTGATATGCTGTGGAACACTGCCGAGAACACTAGGAACACTGGTGTTATCGTGATAGAAATGATGATACTCTTTTGCACCAGTTTCTGGCCACCCAAGGGAATTTTTTTTCAAAAGTCTGTGTTTTCACACTCAACACAGTATGTAGTGTAACCCTCACCATTCAAATGACAGACTCACCGATAAAAACGAGCCACTTTTGCCCTCATTCTTCAATTTCATCCTACCCATTGTAACCATTGTAACCATTGTTTCTTTTGTTTAGCCAATTGTAGTTTCAGGCTTTTTCCAAACTTCCGCTGAGATGCCCTTCGAGGCATATATAGTAATGTAACCTTACCTTACCTTACACCAGAACCGGTTCTAGCAAGGGTATCACACACAGAAAACATGCCATGTTGTGGCTTTTCCAGGTCTTCGCTTTGACAGCTGGCCTGCCTGTACGGATGTCAAGTATGGGCCACTTTTTCACTGACATATGATTCCTCAGTAACCACCCGTGCACACGTCCTTCATCTTGGCTTCCTGAAAAAATTCCTGGGTGTCAAGAAAGGTACTGACACTCACTGCGTGCTCCGCAAAACAGGCCAGATGCCCATCTTTTTCTACTGGTTCAGATGCACCATAAGATTCTGGAACAGTTTACTCTCTTCAAACAACCCTCTTCTTGAGAAAATTGTGCGGGCTGATTTACTTCTTGCAAACAGAAGTGATACATGGACTTACCAGGTTCTGCATGCGCTCCAAGATTTACCTACATCTCAACAGCTTTTGGATGCCATACGATCTCGTCAGACTATCAATCTAGGACAGTTTGAACTCACTCTACGTGAACATATCATTGGGGGCTGGAGAGATCTTGACATTTTGACACCACATGAAGCTCACCATTCCAGCAGAATTATGAGGACACATCACACACATTTTGGTGTACCTTTGGGGAATACTTCTGGATGGTGGGATGACAGAAAAAGAAATCAAAAGCCTGTGTTGCCTCTCTACCTTCGCTTGGACATTCCCAGCAACCTCAGCTGCGCACTTTCTTGCCTTCGCCTTTCTGGCCACAACTTTCTGGTCCAAAGAATGCGTCATGACAGGAATAGAAGGCCTTATGAGCTCAAGATCTGTGAGAGATGTGACTGGCACACTATTCAGGATGAGGAACACATTTTGTTGGACTGTCCGCATAAACATCTGGTCAGACTTCGCACACAGCAACAGCTTATCTTCCCACCTCAGTTTGAGGATGGCCCGACTCGTTTAAGGACTTTTATGAACCAACCTGATATTTTTGGTGTCGCCTCTTTTGTAGCTAAGTGCCTAGCCCTGTTCCCTTGATTTATTTGTTGGGACCTATAGGTTGAGCAGCCATGCCAGGCTGGAGGCCTTTGTAATCCAAACTAAACTTTATTCTTCTAGCATTATTTTGGTTTGGTTACAGGCTTTTTTCCAAGCTTCCGCTCAGATGCCCACCAGAGGTTTATATAGCGATGTAACCACACCTTGGACTAGCTGCAGTCAGCTGAATTTCAGTCGTTTAGCCACGTTGTTCCCATTCACATTTGTGCAGGGGCTTTATGAGAGGGGCCACATCTCCGGAGCAGAGGCAGCAGGCTTTATAACAAAAATATGCGGGCAAGCTGCTCGCATGATCTTATCGACTACAAAGCTCTGATGCTCCTTACCTTACCTTATCGACTACAAAGCTCTGATGCTCCGCTAGTGGGGTTCACAATATAGATTATACAACCGCGTGTACTTTGGTTTGAATTTCTGATTTGTTCTGTACCTCACAATATACCTAGGTTATACAACCGCATGGTATTTGGTTTGAATTTCTGATTTGTTCTGTACCATCACTGTTTCGCTCAGATTGACCTATATCTAATCTGCTCCAGAATTTCTAGATGTACCATCAGACCAAGTTTGTTCCTGTTTCCGATGTAAACATGTGTTGAGGAAAGCAGGTTCAGATTGCGTGCACACCAATTGAGAGTGGAGTCTTGCAAATGGCATGGTAGTTCTAGCATTTGTGATAAATGTGAGTGATGCAATGTTTAAACAGAAAATGCTGAGAGCCACACAGGTTCCCATGCAAGAGTTCATTTGCAATTTGCGTTTCAGACATTTGAAGGTATGGAGGGAAGCTGATTTTTCATGTCCTCGCGCAGTAAACAAGAAAGCAGTCATGTATCACAAGTGGTGTGGGAGTTCTGAGAGTGGTCCTAGAGGTTCTCCATTTTCTATCCCCTCCTACTTGTACAAGGATCTGGACTAACATGTGTTGAGGAATTTCAGCAGGTTCAGATTGCGTGCACACCATTTGAGAGTGGAGTCTTGCAAATGGCATGGTGGTTCTAGCATTTGTGATAAATGTGAGTGTGGAGAAGTTCAAGA
>Ga0307942_1004016_pt1 | contig 11808 bp, 18 predicted proteins | sample OrgLakmetagen175_FD_201846 | JGI IMG/M metagenome (GOLD analysis project Ga0307942, IMG submission 201846) | Saline water microbial communities from Organic Lake, Antarctica - #175 | ecosystem: Environmental > Aquatic > Non-marine Saline and Alkaline > Saline | place: Antarctica: Organic Lake...
CAAGGGTGTGCGTGCATTGGTGTGTTTGTAGGCAGCGTCAAGGGTGTGAGTGCAGGGGTGTGTTTGTTGGCAGCATCAAAGGTGTGAGTGCAGGGGTGTGTTTGTAGGCAGCGTCAAGGGTGTGCATGCATGGGTGTGTTTTTAGGCAGCGTCAAGGGTGTGCGTGCATGGGTGTGTTTGTAGGCAGCGTCAAGGGTGTGAGTGCATGGGTGTGTTTGTAGGCAGCGTCAAGGGTGTGAGTGCAGGGGTGTGCTGTTGGCAGCGTCAAGGGTGTGCGTGCAGGGGTGTGCTTGTAGGCAGCGTCAAGGGTGTGAGTGCAGGGGTGTGTTTGTAGGCAGCGTCAAGGGTGTGCGTGCAGGGGTGTGCTGTTGGCAGCGTCAAGGGTGTGCGTGCATGGGTGTGTTTGTAGGCAGCGTCAAGGGTGTGAGTGCAGGGGTGTGTCTGTAGGCAGCGTCAAGGGTGTGCGTGCAGGGGTGTGTTCGTAGGCAGCATGAGCATGGTCAGGATGCTGGAGTCTGTACGCGGTATTCGGACTTTAGGGCTGGCCAGGATCAAGCACGTACACTAGGCGGGAGCATCTACTAGGCGGGAGCATGATCAAGCATGTAAACTAGGCGGGAGCATGATCAAGCACGTACACTAGGCGGGAGCATGACCAAGCACGTACACTATAGGCAGGAGCATGATCAAGCACGTACACTAGGCGGGAGCATGTTGCTTCAGGCATGTACTCTAGACAGGAGCATGTTGCTTCATTTTTCATTTCCAAAGCGCTTATCCTGTGTATTGTTCATGTAAACGGTTGGCCAGAACCGTATATATGCACCGTATGTGACCGTATATTTGGTGATTTCCTGCCACAATACTGAATATATATGGTTCTGGCCAACCGTGTTCACGTACGTGTAATTGGTGTTTGGCTGACCCCAAGTGTGGGTCTAATTGATGAGAATCCTCGTAAAGATTTGGTGAAGGGTGGGATCAGGGGACTCTCATGCACCGACGTTCATGCACCACCCTGGTCATTTAATGTCAGCAACTCTTGATGTGACTTACGATATCAGCAACTTCAATACTACCAACTCACTTGACGTGCACCCTGTGATGGGCTAATGTTGAGAAACTGCTTGCAAGCGTCATGATTGAAGAGGCCACGTGCAGGCTTCAGCAGAGACACTTTCGATGTGACTTACAATATCGGCAGCTACAATACTACCAACTCGCTTGACCTGTGCTCTATGATAGGCTAATGTTGAGAAACTGCTTGCAAGCTTGATGATTGAAGAGGCCACGTGCAGGCTTCAGCGGAGTCACTCAAATGCGTGTGCAACTTGCTCAGCATAAGCGCATGCAAGCATTTGTGTGTTCTGAGCACATGCATTTGTGTTATAAGCGCGTGTAAGCATTTTTGTTCTGTAGTGACAATTGAATGCGTGTTTCGACGACTTGCTCAGCACAAGCGCATGCAAGCATTTGTGTGTTCTGAGCGCATGCATTTGTGTTCTGAGCGCGTGTAAGCATTTTTGCTCTGTAGTGACAATTGAATGCGTGTTTCGACGACTTGCTCAGCACAAGCGCATGCAAGCATTTGTGTGTTCTGAGCGCATGCATTTGTGTTCTGAGCGCGTGTAAGCATTTTTGCTCTGTAGTGACAATTGAATGCGTGTTTTGACGACTTGCTCAGCATAAGTGCATGCAAGCACTTGTGTTCTGAGCGCATGCAAGCATTTGTGTTATAAGCGCGTGTAAGCATTTTTGCTCTGTAGTGACAATTGAATGCGTGTTTAAAAAACTTGCTCAGCACAAGCGCATGCAAGCATTTGTGTGTTCTGAGCGCATGCATTTGTGTTCTGAGCGCATGTAAGCATTTTTGCTCTGTAGTAATAATTGAATGCGTGTTTTGACGACTCACTCACCATAAGCGCATGCAAGCATTTGTGTGTTCTGAGCGCATGCAAGCATTTTTGCTCTGTAGTGACAATTGAATTCGTGTTTTGACGACTTGCTCAGCATAAGCGCATGCAAGCATTTGTGTGTTCTGAGCACATGCATTTGTGTTATAAGCGCGTGTAAGCATTTTTGCTCTGTAGTGACAATTGAACGCGTGTTTTGACAACTTGCTCAGCACAAGCGCATGCAAGCATTTGTGTGTTCTGAGCGCATGTAAGCATTTTTGCTCTGTAGTGACAATTAAAAGCGTGTTTTGACAACTTGCTCAGCATAAGCGCATTTAAGCATTTCTGTGGATTTTTGTTCTGTAATGACAATTGAATGCGCGTTCTGACTCTATACTGTGTTTGCACAAGCTTGCGTCTGCGTTAAGTGTAACAAAAGTTCCTGTGTGTGCGTGCGTGCAAAACATCCTGAAAAGCATGCTTGGATGATGCTGTCATGGCTGCGCAAGACAGCTTGGAAGCACTTAGCTAGGGTTGGCCAAAACTGTACGTATATACGGTGTATATATGGTATTTTTGGCAGGGAATGTACCATACATATGTACATATGGTCATATACGGTATACGTTGTGCATATACGGTTCTGGCCAACCCTACACTTAATGCAAGACCACTCATCTGTGGCTGACTTCTGTCCTCTCTTGGCCAGATGCATGCACCCCCTCCCTTCACAGTATAGCCTTCCTCTTCACAGTACTCAGTTCCGCAGTACTCAGTTCCGCAGTACTCAGTTCCGCAGTACTCAATTCCGCAGTACTCAGTTCCGCAGTACTCAATTCCGCAGTACTCAGTTCCGCAGTAGCCTTCCTCTTCGCAGTACTCAATTCCTATTTATTCATTCCCTGCTGAGTGTGTCTGCACGAAACAGAGCACTGTGTACACACCCTTATTTATTACCTGCTGAGTGTGTCTGCACGAAACAGAGCAGTGCACCCTCACCTGCTGGCCTGCTGCGTGATCAGCACCCTCTCCCTTAGTATAAACTTTCTTTTGAAATTCTGTGTACACACCCTTATTTATTACCTGCTGACTGTGTTTGCGCGAAACAGAGTGCCACCCTCACCTGCTGGCCTGCTGCTTTATCAGCACTCTGTCCCTTTGTGTAATTATTTTTTGAAATACTGTGTACACACTCCTATTCATTACCTGCTGACTGTGGCTGCGCGAAACAGAGCAGTGCCACCCTCACCTGCTGGCCTGCTGCGTGATCAGCACCCTCTCCCTTAATATAATCTTTCTTTTGAAATACTGAAATACTGTGTACGCACTCTTATTCATTACCTGCTGACTGTGGCTGCGCGAAACAGAGTGCCACCCTCACCATGGCCAGCTGCGTGTTCAACACCCTGCTTCCCATCTACATGGTGACGGAGCTGCGCATGAGCATGCGCAACATGGGCATGTTTGAGGGCCTGCTGGAGGCCTTCTCCTACTTGGTCCGCATGTTCTCAGGTGTGTGTGACGTTTTTTTTGTGAAGGTTGTGCGTTATGACTGAGGTATGTGAGGACCTGCTATGGCTTGTCCTGCGATTTCAGTTGTAGAATGGGCGGTGTGATTTATAAGGCACAATCGTGTGTGTTTGTATGTGACATATTTTTGTCAAGGTTGTGCGCTATGTCTGAGGTATATGTGAGGACCTGCTACGGCTTGTCCTACGATTTCAGTTGTAGAATGGGCGGTGTGATTTATAAGGCACAATCGTGTGTGTGTGTGTGATATTTTAAGGTTATTAATTCATACCATCGTAGGCGGTTGACAACTTTGTATGGACTAGGTGCGCTGCAAGCTCTCAGCCAGCCTTGAGAGTTGTTGGCCACGCCTTTGCGTGCGCAAAATCCCTCCAGAATTACAACATATTCACAACAGAATTAAAACAGAATTACTACAGAATTACTACAGAATTACAACACGTCACAGTTACAGGAACGTGATGTAATTCTGTCCTGCTTCCAGGGCCTCCTCGCCTCCAGGAATTGCTTCCTCTAACGCCACAAGGCCCTTCATGCACATACATACACAACGCGTTTACAAAGAAGCTGTGCCCCACACCCGTTGGGATGCCTTATGTCCTTTGCGGCTTCTTGTGCATGAGCCTCACTTGTTGGGTTGGCCTGAACCATATATATATATACGGCTTATTTGGCAGGGATTTCACCAATTATACGGTCGTGTAAGGCGTATATACAGGGTGGGCCAGAATCATATATATATATATATATACGGTGTATACACGGTATTGTTGGCAGGGAGGGGCCATCATCTTAATGTCCGCTCACATCTGTCGCCGCTTTCCTTTATATTTGAGCATTTGCTTGCACGTGTCTCCAGTGATGATGACCTTGCACATGTTTGCTGATGCACTTGCAGGCATATGGTCAGGGAATTGGCGGTGACCTCGTGCAAGCCTATTACCCACACTAGGCTTTACACACAAGCCTATTACCACACTAGGCTTTACATACAAGCCTATTACCATATTAGGCTATACATACAAGCCTACTACCATATTAGGCTATACACACAAGCCTACTACCACATTGGGCTTTACATACAAGCCTATTACCACACTAGGCTTTACACACAAGCCTACCACCACACTAGGCTTTACATACAAGCCTACCACCACACTAGGCTTTACATACAAGCCTATTACCACACTAGGCTTTACCCATGCACATGTTTGCTGATGCACTTGCAGGCACATGGTCAGGGAATTGGCGGTGACCTCATGCAAGCCTATTACCACACTAGGCTTTACACACAAGCCTACCACCACATTAGGCTTTACATACATACATGACGTATCCAAACGCGATGGCATCTCGATGAAGTGCGCGCCTTTGTGAAAGGGTTTGTCATGCTGCCAATGCCCGTGCGCAGGCGTGGTCGGCGACATGATGACATTGCGTGCAAATCCACCATCACGCTAGGCTCTGCCCTAAGCCGTACATGAAGTCTGGCACCTCAATGGTGTGTGCTCCTTTGCAACAGGGTTTTTGACGCTGCCAATGCACGTGTGCAGGCGTGGTCAGCGACATGATGACCTCGCGCAAGTCTGCCATCACGCTAGGCTTTGCTATGGGCGCATGCGCAAAGTTTGGCATGAGCGGTGCGAGCACGGTGACCCAGCTGTTTGCCTCAAAGGCTGTGGACAGGCTGGCAAATGGGGTGCAGGTGCGTGTTGCGGGGGTAGGGTGCATGGGAGGAGAGTGTGTGTTTGTGTGTGTGTGTGTGTGTGCCCATGGCAACCCAGCTGCTTGCTCAGAAGAAGGCTAACTGCTGGCAATAGGGTGCAGGTGCGTGTTTCGGGGGTAGGGTGCATGGGAGGAGAGTGTGTGTGTGTGTGTGTGCCCATGGCAACCCAGCTTCTTGCTCAGAAGAATGCTAACTGCTGGCAATAGGGTGCAGGTGCGTGTTTCGGGGGTAGGGTGCATGGGAGGAGAGTGTGTGTGTGTGTGTGTGCTCTTGGCAACCTAGCTGCTTGCTTTCAAGACTGTTGGCAGGCTGGCTGAACGGGTGCACGTGTTTGTTCGAGGTATGGTGCATGTGTGAGCATGGTAATCTAGCTTAAGGCAACAGGCTGGCTTACATGGTGCAGGTGTTTGAGAAGTTGTGTTGTGTGTGCGTGTGCGTGCGTGCTTATGAGTTTGTTTGCGTGAAGTTGTGATGGCCCGATGGATGACTTGGTTGCAACTGCAAATGGAGTTTATGTACGACTAGGGTTGGCCAGAATTGTGTATATATACACCGTATATGGCCGTATATTGGTGCTAAGTATAACCCTTGATCTGGCATCCACCTCTCGTCCAACGCACCCCAGCTAGTCTTAAATTATACTGAAAAATTCTACATTCAGGCTTTTAAATGCGGTCCTGATTTCAAATCTACCGCCCTACGCCTCCTAATCAGTGCTAATTTTACTGATAAGAAGACACGCGCCTGCCAACTGCAACGTGCAGGCTGCTCCACGAGATGCCCTGATCTCAGATCTTGCTCCCACTGCTTCTCGATCAGCATGCTTTGGCTTTGCTCAGAGCATGCGCAAGTGGGGAAGCTTTGTGGGGGCTGGGCTCGCATTTTTCCTCATGAAGGTAAGGGGCTGCAGCACGTACAGGCTTGGCCTGATGTGAAGTTCATTACTGAGTAGTCATCCATTCAACACTTACGACTGCACTGCACGCACACACTGTTGAGTACCATGAATTCAAACGTTAAATGCAATTGGACAGCACGCACACACACCGGTGAGTACTGTGTAGCCGGCTGTCAGTTCAATAGAATTGCACACACACACACACACACACACGCTGTAGAATATTGTGTAATTGATCGTATAACATAAATGGACCGCACGCACACACACTGATGAGTACTGTGTAGTCGGCCTTTTGCTATAATAGGGGCTGCTGCTCCAATTCGCCAAGATGTTTGTACACACACGTTGACTCTCACACAGGCGTCCGACAACAATTACAAGCTCATTTTCATGTTGGCCGCCACAGTCAGCGTGGCTAGCACACTGGCGTTTGTGCTACTGGTGCCAAGTCACGCAAGGGAGCAGCAGCAGCAGCAGCAGCAGCAGCAGCAGCCGCAGCAAAAGGGGGAAGGGTCAGCAGGCGCAGCAGCCGCAACAGCAGAGCCCGGCAAGGGCGGCTTCAAATTCCAACAGTTCTGTAAGGTGCGTGCACGTGCTTGTTGGGGTCGCTGTGCTTACGTGGTTGGAGTCCGTTCAATGGAGGCTCGTGTGATTAAGGTCGTCACTGGCAGGTCTGAGTGCTTGTTTGTGGATGGCCAAAGTCGGGGCTTCATGCTTGTAATGGTGGTTGTGGTCAAGGTTGGGCTTCGTGCTTGTAATGGTGGGTGTGGCCAAAGATGGGGCTTTGTGCTTGTAATGGTGGCGTGGCCAAAGTTGGGGCTTCATGCTTGTAATATTGGCGTGGCCAAAGTTGGGGCTTCGTGCTTGTAATGGTGGGTGTGGCCAAGGTTGGGCTTCATGCTTGTAATGGTGGTTGTGGCCAAGGTTGGGGCTTCGTGCTTGTAATGGTGGCGTGGCCAAAGTTGGGGCTTCATGCTTGTAATGGTGGCGTGGCCAAAGTTGGGGCTTCATGCTTGTAATGGTGGTGTGGCCAAAGATGGGGCTTCGTGCTTGTAATGGTGGGTGTGGTCAAGGTTGGGCTTCATGCTTGTGTTGGTGGGTGTGGTCAAGGTTGGGCTTCATGCTTGTGTTGGTGGGTGTGGCCAAGATTGGGCTTCGTGCTTGTAATGGTGGTAATGGTGGGTGTGGCTAAGGTTGGGCTTCATGCTTGTGTTGGTTGCATGGCCAAAGTTGGGCTTCATGCTTGTAATAATGGGTATGGCTTAAGGTTGGGCTTCATGCTTGTAATGGTGGGTGTGGCCAAGGTTGGGCTTCGTGCTTGTAATGGTGGGTGTGGTTAAGGTTGGGCTTCATGCTTGTGCTGGTGGGTGTGGCCAAAGTTGGGGCTTCGTGCTTGTAATGGTGGCGTGGCCAAAGTTGGGGCTTCGTGCTTGTAATGGTGGCGTGGCCAAAGATGGGGCTTCGTGCTTGTAGTGATGGCGTGGCCAAAGTCAGGGCTTCATGCTTGTAATGGTGGTTGTGGTCAAGGTTGGGCTTCGTGCTTGTGTTGGTGGGTGTGGCTAAGGTTGGGCTTCATGCTTGTAATGGTGGGTGTGGCCAAGGTTGGGCCTCATGCTTGTATTGGTGGTGTGGCCAAAGATGGGGCTTTGTGCTTGTATTGGTGGGAGCTTGCTTTGGAGTGTAATGGAGGGTGAAGAAGTTGTTAAAAATGTGCATGTGATGGAGGGTGAAGAAGTTGTTAGAATCGTGCATGTGATGGAGGGTGTGGCTAAGGTTGGGCTTCATGCTTGTAATGGTGGGTGTGGTCAAGGTTGGGCTTCATGCTTATGTTGGTGGAAGCTTGCTTTGGAGTGTAATGGAGGGTGAAGAAGTTGTTAAAAACGTGCATGTGATGGAGGGTGAAGAAGTTGTTTAAATGTGCAAAGATTGTAGCCAACACCTGTGATGCTCGCCAAGGGTGGATAGCGAATCTGTAGGGTTGGCCAAAACCGTATATATTCACCTTATATGACCGTATATTTGGTTATTTCCCTGCTTAAGATACCGTATATACACCGTATATATATATATGGTTCTGGCCAACCCTACAAATCTGCAATGATAAAGCTCCCATTCAGCTGGAAATGGGTGGCTTCAATTGGGTGTGCTTCCCAGGGAGGTTAAGGAGCGTGCTTCTGCAAACATGTGAACTTCAGCACATGCACGTCAATACATACACACACAAACTCATCAGTTTGCATCCTCTCTGTGTGCAGGACGTGTGGTCGATGGGGTCTGACTTTTACCGCACCCTGGGTGCCATCTGCTTGTACGGGATGGGCCACCTTAACGAGGTGCGTGAGCTGATTTGTTACCTTTTTGAATTCTGGTCAATGGGGTCTGACTTTTACCGTACCCTGGGTGCCATCTGCTTTTATGGGATGGGCCACATCAACGAAGTGCACGTGTTAATTTTTGTAATCTTCTTGAACCCTGTTTGAACTCTGGTCGATGCTGGATGCTCGTGCAATTGAGGTCAGCTTCAACAAAGTGGTGCTGCTGCTTTCACCAGTGTTTGCATGGTTGCACACGTAAGCATCACACACACACACACACATACACACACACACACACACACACACGATGTGCACGCAGTCAATGCTGGAGGCCCGTGCAATTGAGGTCGGCTTTGGCAAAGCAGAGTCCACACTCGTGGTGGCCCTTCTTGCCCTCATGATATTCTTCTGTGCCTACCCCTTGGGACGTTTGGATGACAAGTGCGTAAACAAAGTGTCGTGTTAGAATACAAGGATCAGGCAGTAAAACGCTACAAATGGCGGTAGGTTCTTCACACACGGTGGCCCCTTTTCTCTTGATCTTCCTCTGCGCCTGCCCTCAGGGCCGTTTGGATGAGAAGTGCGTGTAAATTGATCGCCTTCATCATGTGCAAAAGCGTCAAGGGGAGAGCGTGAAGGGGATTAAATGTCTCTCCTGTCAAACGTGACGGTTGTTCACCGTAAACGCGACGGCAGTTCACCGTAAACGCGACGGTTGTTCACTGTAAACGCATCAGTTGTTCACTGTAAACGCGACGGTTGTTCACTGTAAACGCGTCAGTTGTTAATTGTATACGCGACGGTTGTTTACCTTAGACGCGATGGTTGTTCACTGTAAACGCGTCAGTTGTTCATTGTATACGCGACAGATGTTCACCGTAAACGCGACAATTGCTCACCGTAAACGCGACAATTGTATACTGTAAACGCGACGGTTGTTCACCGTAAACGCGACGGTTGTTAACGCGACGGTTGTTCACCATAAACGCGACGGTTGTTCACCGTAAACGGCTAACTGTAAAAATTTGTCTCCTGTAACACATGCCAATTCATCTCATATGCTCTGTGAGGGCTTGCCTATTCTGCACTGTTTAAGTCTGGCTAGGCTTGTAGCTTGATAGTGTTTGATTAACGCTGGATCCCCACATGTGCGTGTGCGTTGATAGTGTGCATGTAGCTTGATAATGTTTGATTAACGCTGGATCCCCACATATGCGTGTGCGTTGATAGTGCGTGTAGCTTAATAGTTCTTAATTAACGCTGGATCCCCACATATGCGTGTGCGTTGATAGTGTCTGTGTAGCTTGATAGTTCTTAATTAACGCTGGATCCCCACATGGGCGTGTACCTCGGAACGAATGCTTTTAAACGAATGTGTTGAGCTTGTAGCTTGATAGTGTTTGATTAACGCTGGATCCCCACATGGGCGCATAGCTTGATAGTTGATAGTATTAAATTAGCACTGGATCCCCACATGGGCGTATAGCTTGGTAGTTTTTAATCAACGCTGGATCCCCACATGGGCGTATAGCTTGATAGTTGATAGTATTAATTAGCTGAATCCCCACATAGGCGTATAGCTTGATAGTACTTAATTAATGCTGGATCCCCACATGGGCGTGTACCTCGGAACAAATTCTTTTAAATTGCCCATGCTCAAACCTTCGCCACATGCATGGGTGCCTTCTTGTTGCTGTGCAAGTGCTTCTTCTGAGTCTCTTACAAAAATCAAACTTTCTACGCACAGAGGTGCGGCCTGTGTGTGACCTTTGCTGTGAGCATGGGTGCCCTCTACGTATCTTACAAAACCGTATTTTGTCTTATTCTCTTACAATTACACACTTTCTATGCACACAGGTACGGCCCACGTGTGACCTTTGCTGTGGGCATGGGTGCCCTCATCCTGGGCGACCTCACCCTCCTCATGTCTGGGACATACCCCATGGCTGTGTTTGGCGCATTGCTCTTCCTGGGCGTACACTGGGCTGTCATTCAGGTGCGTGCGTGGCTGCATGGTGTGTAGATCAGCTTCAGAGCGTGCGTGTGTGTATGTGTGTGTGTGTGTGTCAAATTGCACTGGTGAGGGGCGCGGGTGAAGGACGTGCGTACGTGTTTTGAGACACATCTCCATGGGGTTCCATCAAGTACGTGGCTCTTCCTGGGCGTGCACGTGGCTGTCTTGACAGGATGGCCAGGTGCGGGGGCCAGGTGCGTGCCACCGTGGGTGGGTGTGGGTGGGGGTGTGGGTGTGGGTGTGGGTTTGGGTGTGGCTGCACGAACGGCTCCATGGTTTCTGGTAAGCTGGGCTCAGTTCGCACCAGCGGGGGGGGCTCTCAAAATGTGCGTACCTTTGTGGGTTACTTCCCCATGGCTGTATTAAGTGTGTGGCTCTTCCTGGGCGTGTGCCGAGCTGTCATTGCGCTGTCGTTTACGTGCGCGGTTGGTCTGGTTGGGCCGTGTGCGTTGGTTCCATGGTCTGCATGCTGGAGCTGCATTGCATTTGATGGTCTGCACGGTGCCTTTGATGAGTGTGTCACGGCTATTCAGCATGCTCTATTGCAATGCTTGGTGGCCTTGCTCATTCCTCTGCTCCTGATGTCAGGCAGCTTTGAATACTCCTACACGTGGCTCGCTACAGTGCAATGACATAAGACTTGCTTTTGCATCTGCTTTGCAATTCCTGATTTTTGTTTGCCTACATGAAACCATTTCAATTGAGTACATACACTACTTGAGGGCCTCCTTGCCTTGAAAGAATATTTGCTCTGAGGGGTCAAGCAGCCGCCTTATTGATTGTACACGCATCTCTTACCTCGCATCTCCCACCTTGCCAATCCTTGTCTTAACTCGCATCCCCCACCTTTGCAAATCCTTGTCTTACCTCGCATCTCCCACCTTTGCGAATCCTTGTCTTACCTCGCATCTCCCACCTTTGCGAATCCTTGTCTTACCTCGCATCTCCCACATTTGCGAATCCTTGTCTTACCTCGCATCTCCCACCTTTGCGAATCCTTGTCTTACCTCGCATCTCCCACCTTTGCAAATCCTTGTCTTACCTCGCATCTCCCACCTTTGCGAATCCTCGTCTTACCTCGCATCTCCCACCTTTGCGAATCCTCGTCTTACCTCGCATCTCCCACCTTTGCGAATCCTTGTCTTACCTCGCATCTCCCACCTTTGCAAATCCTTGTCTTACCTCGCATCTCCCACCTTTGCAAATCCTTGTCTTACCTCGCATCTCCCACCTTGCAAATCCTTGTCTTACCTCGCATCTCCCACCTTTGCAAATCCTTGTCTTACCTCGCATCTCCCACCTTTGCAAATCCTTGTCTTACCTCGCATCTCCACCTTTGCAACTCCTTGTCTTACCTCGCATCTCCCACCTTTGCGAATCCTTGTCTTACCTCGCATCTCCCACCTTTGCAAATCCTTGTCTTACCT
>Ga0307942_1004020_pt1 | contig 11799 bp, 13 predicted proteins | sample OrgLakmetagen175_FD_201846 | JGI IMG/M metagenome (GOLD analysis project Ga0307942, IMG submission 201846) | Saline water microbial communities from Organic Lake, Antarctica - #175 | ecosystem: Environmental > Aquatic > Non-marine Saline and Alkaline > Saline | place: Antarctica: Organic Lake...
CCCCCACACACACACACACTCAAGCACACACACACACTCAAGCACACACGCACACACACACACACACACACACGCACACACACACACACCTGCACACCTGCACACCTGCACCTGCACACACTTATGTTCACACACCCACATTTACACACTGACACTCACACATGTAAACACACTCACATGTAAACACGCACACACATGTAAACACGCACACACTCACACGCAGATGAGGGCACCCCCTCTCCATCTCAGCCCACCCCTCGCAGCCACCTCCCCTCTGACACCTCACACTCCACACACTCCACACATTCCACCGCTGCCAACGATCGGGGCGCACACAGCAGCTCCAGCTCCAGCCCTCATGCTGCTGGTGCTGCTGCTGCTGCTGTTGGTGCTGGTGCTGGTGAGGGTGTAGTGCACTTGCGTGCTGTTGTGCCTTTGGCTCCAATGCCTCAAGAGATGAAGTATTTAGCTTAAACATTTATGAGACACTTGCTTTCTTACATCTTTCACTTGACTCGCTTCTACTGCGTAGCCCTCTGCTCTCAAGCACTCACCACTTCTGAAGAATCCGCTCATCTTTGCATATTACATACCTGCACAAAACCACCTGGCCGTCACTCCATCCTCACACAATCCATCGATCGATCTCCCAAACACACTTGCTGGCCGTCACTCCATCCTCACACAATCCATCAATCGATCTCCCAAACACACTTGCTGGCCGTCACTCCATCCTCACACAATCCATCAATCAATCTCCCAAACACACTTGCTGGCCGTCACTCCATCCTCACACAATCCATCGATCGATCTCCCAAACACACTTGCTGGCCGTCACTCCATCCTCACACAATCCATCAATCGATCTCCCAAACACACCTGCTGGCCGTCACTCCATCCTCACACAATCCATCAATCGATCTCCCAAACACAATTGCTGGCCGTCACTCCATCCTCACACAATCCATCAATCGATCTCCCAAACACAATTGCTGGCCGTCACTCCATCCTCACACAATCCATCAATCGATCTCCCAAACACACTTGCTGGCCGTCACTCCATCCTCACACAATCCATCAATCAATATCAAACACACAAGTCAGCCACTCCATCCTCACACAATCCATCCATCAATCTCCCAATCTCATCTGCTGGCCGTCACTCTATCCTCACACAATCCATCAATTGATCTCCCAAAAAAACACCTACTGCCGTCACTTTGTCCTCTCATGCACAGGCACCCTTGCTGCTGCTAGTGGAGCGTTCAAGCTGGCAGGCCCCGATGCTCCTGCTGATGTCCCTACTGACAGCATTGACGACGAGCCTAGCCCTGCCTCTCCCTCATCTTCTGCAAACATCGTATCAAGCACGCGCACCGTTAATCCAGCTGCACCCGCACGGGAGCAGCCTCCTGAGGAGCCTAGCAGCCCCGCAGTGTGCTTCTCTCTGTATGCAGCAGCAGCGGAGTATGAAGCGGCCAGCAGCAACCGCCACAGCAGCTGTCGTTCCAGCAGGAGTGGTGGTGGTGGTGGCGGCAACAGCAGCAGCAGCAGTAGCAGCAGTAGCAGGAGCAGCAGCAGCTGCAGTCATGGAGGCTGCAGCAGCGACGACGGGAGCAGTAGTGGTGTGGACGGAGGCGCTTTTGGAAGCTGCGCGCACGTGCATACAGCTGGTAGCAGTGCTGGTGAGGGAGGCAAGACGGCAGCAGTGAGAGGTACGTCCACCTTTGACTTCCCTGACTTTGCTGCGCGTTGAGTGTGGGGTCCTGCGGCATTGCTGTCCCTACATCCAATACCAATCCAGATGTCTCTTAATGGTGATGCTGTCAAACTTAGATTAGAGGTCTGGTGAGGTCCTACCTGATCTGAGCATGTGTGGGTTGTTAGCCTGAGCACGGTAGGTCACCGTGCCTGACTTGATCACATGGGTAGGGTTGGCCAGAGCCGTATATACACACCGTATATGACCGTATGTTTGGTGATTTCCCTGCTAAAAATACCGTACGTACACCGTATATGTATGGTTCTTGGCAACCCTATGAATAACCGATTCAGATAAATCCTAACTGCAACCCAAACTTTGCGATCGGTGTGGGCGCATTTTCTCACCCTGTCCCTCCTCTGCTGATGGAGGGATGCTTATCCCCTGATGCCTGCGTTTGCAAACCTGCGCTCGTATGTTACCTACATTGCAGGAGTGGGAGTGGGGAGCACAGAAAAGATGTTTGCAAACCCACGCCTGTGATTTAACTTACAATGCAGGAGTGGGAGAGGGGAGCACAGAGAAGATGTCGCAAACCCACGCCCGTATTCTAACATACAATGCAGGAGTGGGAGAGGGGAGCAAAGAGAAGATGTTTCAAACGCACGCCTGTATTTTAACTTACAATGCAGGAGTGGGAGAGGGGAGCAAAGAGAAACTGTTTCAATCCCACGTCCGTATTTTTTCTTACGATGCAGGAGTGGGAGAGGGGAGCAAGGAGATGATGTTTCAAACGCACGCCCGTATTTTAACTTACAATGCAGGAGTGGGAGAGGGGAGCAAAGAGAAGCTGTTTGCAAACTCACGCCCGTATATTAACTTACGATGCAGGAGTGGGAGAGGGGAGCAAGGAGAAGATGTTTCAAACCCACGCCCGTATTTTAACTTGCAATGCAGGAGTGGGAGAGGGGAGCAAAGAGAAGCTGTTTACAAATTCACGCCCGTATTCTAACTTACGATGCAGGAGCGGGAGAGGGGAGCAAGAGGAAGAGGAAGACGACAACTGTGAAGGGCAAAGGGACCGCCACCCCTCACATGCGCGCTAATTTGCTATATGCCCCCATAAAACCGCGTCGGCGCCCGCCTGGGTACGCTCACGCCAACTCCCCTGGGACCAAACCACTGGACTTTGACGCACTGAGCGAGCAGCAGCAGCAGCAGCAGCAGCAGCAGCAGCAGGGGCTGGGCACGGTTGTGTGCAGCCTTGCTCTGAGTTTTGATGCGGCAAAGGAAGGAGCGGGTGCTGTGGAGAGCAGCAACAGTGGGGGCGGTTATGGAGGGGTGGTGTGCAGGGTGGCGATGAAGGGAATGGAAGCGGCGGGTTTGGGTGAGGATGAGGTGCGTGGTTTCTCTTGAGAAATGTTTTGGAGAAATGTACAATGTTTGCTTAAGGAATGGAGACGAAGGGGTTAAGGGTGGTGATCAAGGGCACAAAAGGGGGGCTGGGCGTGCAAGAGGTCAGGGATCAAGGTACGGCTTTTTCTACGTAAGGAAGAACGGATTGATGGGGAGTGGTGACGAAGGGCGTGGGAGGGGGCTTTGGCGGAAATATGTGCGGTTACGTACAAGGATGAAGGTTAGACTTTTTCAACGTAGGGAAGAAGAACGGATTGATAGAGAGTGGTGACAAAGGACGTGGGAGGGGGCTTGGGCGAGAAGATGTGCGGTTACGTACAAGGATAAAGATAAGGCTTCTTCCAAAGGAATGATGACGAAGGGAACGATTAGGGTGGCAATGAAGGGCATGAAAGTGGGGCTGGGCGAGAGGATGTGTGCAGTGTTGTACGAAGTTGAAGACCAAGGGCCGAGTTGAGGGTGTTGGTAAAGGGCCTGGAGGATGGGAGCTGGGAGCTTGGCAAGTAAGGACTCTTAGAGTGAGCGTGAGATCTCAAATGCAATGCGCGTGAGCAGCATGTGGGATGCTAATGTGTAGGGTTGGCCAAAACCGTATATACACACCCTATATGACCGTATGTATGGTGATTTCCCTGCCAAAAATACCGTATATACACCGTATATACCTATAAATGTATGGTTCTGGCCAACCCTACTAATGTGGGAAATAAGAGGTGACAAAATAAGTAACCTGTCATAAGCATTAGATTCGTGCACTGAAGGTACAGGCTAGCAGTTACAAGAGCAGAACAGCACACTTCAGTGATCTCTGTGAGTACAATACTGTGGCCTCATTACAACACTTCAGTGATCATTACATTGCTTCAGTGATCTCTGTGAGTACGATACAGTGATCTCTGTGAGTACAATACAAGTGATCTCTGCGAGTACGATACAGTGATCTCTGTGAGTACAATACAAGTGATCTCTGTGAGTACGATACAGTGATCTCTGTGAGTACAATACAGTGATCTCTGTGAGTACGATACAGTGATCTCTGTGAGTATGATACAGTGATCTCTGTGAGTGCGATACAGTGATCTCGGTGAGTGCGATATAGTGATCTCTGTGAGTTAAATACAGTGATCTCTGTGAGTACAATACAGTGATCTCTGTGAGTACAATACAGTGATCTCTGTGAGTACGATACAGTGATCTCTGTGAGTACATTACAGTGATCATTACAACACTTCAGTGATCTCTGTGAGTACAATACTGTGGCCTCATTTCAAGCGTCAGGTGTGAGTGAGTGTGCTGGTACCTCTTATTGAATTTTTCTGATTCAGGCTGGTCGCTCTACATACAAGAAGACATGGGCTTGTTACTGAGCCTCCTTGCGTATTGTGTCACTCGTACTCTAAAAAAATCTGCTTGAAAAGCTAAGCTGTTCTGTTTCTCTGCTTCATCCAGCTCCTCATTGAAGGAAATTCAGTTCCCTAGGGCTTCTCTGTGTGCCGTGTCGCCTGTAATTTGAGTGGATCTGATTTACTATTGTGCGTGCACTCGCAACCTTAGATGCACAATTTGGAAACCTGCGTACGTTAGCTATTGCATTGTACGTAACTTGTAAACACCTGCGCACTCCTTTTTGCCATCCTTTGGAAACCTGCGTACGTTAGCCGTTGCATTGTGCGTGCCTTGTAAACACCTGCGCACTCCTTTTTGCCATCCTTTGTGCTTTTTAGGTTGTCGAAGAACCTGCTCAGACCTCTGCTGCCAGCACCCCCGGCAACCTGGACAAAACCAAGCACGACGCACGGCATATGGATTGGCTGAAGTCGGGCGTCGAAAACCCACTGTACAGCCACAGCTCTTGCCAAGGTGTGAAGGGAAGGTTTGGTGTCGACCGTCCAGACGGTCGAGGGGACCTTCCACTGTGTAAACCCTCCGTCAAGTGTGAAGGGAAGGTTGTTGTTGTTGCTGATTGGCTGAGGTCAGGCGTGAAGAACTCGCTGCACAGCCATAGCTCTTGCCAAGGTGCAAAGTGGTGGTTGTTGCTGATTGGCTGAAGTCAGGCGTGAAAAACCCACTGTATAGCCATTACTCTTGCCAAGGTGCAAAGTGGTGGTTGTTGCAGATTGGCTGAAGTCAGGCGTGAAAAACCCACTGTATAGCCATAGCTCTTGCCAAGGTTCAGAGCGCTGGTTGTTGCATCTGCTAACGTCATAATACTGGTGTACAACTATGCCTACAGATGTATAGGAATTATTATTTGCGATGACCGTGTAAAAACGACGTATGCTAGCGGTGGTCGTACGTTGGGCATTGGTTGTGGAATGGGCATTGTTTGTGGAATAGGTTGGTTGGTCATTGCTACCACGGAAGGAAAGTATTGAAGGCACAGATGGCGGGGACACTGCTAGCATGGAATAGGAATGCAAGTCTCTTCATGCTATACCTACCTGGTAGTTTGAAAGTCACGCCAGCAGTGTTTGTGAAATGGGTCGGTCATTGCCACCAGGCGCTGCAAAATACAGCAACAAATTTCACCTCATGATTCAACAAATTTCACCTCATGTTTCAACAAATTTCACCTCATGATTCAACAAATTTCACCTCATTGATGATTCCTGATCACCCTGACCTAATCATGGGGGCTTAAGGCAGCTACCTAAGTACCACGCACACACACACACACATACACACACATACACACACACAACACGTACGCAGATTCCAGCCCACAAGTCCACCTCCGCTGCCGTCACAGCCGAAGCCACAGGTGTGTGTGTGTGTGTGTTGCGGATGTGTGAACGTTCAGTATGTAAGTGTTGTATGTGTGAATGTAGCTTAAGCGCATGCGTTTCTGCTTGCACACGTGTGTGTTGCGCACAACGCTTCATCCCTCACTACATTTCATACAATTGTTTTTTGAGCGTGCGTAATGCCTATATTCATGGAGCCTTCTCACTCCCACACGTGTGCAGCAGCAGCAGCAGCAGCTGCGTGGAAGGCTGGGGCAGTAAGGACAGCAGCAGCAGTGACAGTGAGGTATGCTGCTTGGGCGCACTCGGCTCTGGCAGGAAGATTGGTGTGCGTGCACAAGGTGGTGGTAGAGGTGGCAGCAGCAGCAGCAGCAGTGAGAGCAGTGTTACTCAGCCGGTAAAGGGGGGTGCTAGGCTTGCTGCTGTGCGGGGGCCGAGCGTGGTCAGTGAAGCCGGCAGCTGTGAAATGCAGGCAGGAAGCAAGGCAAGGCCGCCTGCTCCTACTGCAGCTACGCAGCCTGCCAGTGTGCCCGTTCACAGTAGCAGCTGCAGCGCTGCTGCGTCGCTGGAGGGTCAAGGCAGCTGCAGCAGCAGCAGTGCCAGCAGTGCATGCTGGGGTGCAGCACGGCCCACGGCAGCAGCAGCAGCAGCAGCAGCAGCAGCGGCGGCGGCGGTGGCGGTGCGGTGGCTGGCGGTCGAGGAATGGGGGGATGCCGATCATTGGGAAGGCAGTGCGAGAGGGAGAGGGAGAGGGAGAGGTGACAGCAGGGGGGGAGGGGGAGGCAGAAGAAGGTCAGCTCCTACGGGTGCTCGATCAGCACGCGTTGTGTCACGCTGCTTAGCTCCCACGCTGCAGCAGGCACTGGAGCAGCCACCACTGCAGCAGGGGCCCGTGCCTGTGTGTGGGCTTCTGCCACAGCTGCAGCCGCCGCCGCCGCCGCCGCCGCAGCAGCAGCAGCACGCTGTGAATGGGGTGCGGCTGCAGGAGGAGCAGCAGCAGCAGCAGCAGCAACAGCAGCAGCAACAAAAGGAGCCAGGTACACACCACGCGGTGTGTGCAGCTGCACAATACCCTGCAGTTGAGAATAGTATGGAAGCTGAGCAGCAGCAGCAGCACGCTGTGGAGCAGCTGCCTCTGCCACCTCACCTGTTCTGTGCAGCAGCACGCCCTGATCATCATCAGTTGCAGCAACAGCAGGTTTACGCGCACCCACCTCAGCAGCAGCAGCAGCAGCTTGCGCAATCCAGCCCACATTCTGGTGTGCTGCGCATGCACCACCGCAGACGTAGCAGCAGCAGCAGCAGCAGCAGCAGGGGGAGTGGCAGCATTTACAAAGACAGCAGCAGCGCCAGCAGTCCTGTGCATCCATGCGTAGAGGTGATCGCAGCTCAGGGTGCAGGGCTGAGCAGTTTGACCGAGGCAGCTGTGGACACTGTGACAAGGGAGGAGGCAATGGGTGGCAGCAGGCGTACGGGAGGGATGGAGGGGCAGCTGCAAAAGGACGGAGGTGACAGCAATGGCAGCAGTTGCAACGATATGAGTGGCACTAATGGCAGCAGTTGCAACGGTATGAGTGGCACTAATGGCAGCAGTTGCAACGAAAGAAGTGACGGTGGTGGCTCGCTGGCCGGCTCCATTGGTGCAGCCTCCATTATGTGCCATCTTTTGGAGGCCGCGGTGTTGGGGGTGACAGGCCAAGGATGGGGGTCGGAGTCTGATTCTGAGCAAGGAGCTGAGGCGAGCGCGGCTGTGGCATCGCAGCAGCAACGACCTGAGCAGCAGCAGCAGCAGCAAGATCAGCAACAGCAGCAGCAGCAGCAGCAAGAGAAGCAGCAGCAGTGCGTATTCCAACCGCCGCCGCCGCCGCAGCAGCAGCAGCAGCAGCAGCAGCAGGCTTCACCGATCACCCGACTCAGCCCACTTCAATCCCTGCGTGCGCGGGTGCTGCAGCGTAAACAGCAGCAGCAGCAGCAGCAGCAGCACGACCAGCCGCACGGCCAGCAGCAGCAGCAGCAGCAGCAGCAGCAGCAGCAGCAGCAGCAAATGAGACCTCTGAGGTTGCTCACTCCCACACGCACAGCAGGTGAATCATGTCTGCCAGGCTCTCCCCTGACGCTACGTGCAAAGGACATGAGGCAGCAGCAGCAGCAGCAGCAACAGAATGACAAGCCGCCGCAGCAGCAACAGACCTCAACACGCGTGTCTGTGTGCACTCAAGCTACTGAGGTACCTCCCAGTGCGCTGGTCCACGACTTTGATCTGGGCCCGTTGCTGTTCTTGCAGCAGCTGCAAAGGTGTGTAATGTGTACCGTGTAATGCATGGGAAAGAGTGTGCTTTGGTGGGTGGGTGGGTGTGAGTGTGCGTGTGTGTGTGGACCTGCTGCTGTTCTTGTTGCAGCTGCAAAGGTGCGTAGTGCACGGGAAAAGTGTTTGTTTTGATTTGTGTGTGTGTGTGAGAGAGAGAGAGAGAGAGAGAGAGAGAGAGAGAGAGAGAGAGAGAGAGAGAGAGAGAGAGAGACAGAGAGAGAGAGAGAGAGAGAGAGAGAGAGAGAGAGAGACAGAGAGAGAGAGTGTGTGTGCCCACTGTCGCTTGACCAGCAACTGCGCAAGTGCGTCGTGTGTGAGCAGAGTAGTAGTTGTGGCTTAGTGTGGCTAAGTGTGCCATTGAGCCCACTGTCGCTTGACCAGCAACTGTGCAAGTTTGGTGTGTGAGCAGAGTAGTAAGTGTGGGACAGGCTGTGCCTTTGGTAGAAATTATAGCCACAGGTGGACCTATAATCAGCTCCCAACAGCCACTCTTATCAACCTTCCCTCTCCTGCCTTCCAAATGTGTAGGGCTGGCCAGAACCATGCAATCAAGTTTGCTCGCCAGCATACTCAACCCACACACTTCCGTCCGCGTATTTCACCCCTCCTTTTTTCTCCTGCACACAACACACACACACACACAAACACACACACACACAAACACATTCCACTCTGTTTGCTGCGCATGTGTATGTGTGCGCGTGCATGTGTGTGCGTGTGCAAATGTGTGTGTTAAGCATCCTCTCACCTCCGCTGTGTATTTTGTGTATGTGTGTGCCTTTGCAGGCTTCTAAGCTGCGCACCCCACACTTCCACCCCCCAGCCCCCTTCCCTTGCCTCTGCCCCTGAGCTCCAAGCCCCACTCCCAATGCCACCCCTTCCCTCCTCTCCTCCACACCCCCCACTAACGCTCCCTGATGCGCCACCCCCTCCTTCCTCTCCACCTTCGTCTTCATCACCACCATCACCACTACCACTATCACCACCACCACTGCCTTCATTGCTCCCCCCACCGTCTTCACAGCCAACATTGGTCAGCACACTCCCAGCACCAGCACCACCAGTAACAATAGCTGCCCCCTCACCTCCTGCACAAGTGGTCAGCACACTCCCGTCACCAGCACCACCAGCAACAGCATCTCCCTCTCCTCCTGCACAACCACCACCACTGGCTGACACAGCAGAAACAAGAGCAGCTGCACCCCACGGTATGCCGTCCAGCCCAGCAGCTCCCTCACCTCCTGCACAATCACCACCACTGGCCGACACAGCAGAAACAAGAGCAGCTGCACCCCACGGTATGCCGTCCAGCCCAGCATCTCCCTCGCCTCCTGCACAACCACCACCAATGGCTGACACAGCAGAAACAGGAGCAGCTGCACCCCACGGTGTGCCGTCCAGCCCAGCAGCTCCCTCACCTCCTGCACAGCCACCAGCAGCACCAGCAACCGCAATGACCGCAGCGATTGCCCGTGACAGCAACCCTTACAGCCCAGCTGCTGTCCTCAGCCACCACCACCACCCCTGCCACCACCACAGCAGCCGTGGATGCCACAGTGAAGCTGGGGACCTTTTCTCGACACCCATGTCCGTGTGGTTTGACGCACAGAGTTCTCCCTTCAGCGTCCCTCACGGCCCAACTGCCCACAACGTGCCAGACTCATCTCACGGTGTGGACATCGCCACCAGTCCCATCTTGTGCACCAACGACCACGCGGACAGTGCCCCTCACAGCCCAACAGCCCACAACGTGCCAGACTCAACTCACGGTGTGGACATCGCCACCAGTCCCATCTTGTGCACCAACGACCACGCGGACAGTGCCCCTCACAGCCCAACTGCCCACAACGTGCCAGACGCAACTCACGGTGTGGACGTTGCCACCAGTCCTGTGCCACGTAACACCACAGACAGCGCCACCTGCCCAGACAGCCCCACAGCCCAAGCACATGTAGGCATAGCCACCAGCCCCACCCACGGCACTGACGCAGCCACCACAACAGCAGCTTGCATCGCCACTGCTGACAGCGCCACCAACCCAGGCAGCCCCACAGCACACAAGAGCATGGGTGTAGCCACCAGCCCCACTCACGGCACTGACGCAGCCACCACCACCACAACATACACCATGGCAGATAGCGCCACCAACCCAGGCAGCCCCACAGCACACAAGAGCATGGGTGTAGTTACCAGCCCCACTCACGGCACTGACGCAGCCACCACCACTGCAGCATACACCACGGCAGACAGCGCCACCAACCCAGGCAGCCCCACAGCACACAAGAGCATGGGTGTAGTTACCAGCCCCACTCACGGCACTGACGCAGCCACCACAACAGCAGCTCTTATCACCATTGCTGACAGCGCCAATGACCCAAGCAGCCCAACGGCACTCACAAGCATGGGCACCAACACAATTTCAATGGCCTTCACGAGCGTGCACACGTCCACCAGCCCCACAGCACACAAGAGCATGGGTGTGTGCACCAGCCCCACGCACGGCACAGACGCAGCCACCACCACCTCAACATACACCATGGCAGATAGCGCTACCAATCCTGGCAGCCCCACAGCACACAAGAGCATGGGAGTATGCACCAGCCCCACCCAGGGCACAGACGCGGCCACCACCCCCACAACATACGCCACTGCAGACAGTGCCACCTGCCCAGGCAGCCCCACAGCAAATGTCTCAGTGCACACATCCACTAGCCCCACAGCACACACCACCACAGACAGTGCCACCAACCCAGGCAGCCCCACAGCACACAAGAGCATGGGTGTGTGCACAAGCCCCACCCACGGCACAGACGCAGCCACCACCACTGCAGCATACACCACGGCAGACAGTGCCACTTGCCCAGGCAGCCCCACAGCAAATGTCTTGGTGCACACATCCACTAGCCCCACAGCACACACCACCACAGACAGCGCCACCAACCCAGGCAGCCCCACAGCGCACAAGAGCATGGGTGTGTGCACAAGCCCCACCCATGGCACAGACGCAGCCACCACCACTGCAGCATACACCACGGCAGACAGTGCCACTTGCCCAGGCAGCCCTACAGCAAATGTCTCGGTGCACACTTCTACCAGCCCCACAGCACACACCACCACAGACAGCGCCACCAACCCAGGCAGCCCCACAGCACACAAGAGCATGGGTGTGTGCACAAGCCCCACCCACGGCACAGACGCAGCCACCACCACTGCAGCATACACCACGGCAGACAGTGCCACTTGCCCAGGCAGCCCTACAGCAAACGTCTCGGTGCACACTTCTACCAGCCCCACAGCACACACCACCACAGACAGCGCCACCAACCCAGGCAGCCCCACAGCACACAAGAGCATGGGTGTGTGCACAAGCCCCACCCACGGCACAGACGTAGCCACCACCACCACCTCCACCTCCACCGACGCTCACAACCCTGTCATGCTCACCAGCATGCACACAGCCACCAGCCCTTCAGCGTACGCCCACATTGGCGTGGGCACCAGCCCCAAAGCACGCACCAGCACAGACGCTGCCACCAGCCCCACAGCACACACCAGCACAGACACCGCCACCCAGCCCCACAGCCCCACCGCCCACGCCCACGTGGACGCCGCCACCAGCCCCCACCCCA